>ERZ778496.1470-NODE-1470-length-16710-cov-6.849715_pt1 | contig 16710 bp, 13 predicted proteins | sample MGYA00433099_ERZ778496 | MGnify/ENA primary metagenome ERZ778496 (study PRJEB29527, sample SAMN07138962) | mouse gut metagenome | material: feces | host: mouse | place: China:Nanjing | collected 2016-01-25 ... | reverse complement strand
CCGCTGGCGATGTAGATTGTGCGCCATGCCTCCGGCATGGTCATAAAGTTAATCTGTGTGCCAAGCAGCATGTTTACAGGACCTGTGACAGATAAGAAAATCCTGACGATACCGCAAAGTACAATAACGGAAATAAAGTTCGGCATGTACAGCGCCAGCTGGATTTTCTTCTTGACACCTGTGCGCTCAATCCTGTTCAGCAGAAATGCCAGAAGGATTGGAATCGGAAATCCCCAAAGCATACCGAATACACTCAGCTTAATGGTATTTCCCAGATAGCTCAGAAAATCGGGCGATGACAGGAAACGCTGAAAGTGCTTAAACCCTACCCACTCGCTTCCCAGTATGCCCTTGATTGGATTATACTTCTCAAAAGCAATCAGGATACCACCCATTGGTATGTACCGAAAGATAATTGTCAATGCCAACGCCGGGAGCAGGAAGAATACATACAGCTGCCAGTGTTGGACAACATAGACAAGCGAGTTGTGCAGTCCTGCATCTTTCTGATTTGCAGTGACAGTTTTTGTTTTGCCCATCGTTTTGCTCCTTTCTTGATCTTGATTCTTGTTAAAATGTTATATTTGTCTTCTATCATTTGTGCATTTGTAAAAATCGCGATTCAACTCTGTAAATACAAGTTACCATATTTTTTACATTTGGTCAATAGTTTTTTTATAAATCTGCCTAAAATATTTTTACTTTTTTTACATTTACTGTTTTATTTCACTATTGTAATCGTTTTTATTCATAAAATTTAGGAAATTATTATTTTAAATATTTTGCATTTGACACATTTATATTTTTACACTATAATATCATTAAGCGTACCAAAATACAAAACATTCTTTTTCCGTAAGTGCATACCTGAAACCGAATCGATGCATATGCAAATCAAATGTATAAATCGAAGTGGCTCATTCAGGGAAATAAAATACTGAAAACCATTGCAAAAAAACGTTATATTACATTATATTATAAGAAAGGATGTGATCTTTCATGGCAGACCGCGTCACGATTCAGGATATTGCGGATGAACTGGGTGTTTCCCGCAATACGGTATCCAAAGCAATCAACAATACAGGAATTCTTGCCGACACCACAAGGGAGCGTGTTTTGAAAAAGGCGATCGAGATGGGATATAAACAGATTTCCTATGACAATATCTATGGTTCCGGCAGAACCGGAACCAGTTTCCCGTCCGAAACGGACAAAAGGGAAATTTCCCTGTTTACATCCAATTCCATTGGAAGTTCCCATTTTGCCTCCACCATGTTGGACAAATTTCAGAGGGAACTCTCCGGAATGGGACACAGCTTCACCATGCATCGGCTTCGGGAACACGAAATCGAAAGCCTGTCCCTTCCCAGTTTTTATAATGAAAAAAGGACTGCCGGAATCATCTGTGTCGAAATGTTCAACAAAGACTACTGTCACATGCTCTGCGGACTTGACGTTCCCACGCTCTTTGTGGATTCGCCAGTGACAGACTTTGACAGGCCGCTAAAGTCAGACTGCCTCTATATGGATAACCAGACGGACATCGGCTGCTTTGTACATGAAATGATCCGCAGGGGAAAGAAACGGATCGGGTTTATCGGCGATATTTCGCACTGCCAGTCCTTCTATGAGCGTTTCCTGGGCTATTGGAATGCCATGTATCTCTCTGGGCTCTCCTGCCCCAGTGACTACTGCATTACCGAAAACAAAAGAAACGCCAAAATCCCAGGGTATGAACCATACCGTGAATACATAAAGGAAGAAATCCAAAAACGGCGGGAGCTGCCAGACGTGTTTATCTGCGCAAACGACTTTGTCGCACTGGATGCCATGCAGGTATTTAAGGAGTTAGGTATCCGTGTCCCCGAGGATGTCTGGTTGTGCGGTTTTGATGATTCCCCGGAATCAAGAGTCACTTCGCCCACGCTGACTACGGTTCATATCCACAGCCAGATCATGGGGCTTTCCGCGGTACACCTGCTCATGTCAAGAATCAAGGAGCCCACCTTGAATTTTCGCAGGATTTATACGGAAACCAGCCTGATTTACAGGGAGTCTACCGAAGATTAAAGCATGCAAAGATTTTCTAAGCCCGCAAAGTACGCGGACTAAGAAAATCTAAATTACACGCAGGAAGAATGCCAAGAGCAGGCATTCTTCTCATGAATTGTTTGTGCTGCTGACGCGGCAAGGGCAGCGTTCTTCATAGATTGTTTGTGCTGCTGCGGCAGCATGACGGGAAGTGTGTAAAGAATAAAGTTTTATATATAGAAGGGAGAAGTTTTATGCACAATATCTTAAACCCCGAAGGTTCGGTTATGTCTTTCATTACCAAGATCACTTACAGTGCTTACCTAAATCTGTTATGGCTGATCTGCTGCCTGCCCATTATCACAGTCGGCGCGTCCACTACCGCCTTGTTCTATGTGACCCTGAAGGTTGCCAAAAACGAGGAGGGCAGCCTGACGAAATCATTTTTCCACTCATTTCGGGAAAATTTCAGGCAGGCCACTGTCATCTGGCTGATCCTTCTCGCCGTGGGTATTGTCCTCGGAATTGACGGTTACATATTTTATCATATGCGGTTTGAAAATGCCTTCTGGACTGTTGCCACAGCAGTTTTTCTCATCGCTGCAGCCGCCTATGCCATCATACTGATGTATATATTCCCGCTGCTTGCGAGATTCGACAATACCACCGTGACAATGTTCAAGAACGCCATCATGCTCGGCATGCGCTTTTTGCTCTGCACGGCGGTCATGGCCGCCATATACTTTGCCATGGCATTTGTCATCATCAACGTCTTTACGCCGATGATTGTTTTCGGGGAGGGACTTTGCGCACTGCTTTGCTCCTACCTGCTCTCCAACATCCTGCTGCTCTGCCAGGAAAAACAAGAAGACCCCACTTTAGCCAGCGAATCCACCGGGACAGAAGAATCCGCCGAAATAAAGGAACGTGAAATCTTATGAAAACAATCCGCGATGAAAATCTCAAAACGCTGAAAGGCAAGACAAAAATAGAGTATATCTGGGATTATTACAAGCTTCCGCTCGCAATCCTCGGTGTCCTGCTGTATATCCTTGCCTATATCCTGTATGGTCATTTTACAGCCAGAGAACCTGTACTGTATGTCGCGCTTGTCAATGTAAACGCCGGCGGAAATCTGAAAAAAGGACTTGGAGAAGATTTTCTCGGCCACAGGAACCTGAATCCGTCCAAAAACAAATTAGAGCTGTACACCGGACTGTACCTGACAGACGACGAGCTGAACGAAAACCACCAGTACACCTACGCATCACGCATGAAAATCCTCGCTGTCATTGACGGGGAACTGCTCGATGTCGTTCTGATGAACCAAGAAGCGTTTGATGCGTTTTCCCAAAACGGCTACCTGTATGATCTTGAAGACTTTCTTCCGCAGGCGGACTCCGGCTTATATAACGCCATAAAGCCGGATCTTGCCGCTAATATAGTCATTCTTGAGGACAATCAGGAGGAACTGCTGTTTGATTCATCCGCATCCTACCATGCAGTGACCGAGGAACACTATTACGGCATCGACCTGTCGCGCACGACGCTGATCGACAGTGCCGGGTTTCACGAACCCGTCTACTTCGGCATCGTTGCAAATTCACCGCGCACGGACAACGCCGTGGAATATTTAAAATACCTATACAACTACGAATCGTCAGGAAGTGATATCCAATGAAACCAGAAATCTCCAATCCAACAATGAAAGACGTGGCAAGGGAGGCTGGCGTTGCCCTTGGCACCGTATCCAAGGTAGTCAACGGCATACCGGTCGGCGAATCTTACAGAACCCGCGTGGAAGATGCCATAAACAAGCTCGGCTACCAGGTTAACAGTTATGCCCAGGGACTCCGGGCGGACAAGACCCATACCGTCGTTTTCCTGATTCCCAATACAACGGAACCTTTTTACGCCTCCCTCACCTACCATGTCAATCTGGTGCTGTTACGGCAGGGATACCGGATGCTGCTCTGCTGCACCGACTATGATTCAGATCTGGAACAGGAATATATCGCGATGGCACAGCAGAACAAGGTTGACGGCATCATCGGGCTGACCTACAACCCGGATTTGAGTATTCATAAAAATACACCTTTCGTTTCCATTGACCGCTGTATGGGATCAGGTATCCCCTGTGTGGCGAGCGACAATTTCGCAGGCGGACAGCTGGCCGCGGAAAAGCTGGCGGATTTTGGATGTAAGAATGTTGCCTTTCTGTGCAAAAGCTCCTCCATCAGCAATGAACCGAACAAGCGCAAAGCCGGCTTTGAGAACGGCTGCCTTGCCCGCGGACTCCATTGTGAAATGAAAATAGTGGGCGACAACGAACCCTATGACACCTTTGAACAGTTCCTTGCAGACCACGCCCCTGGCAGAAAAATGTCCCTGGACGGAATTTTCTGCGTGACAGACGGGCTCGCATATTTTATAATGAAAATGCTGCGCAGGCTTGGTCTAGACATCCCACGGGACATCCAGCTGATCGGATACGACGGCATCCGTTTTTTCGGGGACGCTGATTACTTATGCTCCACGATTGTCCAGCCAGTGCCGGACATTGCGGAGCTGTGCGTAAGGCTTTTGCTGGACAAGTCCATACGCGAAAAAACATCGCTACTATGCCTTCCAGTCACTTACGCCTATGGCGGAACCACACGGGAAGATGCGTGACCTGCGCTGTCAGCCCGATGCTTCATACTTCCAGATGAATGACATAGTGGCCGGGAAGTTTAACAGGAGAACTATTGAGATTTAAGGGGGAACCGCCATGATACTATACCACGGCAGCAACACAGGAAACATTAAAGTATTAAAACCAAACCAGGCTGACCATGACCGCCCCTATGTATATATGACCACAATCGATGTCGTGGCAGCATTCTATCTATGCAACGCCGTGGACAGGCCCTATTACTGGTTTCCTTATGGTTTTGAAGGCGGCAGCGATATCCCAGTCTACCACGAACTGTACCCGGATGCGCTGAGAGAAGTATCGGACGGTGTCAGCGGATATATCTACGAAGTCCATGCAGAAGAAAACCAGATCATTCCATTCAAAAATATCCCCTGTGCGAGGCTGGCGACAGAACCTGTTGAAGTAACGAAGTATGTCTGGGTAGAAAATGCATACGATCTATTTATGGAATATGTGAAACAGGGAAAAATGAAGGTAAGCCATTTTGAGGACAAATCGGAGCAGCAGCTGGAATGGTGGTATTCATGCCTTGTCGACTATTTAAAGGAAAAACACATGATAGAAACCCCTGACTGCTCCTATGCCTGTTTCATAAAATCAAAATTACCACAGGTGTGGGAAAGATATACTGCTGAATAAATATTTCTGTTGATCGGAAAATTACATAATAAAAAATAACATTTAGAATATTGACAATAAGAAATTCGCATAGGAAAGGAGTCATCCATGGAAACAAAAGATTTGATATTGCGAAACTGGCGTGACAGTGATGCAAAGGCTTTATATGAAATGTGTCTTGACGAAGCCTTGAGAAAAAGCGGGATTGATTTCTACAATTCGATTACTGACAGCCAGAGTGCTATCCAATGTTGGAAGAATGACAGTGGATTTAAAGTGATTGCCGACAAAAGAAATGATAACTTTATAGGATTTATCAGCCTGGGTGGCATGAACCGATATGATGGCTACATGGAACTAGAGTACGCTATCGCTGCCCCATACCGGAACAACGGCTACGCAATACAGGCAGTGAAAAGGATGCTTGATTATGGATTCAAAGAGATGAATTTATCAGCCATTGCCGCATGGGTGAGGTCACACAATCGGGCGAGCATAAGCGTTTTAGACAAGTGTTCCTTTACCTTTGAAGGAAGATTAAGAAAACACGCGCGTGATAAAAGCGATACACTGTGCTACTCTATTTTAAAAGAAGATTGGGAAAGGAAAATCTGCAAAATCGATTCTTTACTTCATTCAGCAAACATAGATATCCGCATCATGAATTATGATGATATTCCATTCATCTGCAAGGCAGACGGCGACGAGAGCCAGAAGAACATCGACTATTTAAAACGGCAGCTGGATAACCAGGAAAAACGTGAGTGTACCGCATTGCTTGCATTGTACAACGGTACTGCCGCAGGATATGTATTTTTGTACTACCAATGCAGATGGGGCGGGCTGTCCGGTCATAATATTCCGGGTATAGTTGATTTGATTGTATTTGAAAAATACCGGCAGAAGAAAATAGCTACCATGTTATTGGATGCAGCAGAAACCATTGCAAAACAGCATTGTAATAAAATATATCTGGATGTCTGCTTAAACAGCGACTATGGGCCTGCACAGAGATTCTATATAAAAAGAGGCTACATTCCTGATGGAAAAGGAGTTTATTATGAAGAAAAAATATGTGAAACAGATGCTGTCTGCCGGAATAATGATGAATTGACATTATGTCTGGTAAAAGAACTGTGAATCGTATCGCTAAGAAAAAGATGCTGTGAAGGATCAGCCGGCTGTCATCCCTTCACAGCATCCCCTGCTCACGACAATGCCTGTATCATTTTATCAAATTCTTCCATAGTGCGGACAGCATCAAAATCCTCTGCTGCCAGCCACTTATCCCGCACAATCTCGCAAAGTGTTCTGGAATCAGATGTTTCAAAATCCGTTCTCTCCTTTTTCATTTCGCCGAGAAGCACCGACGAAACACTGTATTTCCCTGAACGCATATCAAACTCCCTCGCAGTCTTTACAACAGTCTTTAACTCGTCGTACATCGAATCATACTGCTTTAACCGGGCTAACAACGCCGCCATAGTGCAATGGTTTCTTACAGTCCCCCATTCGACAGGTTCTTTTGCGTCAAAAACAAGTTCCTGCAAGGCAAACAATTTGCGGCATACCTTCAACAACTCTTCATCCGGAAGAAGCCTTTCCCCAAGCAGCAGGTAAATTCCATGATGCATCGCTGCATACCCCTCCTGGATTCTGGTGCGGATAAACGGAAGTTTCTCTTCTTCGTCCAGCGCCCACCAAATCTGTGTTTCTTTACAATATTTCTGGGACGGTAATGTTTCAAAAATTGCCCTGCCTATTGCTCTACGTCCCATTTCACAATGGTTAAACGCAAGCCTTGCCGCCGCTTCCAGCCTGATATCCTGATCAGGGCAATATTTCATAATCCGCTCGCCGATCATTGTGATTTCCGAATCATATTTTTTCATATTCTCCTGCCACTCTGGTATGTTTCCATCACTATCGCCTGCCAAAAACAATGCATACATAAGCTTGTTCAGCAGCATATAACTATTGGGGTATTCCGCAATGCCATTTCTCGCGACAGCAATACAGTCGTCAATTCTGCCCTGACTGACTGCCTCCTGAAACTGTTCCAGATACTTCGCAATCCTCTCTTTCCTGACCGTTTCGTTTATCCCCATCAGACAGTCAACAGTAACTCCGAAAAACTCCGCGATGTCTGGCAGCAGCTCTATATCAGGATAGCAGATACCATTCTCCCAACGTGATACAGATTGACAAGATACCCCAAGGATTGCTGCAAACTCTTCCTGCGTAATATCCTTTTCATGCCGCAGACACCTGATTTTATCTCCAACATTCAGATTCATTTTTATACTTCCTCCAATCACTCAAACTTATTCTTATCGTTTACTGAAAGGTGCGCCTCTTTCTACTGTTCAATTTATCAGATTTTCATGACAGGATCAACCACGCATTGCGTGAAGTTTCCTCACGCAGTAATTGAAATACAAGCTGCATATTTTTTTCATTTTTTACATTTGACACATTTTATTTTTTACATTATAATGATATAAAACTCAAAAAATTCTCGCATATCATGCAGATACGGGAAAAAAACCATCTGGGAAAAAATATCAAAATACACTATATTGAGAAAGGATGTGACTTCCATGGCTAACCGTGTCACCATTCAGGACATCGCGGATGAACTGGGCGTTTCCCGCAACACTGTATCCAAAGCAATTAACAATACAGGGCTGCTCGCCGACGCCACCAGGGAACGCGTTTTGAAAAAGGCGATCGAAATGGGATATAAACAATTCTCTTATATAAACATCTATGGTTCTGGCAAGCCCGAAACCGACCTTGCTTCCGAAACAAACAAACGGGAGATTTCGCTGTTTACGTCCAATTTTATAGGAAGCTCCCACTTTGCCTCCACGATGCTGGACAAATTTCAGCGGGAACTTTCCAGCATGGGTTACAGTTTCACCATGCACAGGCTTCAGGAACATGAGATCGAAAGCCTGTCCCTTCCTGGCTCTTACAATGAAGAGCGGACTGCAGGAATCATCTGCATTGAAATGTTTCACAAGGACTATTGCCATATGCTCTGTGGGCTCGATATTCCTACACTATTTGTCGATACACCGGTAGCGGATCTTGATAACCCGATTAAATCGGACTGCCTCTACATGGATAACCAGACAGACATAGGCTGCTTTGTGCGCGAGATGATCCGCAGGGGTAAGAAACGAATCGGATTTATCGGCGATATCTCGCACTGCCAGTCTTTTCATGAGCGCTTTCTGGGGTATCGGAATGCCATGTATCTGTCCGGGCTCTCCTGTCCTGAGGAATACTGCATCACCAAAAACAAAACAGGCGTAAAGGTGCCCGGATATAATCCATACCGCGAATATATAATGGAGGAGATTCAGAAACGAAAAGAACTGCCAGACGTGTTCATCTGCGCAAACGACTTTATTGCCGTGGATGCCATGTCTGTGTTCAAACAGCTGGGAATCCGTGTGCCGCAGGATATCTACCTGTGTGGGTTTGACGATTCCCCCGAATCGCATGTGACCTCGCCCACACTGACCACGATCCATATCCACAGCCAGATTATGGGGTTCTCCGCAGTGCACCTGCTTATGTCGCGAATCAAGGAACCTTCGCTGAACTTCCGCAAGATTTACACAGAAACCAGTCTGATTTACAGAGAGTCAACCGGGGATTAAAATTTTATAGTTTCATATACTATCAGGATTCCTTGGACGCTCCTCTTAAAATATACCATTCAAAAGATAACAGCACTTTCCTTCCAAAATATATAAAGATTTATTATAAAGATTATAATGGTAAAAATGGTCTATCCAATACACTAAAGAATTTCAGGGCTTTTTTCCATACAAAATATATGTGACAATAAATCCTAAAATAATGGGCGGTCTCCATGATTATCTTACTGCTGCTACCTATGATGACCGGAATGCTGTTATAGACAATTTTAATCTTGCAGCAAAAAGAATATCACCAGTATTAGAGAATTTTTCATCCTATAAGATAGACCGTGTTCACTACCATATCAACTTTGACCTGCGTGATTTTATGGAAAAATGTAATCCCGAACTGATTATCAATCTAATCAAAAGGGGAAACACCCCAGCTTTTTTTAAGAGTATACGAAATATAACAAAACGGCTCACACCACAAAACTATTATTGTTGGTTACGACACCATTGCAAAAATATAAACTGATATATCAAAAATGGTTTGGATCAAAAGATATAAAACTGTCTGATAATGCTGATAAGCAGATTGAAAGTGCACTAAATTCCGAACAGCTGTAACCTAACAATCCTGACAAGAAAAGAAACATAATCAGCGCAGTTAGATAAATGCTGTCCAATTATGTTCCTGTTGTACACCAAAAGCCATAAATACATTACCTTACCCTGTTTTCCCTCATTAAGTAGCTTTTTGATTACTTTCATTGTTTGGCATGGAATTATCCCCTTATTCTCTTAACTTTAACACGATAATAACCGCCTATTATTACATCAATGCTTCTTATTTTTTCACAAAAATAACTGCTGTGAACTATAACCTTTTCTGTTATAAATCTCCACAGCAGCTATTCATCTGTCAACAATTAGTAATTAATTCCGTTAATCGCCAATACTCCATCTACAACGCCAAAATTTATGTTTGCACTTCCTCCATCCGAAATGGAAAATCCTGCCATACTGGGCTGAAAATTTTCAATATCAGCCTTTTCTACAGATTCCAGCAATCCCTCTGTAAACACCGTTTCCGCACCAAGCTTTAAAAAATCTTCTTTGGTTTCTACCACTCCGGCATCCGGCAGACCTACATATACCGGAAACGCGGTCATGTCTGCCAGTGCGTCCAAATTCTTATCTGCGGCTGCGGCTTTCACTTTCTCGGCAAATTCCTTTGCCGCCTTGCTGTCAACCGCAAAATTATCCTCGTATCCTGACGTGACCTGAGCCATTTTATCGGCTGTTTCTGTTTCCACCTCATCTACAACTGTATCCATCTGTGTTTCCTGAAGCATATTTGATGTTATCTCCTGTTTTGTTTCCTGATGGGACTGGCGGCTTGCGCCGCATCCTGTCAGAACTGCTCCTGTCAGAGCTAGACTCATAATCATAACAACTGCACTTTTCTTTCTCATTTTAATTTCCTCCTACCTCAAATTCAATCTTTCCTGATGCGCCGGGAGCAATTTCATATTTTTCAAAAACGATAACCGGACGGTTATTTTCATTGATATAGAACCTGACATCTTCTGAAATCCCTGTAAACCCTCCTTCCTCTGCCGTAAAAAACGTTTCCCCTACATTTTGTCTTTTGGCAATCTGTTCCCTGATGCTCTTGTTTGCCAGTTCAACATAATCACTGCCCAGCATATCTTTTAATGTGACGATTTTTCCTGTATTCAAGTCCAAATTGTAATACTTTGATTCGCTATAGGCATTCGTCCAATTCTCCGTCCCCCTTACGACAAAGGAAAGATAATCGTCATTCTGCTGCTTTATCTCATAATCTACCGTAATTTTTATATTATGTTCTGCCCATTCGTCGAGTGTTCCTCCTGTTTCCAAAAAAGCGGTTCTGTATTCTTCCGCCCGTAAAACCGCATCATCTGCATACTGGCTGCACTGGTTAAGAATTTATTTAAACTGGTTTGCATTATTGCTTGAATAGTTTCTGTACCTTTTTTGCTTATTTGCTCTTTTAATTCAGTAATAGAGTCCTGAATTTGATATAACATAGTAAGAATACCTTGAGAAAATATCTGCTTACTTTGTTCTTCATCTTGTCCAAAACTCTGTTGCCATAGTAAATATTCAGAGCCGTTTTTCTCATAGCGCTCATAGCCGTTGTTTCGGCATTTTACCTTAGGCAATCCCCGTTTAGAACTGTAATAACATAAGCCTGCTATGATTTCGGATGTGACGTTCGCCGTTTTCCATTATCCTATGGCTGATTTACTTTGGGTATCTTGTAGATACGCATGGCTGACTCATATCCACCAGAGTACATGCGAGTATAACTTCCTTACGTACGGAGCAACATTTTGCCCAATCTCCGACTGTCATTCAGGCAGTTTAGCTTTCATCCTTATTCATAACTTTTCGCCACTACCACGCAAACACTTTGGAAGTTTCCATGTTTCGTGCCCTCCGACATGCTACACTCCCCGTCGGGTGTCAGTTCAGAAACATTTTGTCAAGTGTGTTAGTAAACATTTCCATGAAAACAAAACCAAACAATTTCAACCAATACCTTAACCAGACTCCAACGCAGCCGATAACAACCGACAATCATTGGCTTTTCCCAAAAGTTTCCCCTATTTTCAAAGCTTTGCACAATACTGTCCTCACAGTATATATCCTTTTCCGTCATCAATACGCAGAATTTTATCTGCAATGCGTAATGTGGAAGCTTTATGCGTAATCAGCAGAATACATTTCCCCTCCTGTTTCAGTTTCAAAATGGTATTCAATATTTTTGATTCCGAGTCAGCGTCTAAAGCTGCTGTAGGCTCGTCGAAAATATATATAGGAGCTTTTTTGAGCAGCGCGCGGGCAATGGAAACCCTTTGTTTTTGCCCGCCCGATAATTGACCGCCATTCTCACCAATATCCTTATGTAAAAACCCCTCCCTATGTGTTGCAACTCCTGCCATTTCTGCCGCATAGATTATTTCGTCTTCTGCTGCATTCAGATTTCCATACTGTATATTCTCATGTACAGTAGCAGGAAATATATCACTATGTTCCGGCGAATATGCAATATATTTCCGTAATATATACAGGGAAAGATTTTTACAGTTTTCCTCACCAATATAGATTTCTCCCTGATAATCTACCATCTGCATCAGTGCCTTCACCAATGTAGATTTTCCGCTGCCGCTTTCACCAATGATGCCGATGCACTCTCCAGGAAAAGCGGTGAATGAAAGGTCTTTGAAAACCTGATGATTTCCATATGATACACTGACATTCTGAAACGTAACAGTAAAATTTTCAGGAATGCTTCCGCAACTGTTGAATTGATTTCCTGTCAATTCATCCTCAAAAGACAGAACCATATTCACCCGTTCAAAAGATAATGAATGCTCACTGTAATGAACAAAAGAAGCTGCAAAATTCTGTGTGTACATAATAAAGCAGCGGCATAACTGGTGAATAAACAGAACCGTAGCGATACCAATATGTCCACGAGCCGCCATGATGCATGCGATCGGTGTCAGCAAATATATACAGCCATTCACAACAGCGTCAGAAGTCAATAATTTCATTGTTTCTAAACTAACCGCCTTGCATTCTTTCCTATAAAGATTATTTGCTGCTTCACCTGTCTTTTGACGCATCATCTTTTGGGCAGAATATTGCCGGATACTCATTTTCCCCTTTATTGCATCACTGCAATTAGACACATATATTTCTTTTGCCTGCAAAATTTCCGCCTGTGCATGTTTCGTCCTGCGCACAAACAAAAAATTTAACAGAATAACGGTTGCACCCAATAAGAACATAAGAAACCCGATCCCAATATCTGCCAGCAAAACTGCGACCATGTAGCCCGTACCGACAACCAGCGGATAAATGACTCCAAAAATATCATAAGAAACAATCTGGGCGCTCTGCTCAATATCCGAATTATACCGTGTAATAAATTCTCCTTGGTTCAGTTTTTGCAGGTTTTTTAGGGGTGTGTGCACACAGCTGTTATAAAAATCATACCGCAATTCGTTCTCTGTAGAAGCGAGAAACAGCGAAAAAATATATAAACCGATATTGTCCATGCATGAAAGCAACAGCAAAACAGGCAATGAAAACAGCAGCATTTTAGAAATTCCCTGCAATGATGTCTGATGCTCTGTTAATTTCGCAACATAGTCCTGCAATATGTTGGCGAAGTATATATTTGCAGCCATACTGAAAAATGCAGGGAATAAAATTCCGCCTCCCCATAGTTTCCAGTTTTTACGAATATATTTTATCATGGAAAATAAAGCTTTCATCTCACACGCCCCCTTCTATTCATCATCTTTTCTTCATAAAGTTTCCTATACAATTCGCAGCTTTGTATCAATTCGGTATGCGTTCCAAAGGCAACTATTTTTCCGTTATCCAAAACAAGAACCTTATGAAACCGATAGACTTCTTCCAAGTCATGCAAAATGACTAACAATGTTTTATCTGCACTATTTGCGAACAGCTCGTTCCAAATTGCACCGGCTGTATCAGGATCTAATGCGGAAGTCGGTTCATCAAGTAAAAATATGTTTGTATTTCTAAGAAATGCTCTTGCCAGATTAATGCGCTGCATCTGTCCATTTGAGATAGACTGAATTGTAGTATTTATTTCCGTATTATATCCATGGGCAAGCGTCTGAATAAAAGAATCCAACTGTGCTTTTTTGCAGGCAGTCATGATTTCCATTTTACTTCCGCCTGATTTTGCCACTTTAATGTTGTCCTCAAATGTTGCCTGAAAGAGAAATGCCTCCTGTGTTGTTGCCGTAATATGATTTCTTAAATATTCAGGAGAAAGCACGGCGATATCCGTTCCCCTGAAAAAAATATGATCTTTTTTCGGTATATATAATCCGCTGAGCAATTTGAACAATGTAGTTTTACCACAGCCGCTTAACCCAACAACCGCAATTTTCTCCCCCTCGTGAACACAGAAATCGATGTCATGCAGTACAGTGGTATCTCCATACGAAAAAGAAAGCTTGCGTACTTCATAAATCGGCAATACACCTGTCCTCAATGCAATCGACTGTAATGTATCTGTCTGTAATATATTTGTCTGCATTACAAACGGATGCATTGATGCTTGTATCCTGTTCTGCGGCACAGCCTCATCCGGCAGTTCAAGAAGCTTCTGGATACGAAATATACCTGCTTTTGCAGCCGGCAGACAAAGGGAAATACTGCCAACAATTTTTAGCCCCTCTCCAACGAATTCTGCACACAGAATAACGCTTGTTAATCTGCCTATTGTCATTTCTCCCCTGTAAATAAAATATGCACTTAAAAGTAAGAGCAGTATCCTGCTGATATGTCCGTAACACCGGCCATATTCCTCCGTTAATTTCTCAAAAAACATGCGCTTTTTCCGTGCATTCCAATAGTTGTCCAATTCCTCCCTGTGTTTTTCCAAAAATAGTTGTTCAAGCCCAAATGCTTTGATCAGCATGACAAAGCGAAGGGATTCGGTAAAATGAGAAAGCACTTTTGAATAGGCTTTCTTTTCATTATCGTGAAACGGAAAAAGTTTTCGGGCAAAGAATACACTGGGCGCTGCATTTAGCGGTATCAGGCACAAGGCAAACAGGGCAAATTTCCAATTGCACCATTGAAACAGACAGACAGGAACAAATCCAAGACATACGGGCAGAAATCCCGATTTCATCAGCAGTCCAAGCCAGTTTTTTATGCTGTCTATATCCTTGGAAATCATCGTAAGCAGACTTCCTTCATCTATCTGCTCCGTTGCGCGATACTGTGTGGAGCATAGTTTCATTCCGATTTTAATCTGTACACAACGGGAAAATGCTGCTGTAATCTTACCGCCCCAAAAAGTGAATGCTGCTGTTCCGAGAATATAACACACTGTGCTGACAGATATGACCAGAAACTGATATACTGCCTCTTCATACCCCTTTCCAACCGCATCAATAACATCTCCTAAATGCTGTGCTGCCTCAAATTGGGCGACTGCCGTACCAAAGGTGAGAAGTATGGAAAAAACAATCTGAAAATAGATTTTTTTACCATAAATATTTTTTAGAAATCTCAATACATTCATTAAAATTGCCTCCAGTTTATTTGAATAAAGCAATTATTGAAATGAACTGTTCATTTCAATATAGGTGTAACAGTAAAGGTGCATGATGCACCTGACTGCAAGGAGCTGTTCCCTGACGATCGCTATTTCAAGGCTGATAGCTCCGCTTTATAATTCCCATACATATATCCTTGGCTGTATCTCTTGGAATAGGCTCATTTGGAATGGAAAGATTTGAATTTAAAGCCCACCACGTCAATGTATTCGTCAGAAAAAGAACATGAGATGATATATTGGTTAGCTTCCGAAGCTGCCCATTCTCCATATACAGCCTTAGATGCGCTCCCAGTTTTTCAAAATAAGCCATTTTCTGCGGCCAATATATTTCACTAAGTTCTTCCAGTATGCCTTCATTCTTCTCAATGTTGTCAAAGGCAAGGAGATAATCGGCAAACAATTCAAATAATTCATCCATGAGTTTCATAAAATCTTTACAGATATTACCTTTGCTATCAGTAATATTCAGAACAGAACCAAATACATTGTCAATCACTCCAGTCAATAACGAAATAAGCTTTGGTGACTCTATCGGCTTAATGGGGAATGTAATTTCACTTGAAAGATAATTTTTATCAAGCGTCGCGTAGATCACAAATGAGAGCACAGCATCCTTTCCTGTAAATGCGGAATACATAGTGCCCACCGCAATTCCAGAGGCTTTCGCAATTTCTGCCATTTTTGTATTTGCATAGCCTTTTTGATTAAAAAGACGGCCTGCTTCCGAATATATTTTTAGTAATTTTGCGTTATTCAAAATCGTTTCCTCCCTCTTAATGATATGAACCGTTCATTCTAATTATATGATAAATTTTACTTTTGTCAATCGAATATTACTAAAAAATTTATAATACATTTTATCAATTTGTTTTATCAAGAGATAATTATATAAAAACATGGAAATTTCCCCAAGCAAGCAAATCCAGCTCTTCATCAAACAGCATAAAGGTGTTTTCTACAACAATATTTACTATCATTCTGCCCACAAAATAAGCCTATCTCTGATACTCATGGAATCTGCCACTTTTTCTCAGTAGATTTTCTCACACTCCACTCAAGCCGCCTGATATTCAAGATTCTCGCCCTTTGACGCATTCAGTTCCTTATAATTTTATGCTGCGTATTAGCAGGAAACGGTATCTTCTTCCTTTCCGGCTGGACTACCAGCTCATCTTTTGTATGGACAGGATTTTTGGTTTCTTTCGGTGCTTCTTTTATAATATCAGCAGCTTTCCAGGCTGCATTTTCATGCCTTCTCCAGGAACTTTCTGACAATTCAGGATATCCCAGTCCTGGCTTCCGCCTGCAACATTTCCCCCAATTCCATATTTTTTCCACCATAAATTATATCAGATTATAAGGTATCTTATCAAACGCCATGGCACGAAACGACTATAAGCACATGGCGACACACAACATCAATTCCCATAACAGGTCTAAAGTTTTTCGCCATTCGTCCGATATAGGGGCGGCTGCCTCGCAAGGAGGCACAAACGCAAACCGCCGTGTAAGCATATTAACTCTGATTCCCCCGCTTTCCA
>ERZ778496.1468-NODE-1468-length-16731-cov-7.769549_pt1 | contig 16731 bp, 17 predicted proteins | sample MGYA00433099_ERZ778496 | MGnify/ENA primary metagenome ERZ778496 (study PRJEB29527, sample SAMN07138962) | mouse gut metagenome | material: feces | host: mouse | place: China:Nanjing | collected 2016-01-25 ... | reverse complement strand
ACACAATGACGATGAAACGAAAAATCAAATACGGCCTGCTGGCATTGGCCGTCGCGGCATGGTGCATAGGGTGCGCCAAGCTGCACGAAGAGATCGAAGAACGCTATATCGAACAACATCCTCAATACGACATCGAGATACCTGCGCCGCCCGTGTGGGATTCGATTCCGCAATCCGACATCCCGATAGGAAAATGATGTGAAACCCGCAAACAAAGACGACATGAAAAAGATGAAAGGATTTCTGATGCTCGCACTCGCGTTGGTCGGCACGCTGCTGACCGCCTGTGACAAGGAGCTGGATATAAAACAGGCGTATGCGTTCCGACTGGAGACGATGCCCGTGCAAACGCGCATCGTGCGCGGCGAAACAGCCGAGATACGCTGCACGCTCGTTCGAGAGGGCAAGTACGACGGAGCGCGATACACGATCCGCTACTTCCAACCCGACGGCAAAGGAGAACTCCGCATGGATGATGGAACGGTATTCCTACCCAACGACCGCTATCCGCTCACGAGGGAAGAATTTCGGTTGTACTACACCTCAGCCTCAACCGACCAACAGACCATCGACATCTACGTCGAGGATAACTTCGGGCAATGCGAACAACTATCGTTCAGGTTCAACAACGAGAACGAAGAGAAAGAGTAAATAATCGAACCCAACAAAAGCCCTCCGACAACTTCGTGTGTCGGAGGGCTTCGTCATTTCGTCAGTTCTATGCGACCTCGAACAAGGATAGTTGTTTCGGCTCCAAATACCGCCGCTTGACCTCAGCGAGCTTGGCGATGAGTTTGCGGATTCTCTTGGCGTTGTAGTTGGAGCTGTCTGAGCTATGCTTCATCGCATAGGCGTATTGTCGCTCCAATTGTCCGATGCCGTTTCTGACCGCCTCCTTGTAATCGGCTATCGGTTCGTCCCACACCGACGGATGGCTACCGCCCCCTGCACTGCCCGTGCTCCAATCGACCGTTACGGCATACGTTCCGTCGATGGACTGCCCGATATGAATCGTATTCCACATGTCCACCTCGATGCGCTCGACGATCGGGAGCATACCCCGAAGCCAACCGTACTCGTCGAACTGCTTGACCGTGTAGCCAAACAGCAGGCCGCGTTCGTAGGTGCGCACGTTACGGATGATGTGGTGTACGCAGTCGCCGAAACTCTCGAAATAGGCGATCTTGTCAGCGTCGTCCCTGCGGACGGCGAGGAGGTAACGCAAGACTGCGTTACGCTCCGTGCGGCAGGGATTATACTCCGATATGGCCGCTAATTTCTCCTGCTTGGTGTATTCCTGTATGGGGTTCATGGTTTCCGATTTTATGGGTCGATATTCGAGGTTAGGCTGAAACGAGGCGGTTGATGGGCGTATTCCGTTCCAACCACTCCTTTATGTGGGTCATGTTGTATTCGGAGGTTATGACCGCCGTCCGCTCGTCCGTCTGCGTGAAGCGCGAACTTTCGTAGCTGTCGATCCACTCTTTGAGCGAGGCGACACCCCACGCTTCGGGGTCGTCGAAAATGCTTTCCTCCAATGTGCGGATAGGCTCTGCGAAGAGGACGATCAATGTTTCGTAATTGGCTGCTGTCGTTTTCATAATTTCAACTCGTTAATGATTAGAATCTCGTGTAAAGTCCCGTTACGGAGGTGAAGATCTCCTCCAACATATCGCAATAGACGCCCTCGTAAACCGCGATGTCTTTCGTCTTGACCTCGAAATGCTTGCTGACCGTCATACGGTAGAACCGCATCCGATAGGTGTCCGTCTCCTTGTCGAGCGTTATGGCCAGACGGTTGGCGGAGGTCTTGTTGCGGGAGAGGTTCATGCGAACCCCGTCCCCCAAGTCCATGAAATCGCGGCTTCCCGTCATGGCGACGAACCGCCTGCCGCCGATCTGCTGTAATATCGTTGCCGCTATCATCGTCTTGTCTCCTTATCCGTTTTACGTTGCAACCACTCGTCCCGCTTGCGGCGACACTCCTCCAACGTCGGGGCGACGCAGGAGAACAACTCGCCGTCCGTATGCCGGTAGTCGTATTGGCAGAACCGCTTCTTCGTCCTGCTGGCGAAAGCCGGTGTGAAATACTCGTGTCGTTCCTCTCCCGTCGGGCATACCGACACGCCGTTTATCGTCATTCTCGTTTCCAGTGTCATAGTGTTTTAAGGGGTTAAAATTCTGCTTTCAATAATCTGTGTCTGAACTGCTGCGTCGGGTCGCTGACCTTGCGCTGGTGCACCCAAAAGTGGTGTGCACCGAAGCCATAGACGAAATAGTCGTCGAGTGGAACTCGGTTTTTCAGATTCTCGATGCCCTGCCGCAGTTCGGTCTCGCTGCCGGCGAGAAGTATCGTGTCTATCAGTCGGAGGAAAATTTCCGCCACCTCGTCGCAATAGGGACAGAAGAAAGATTCAATCGTTACGTACATAGCCTAATCTTATTAAAATGTTAATATCCAAACAAAAGCTCCGATGACAGTTGCGAGAGAGACACCGAACAGGACAATACCCCACACGATTTGCAACACGCCGCTTATTAGGGCTTCGATCATTCCGACGATGAAATACACTACCCAAAGCACAACGGCATACAGGACGGCTGCAAAGGCGCGTAATGCTGTTTTGAGAATCTTTATCGCTTTCATGTCTACTGCTTTTTTTGAGTTTGATGCGGATTTGAGAGTGGAGGAAGTGAGTTTCTTATCCTAATCTGCCTCTCGTTTATCCGACATTTTTTTTATGCGTCTTTCGATCGTATCGGTCGTTTCGTTTCAGGGGCTTTTCGGTGTAGAGGTTAGGACGTACAAGGTTTCGACGAAAAATACCTCGCAACCGCAGGACGCAGGGAAGATTTTTCGCCGAACCGCAAGGCTCGACCTTGTACGTCCGTGAAGACCTCGTAAACACCTTCGCACCTGCAACATAACGACGCCACGACACGATAGGAAGACAGCAAAATGGAGGTAACCGAATTATTAGGCAGATTCGAGACGGTAATTAATATTGAAAAAAGCAATGTGGTATAATTGCCAATTACTATATTATTATCAGGGATCGGGGCAGCCGATGATACCGTAAAGTTCCTGTATATTTTAACTATTTGTCAAGCGCATAATCTCTCGACTGCTTGTTACTTGTGAAGAAAGTTTATCCTTTTGCTCTTAGTCGTTTTTCAGAACAGCGGTTCGTAATATCCTGAGTGATTTGTTAATATTCTAAATGAATCAAGCGTATTCATATAAATTTTATCACTATATTTGTATTGCGTGAATTTACGCAATACACTGCGTAAAATGTAAATACATGTATAAAAGAATTGAATATCTTACGATTAGAGAACGTATTGAAGAACCACGCAAGTTCATTCAGGTTGTTATGGGGCCCCGGCAAGTGGGTAAATCGACCATAGTGAAACAGGTCTTGCAGGAGTTGGACATACCGTACCAATTTTATTCTGCCGACAATGTTCCTGCGACGAACAACGCGTGGGTATCGAATTGTTGGGCTGCCGTACGCAGTCTGAAAGAGAGTCGAGGACAGGAAAGTATACTTCTTGTTATCGATGAGATCCAGAAAATATACAATTGGAGTGAGGTTGTCAAAAAAGAATGGGATGACGACACTTTTCACGATCGCAATATAAAAGTTTTGCTGCTTGGCAGCAGCCGTGTACTATTGGAGAAAGGACTTTCGGAGTCGTTAGGCGGCCGTTTCGAGGAAATTCGGATGACACATTGGAGTTATCCCGAAATGAGGGACGGTTTCGGATTTACGCTCGATCAGTACCTCTTTTACGGCGGTTACCCGGGTGCAGCGTCCCTTATCGGCGACGAAGAACGGTATCGGCAATACATTCAGTCAGCCATTGTGGAGGCAACTATTAACAAAGATATTCTGATGGATACCCCCATCGGCAAGCCGGCTTTGCTGCGTCAGACTTTCGAATTGGGTGCTGCCTATTCCGGACAACTCTTGTCGCTGACAAAAATGTTGGGTGCATTGCAGGACGCAGGTAACACTGCCACACTGGCAGGCTATGTTCAGTTGTTAGACGAATCAGGAATGCTGAATGGATTGCAGAAGTATAGCATCGACACAGCTCGCAGAAGATCGAGCATCCCTAAATTTCAGGTCTACAACAATGCACTGAAAACAATCTACAACCCCAATACATTCGAGCAAACAATCCTCGACCGCAAAGTTTGGGGACATGTTTTCGAATCGAGTATCGGAGCATATATCATCAGCCAAGCGTTTGTGCATCGGTTCGAAGTCTTCTACTGGCGAGAACGCAACGATGAAGTGGATTTCGTGCTGCGCAAGAAAGGTTCGGTCGTCGCCATAGAGGTCAAGAGTAATGCCGAGAAAAATACGGCCGGACTGGAAACATTCAAAAGGACATTCAACCCTCGAACGACTTTGATAGTCGGAGATGGTGGCATAAGTGCCGAGGAGTTTCTATCAATGGATATACGAAAAATCTTCTGAAATTCAATCTGATAGATATAATTCTATGAGCGCAAGTGTGAAAATGATTAGGTTTCTGATATTTTTGTCGGGAATACTCATGATACTGACTTACTTCATCTTCATCAATGCGGAAATGAAGTTAATCATTGTACAATCCGATTGGATATCCAATGATCTCTTTTTTACGCTTTCCAGCGGTGCGTTCGCCAGTACCTTAGTCGTGCTTTTGAGTGAGGTACGGCATTATCTTACATTGAAAAGAGATAATCAGGATCAACTGTTCTTTCAGTTAGTGAGCATATATGGGCAACTGCTAATCATGCAAAACAGTATGAAGCGGCTCATTGAGAATCTGGCAGAATCGGTATCCGAGCCGCTTTTAGATCAATCGATATACATATGTCGCCAGAATATAGCATTTATATTCAATCTGGATTATACGACATTTTGTTCGAAAGAGAAAGTAAAGCAAACGCTTCAATTATTCATAAGAGATAAATTTGCAATAGAGTCGTTATTTACGGATTGTATATATTTGAAGATTGCGATAAACGCAGATAAACAGACACATTTGCAAAAATGTGGTACTCAAGGCTGCATTACAGCTCAGGATTATAATACGAGCCAAGTTCTAATTCGGCTACAAAAAGATATTGCGCCATGGCTTATAAAAATAAACAGTTATCTGGAACACCTTGATAACAGCGTTTCGAATAGATACAATTGGACTTCAAAGAGAGATAATATGTTGTTATATGAGAATAATTATACAATAAAAACATTGGAGGATTTTCTAAAAGAAGATAAAATATATTAACATTATGCAAATATTGGTCTAATAAAATAAGTCGTACGTATCAGCAAATAGAATAAATTTATTATTTTTGAAACTAATCCATATATTCTGGAAATAGAGTAAGTTCCTTGGGGATACAATAAAGTATTAAAAGCATGGGCAAACTTTTGGATTATATAGCAAAGGAAACACAAGGTGAATGCTTTGCGTCGTTCAAGTATTGCTATGACAATGTGTTGCCCCCGAATATTGAATACGAGGCGAGAGAGGATTCATATATCAATATGAAAGAATTTGCCGAAAGCATACATGACCCTCAAATGAGAGATATGAGACCTTTGGCTGAAAAGATGAAAGCAATGCCTCCACTGTTCAAATTCTTTCTTGATGGTTCGCGTCGGGTTTATAAGGTTGATGATATACAATACGATAAAAAAGTATTTCCAATCGTTAGCGGTCAAATATCCGTTTCCTGCTGTGGCAGAGAAATGAACGATGACAATACGTTTCGCAATTTTGGTAAAGTTTTCGAAGAAGCATATCCGGTAGTTTGCTTACCAGTAACAGCTAACGATGAAGGTATCGATAATGGAGTATATTTTAATAATCTGTGTAACAAGCTAAACGAGTTGCCTTTTATTAAGAACTCCGGAAACAAGTTTGGGAAAGTGCTTTCCTACTTAACGAAGATTGAAGGCAATGAAACCCTTGAAAACAAAGGCATCGCCCGAATTCAAGATGAGATGATTGAATGCGAAAAGCGCATTGTGGCCGAGATGATGAGTAAGCATTTGCTTACGCAAGAGCACTATCTTATCAAAGATGGCTCAATACAATATAAGCCCATGAAAACGGGCGATTATAAAGAATTGGCACGAATTCGCAACAACTATCGGCATGTAGTCGGTGTGTCTAAACGGTTTAATCCCAATCTGATGAAAGATAATAAAAATCAAAGCAGTGCGGGACAAATTGCGAAACTGCCGTTATTCTATCGGACGCCTGCCTTTATGTGGAAACCGGGAGAGGAATGGGGAAATGTAAATTTCGCCATTTGGTATGTACGGATTCGAGATCGTAAATATACAACAACCCCTTACTCTGGCATCTTAAAGATTGAAAAAATGCTTATGACTGGTACAGAAGCAGAAAACGGGCTTGAATCTGATGAAATAGATATGATTACAGCTAACATCATAAATGAACGTAACCCGGTTTGTTATGGCAATGATGCTCGATGGGCAAATCATCTTTATCCAGTTTATATGACTGAATGTTATTGTAAAAGTCGTTTTAAGAGTGATATAAGTTTTATCAATTTATTTTAAGGGCATGGAAGCGATTGGCAAAATCATAGCAACCGAAAAACAGCCGTCAACGATTGAAGAGTTTACTTTTTGGACTCGAAAGGATTTGAAATTAAAGCCCTTTGATGTTGTCGTCGTCGAGCATGTAAAGGATGCAGATGGAGAACCGACAAAGACATTTGGCGTGATTGAGGAAATCTCTCATATGACGGATTCTCCAAGTGCATTGGCCGGCTATATATCAAGTGATTTTGGACAGGTGGATTCCACTTCATACACAGAGCGTATCGGTATGAACTATGTGAAGTGTAAAGTAGTAGGCAACACGAAGAATATCTACATTCCTGTTCAAGAAGGTAAGAAAGTATATCTTGCCGAACGTGATGAGATAATGGAAGCTCTTGGCTTGAATAATGTGAAACATAAACTTCCGGCTGGATATATCGAGATGTATGAAGGCGCAAACAAGCAGACGCTTCCTGTATTTTTCAACTCCCATTTCCTTATTGGGCCGGAGGGTGCGCATTTAAACATATCTGGTATATCCGGTTTAGCTTCCAAGACCTCATATGCCATGTTCCTGATGAAAGCAATTCAAGATTATGCAGCTAAAGATAAGAAAGAGTCTATTGCTTTCATCATGATTAACGTAAAGGGTACGGATTTACTGAAGATCGACCAGAAGAACACTCGCAAGGATGAACTGAAAAAGATAAAACCCATCTATGATATATTAGAATTGGAGTTAGAGCCATTCAAACAGGTAAAATACTTTTATCCATATTCAAAAGATTTTACTTCTTATACTTACGAAAAAGAAGATGTTATAAAGACTCGGCTTGATGCTGGGAATGCGTTGCAATATAAATATCTATTTGAAACGGACGAAGATAAGGAATGCCTTGACTTGTTGTTTGCGAATGTTGACGACCCAAATGACACAATAGAGTCTATAATCAATTTCATTATATCAAACGGTGGAGGTTTTAATGGCATTGAGACTTGGGAGGATTTCAAAAATGAACTATATAAACAAACGCAATCGGATAAAGTCAGCAAAGCTGGCAAAGAAATATCCGTGATGAGTTGGCGCAAGTTTTATCGTTTATTCAATAAGAGCTATCAAAAATGCCAGCAGATGTTTACTAACAAATTAGGTAGTAGTGGTGTACGTCTGCGAGACCAAATTGCAGAGATTGGCAAAAACGATGTGATGGTAATTGATGTTGCTAAACTTGACGAAGAATCACAAGGCTTTGTTTTCGGCGATGTTATGCGAGCAGTCTATAATCTCAAGTTGGGTTCTACGAACCGTGTAGATTCCGATATTCCTGACCGCATAGTAATCTTTATTGATGAGTTGAACAAATACGCATCTACGGATGTTCCAAAATCCTCACCCATCCTCCATCAGTTGCTTGACATCACTGAACGAGGTCGCTCATTAGGTATTGTATTATTTGGAGCAGAGCAATTTGTTAGCGATATACACCGCCGAATAAAAGGAAACTGTGCAACACAGGCATTTGGTCGGACAAACGCAATAGAAATATCACGCGAAGATTTCCGCTTTGTCCCCAGTGTGTATAAGACAATGCTGACCAGAATGAAACAGGGTGAATACATTATTCAAAATCCTATATTTCGTTCCATGCTAAATATAAAATTCCCGCTACCTATCTATAAATATTTTGATTAAACCGCTATGACTGATAACCCAAGAATAGGAAAAGATGTTATAGAATCCTTAACTCTCGGTATGTATGAAGATTGTCGATTTATATATCGAGAATATATACAGAACTCTGCGGATCAAGTTGATAAGGCTGTTGCTGAAGGACTGATAAATGCAGGTGAAGATGAGATTCACATTACTATTAGCCCCGAAGAACGTTGTATTATTATTGAAGACAACGCAACAGGGATATCATCTGACAAGGTCATTCCTATTCTAAGGAACATTGCTCATTCGACAAAGAAAAGAGGAGAAGATAAAGGATTTCGAGGCATTGGTCGTTTAGGCGGATTGGGCTATTGCTCAAAGCTTATATTCGAGACGACATACGCAGGCGAGGAGGTCAAATCAATTATGACTTGGGACGCAGACCTTTTAAAGCAAATAATCAATGACCGCAACAATTCGGAAGAGGCGGTTGATGTTTTGGCACGTGTAACAGGCACTATTACAAAAAAAGAGGCGTCGGATAAACACTATTTCAAGGTTATTCTGGAAAATGTAACCTCTGACGAATTGCTCAATGTTGAGCGCGTCAAGAATTATCTCTCGATGGTTGCGCCTGTTGATATATCCTCGCAATTTTATTATCGTTACCAGATCAATGAATTTGCGAGGGAAAATGGTTTAAAAGTCGATATTTATAATATTTACATCAACGGAGAGCAAATTTATAAGCCATACACGCCCGGCATCTACGAAGACAATCAGGGCGGGAAGAAAAAAGTTGATGATATTCTCGGAGTAGACTTTCTGCTTTCAAAGGATGATAATGGCAATATTATTTATTGGGGATGGTATTCGTTGTCTCGACTGAAAGGACAGATGAAGCAGAAGAATATCGCTCGTGGTATTCGATTGCGTAAAGAGAATATTCAGATTGGCGATGAGGAAATCTGCAAAAAATTCTTTGCTAACACATCTGACCAGCGATTCTCATTTTATTATTTTGGAGAAATTCATGCTATAAGCAAAGATCTTATTCCGAACTCGCGTAGAGATTATTTTGGGGAAAATGCCGCACTTGCCTCATTTGAAAAAAGCGTAAAACAGAATTTTCTAAAACTTCGAGAATTATGCTATGACGCATCAGATATCAATAAGAACTTAAAGATAATCGCCAAAAAAGAGGAAATCGAGGAAAAGATAAAGCAGAAGGATAGCTATTTCTCCACAAAGGAGAAAGAGGATTTGCAGCAACAATTTGAAGACTATAAGCGGAAGTCTGATGAGGCACTAAAACAACTTGAACGCAAAAAGCAAAAGATAGAAGAAACAGATTCTTCTCTCAAAAAGATTATTGATAATTTAACTCCCAAAGCGGAACAGAAAGATGATTCATTTAAATCTGTCCCGCCAAAACCAGAAGGACAAGAAACAACCGAGAAGACGAAATTTAGAACAGATAGTCCTACATACTCACGGTTTAGTAAGGCTGAACGAAAACTCATTGGACGGATATATGCGTCTATTGCAAATGCTATACCTGATGAGCGTCAGAGAGATGCTCTGATAAAAGTTATCGAGGAGGATTTGACGCGATGAATCGCCGGGTATTACTGCTTGAGCCCAATTACAAGAATAAATTTCCTCCAATCGGGCTAATGAAACTCGCAACCTATTTTAGGTTGCGTGGAGATGATGTCGTCTTTTACAAAGGGGATTTGAAAGAGTTTGTTATCAATCAAATCACCGAGGAATGCGTGGCAAAACTGTCAAATCTTGACGGCTCCATAAACTGGAAGCTGCGTTCAGACAAAATTGCTCTATATATCAGATATAGGAAGTATGCGTATTTAGAACAGGTAGGCATTGAGGATTCCGAGATTGCTCCGATATTAGAACCTTGGGTCGAATATTATAAGAAATTCTACCATTCAGGAGAGTATAAGAAATACCCTCGTTGGGATTGGGTTGGAGTAACAACGCTATTTACTTTCTATTGGGATATCACCATTGAGACTATTGAGTTTGCAAAATCGATGGTGAAAGATACGAAGAACATTATGGTTGGAGGTGTAATGGCATCTATCCAACCGGATGAGATTGAAAAGGCGACAGGCATTCGTCCTCATATCGGCACACTCCATACACCGTATAAAGATATTGACAAAGATAATCCATATATTATTGATGAACTGCCGTTGGATTACTCTATCCTTGATGAGATAGATTATGTCTATCCAGATAGTGGCGCATATTACAGCTACTCTACAAGAGGCTGTATTCGCAAGTGTTCTTTTTGTGCAGTATGGCGCATTGAACCAGAATATCAAGAATATTTACCTTTACGGGAGCGCATTGATCGAACACGGAGACTTTATGGCGAGCAGCAAAATCTTTTGCTGATGGACAATAATGTGTTAGCCTCAAACAGATTAGAAGACATTATCGAGGACATCAAATCTTGTGGGTTTACAAAAGGAGCTAAATATTTTGAGCCGAATTGGTATACAATCGCCATCAGGAATCTTCGTCTGGGAATTAATAACCGTGCGTACATTCGTAAATCTTTCAAGCTGCTACAAGAACTTAGCACCTTCAAATCGTTCAACGAAAATACGAGGACTGAAATATATGCATTACGAGAAAAACATGGGCTTTTGCATCCCGAAACTTGCACCCGTGAAGCGTTGATCGCTACATATAAGGATTTTGCACCTTATTTTGATGTTAAGTTCAAGAAACGTTTAGGGCGCCTGCGTTTTGTAGACTTCAACCAAGGGGTTGATGCAAGATTATTTAATAGGCGTACTGTTAAATTATTGGCAGAGATACCGGTACGTCCACTTCGTATAGCATTTGATAATATCAAAACAGAACCTGAATATACGAAAGCTATTAAGATGAGTGAAAAGTGTGGAATGAAAGACTTTTCCAATTACCTTCTCTACAATTTTACCGATAAGCCGGAAGAATTGTATCATCGTATGCAAATAAATGTGGATCTATGTGAAAAATTGAATGTTAGCATATATTCATTCCCGATGAAGTATCATCCGATTACAGGAGAACATAGCCACGACAGGGATTATATAGGTAAGTATTGGAATCGCAAATATATCCGTGCGGTTCAGGCTATTCTCAATGCTACTAAAGGTAAAATAGGCAGAGGTGTTTCCTTCTTTGAGAAAGCCTTTGGTCGCAATGAAGAGGAGTATATGGAATTGCTCATTATGCCTGAGACATTCCTATTGTTCAGGTTCTTCTTTGAATATTTAGGATATACTCAGGAGTGGCGGAAAGCGATGTCAGAGTTGACTGATGCAGAGCGAGCAGAACTATATCCGATAATCTTTAAGAATGACTTTAACCACATAGAAGAGTTGACGGATAACAAAAAGTATCTGCATATATTGCAATTCTATAAGAATTATCGCGGAGATATTGCTGACCCAAAATCAGACCTGTACAAACTCAAAAAAGATTTTGAGGAATCCGGTCGGTATAGTCCATATAATAAATTTAAAATGAATTATTGATATTGAAATAACAGATCTTTCTGATGCAATGATTAAAATTGCATCCGTTAATGATGAGCGCAACTTGCGATCCGAACTATATTAATATCGGAAATGTCCAACTAACAAAGCTGTCGGCGAATTGTTAAAACGAGAAACCAATCATAAGGAAGCACAACTGACTCCAGCCAGAGCCTTGTTGCTATATGCATTATTCTACTACGAGTCTTTGGGTGAAAACAGCAGTTTGTTCGTTGCAAACAAATTAGCCTACTTCATGCAGCTTCTCGGTGAACCATCGTTCGGGAAGTTGAACTTCGCTGTAACCCATTATGGGCCTTATTGCCCGCAAGTAGGGCATATTCTCCATGATGTGAATGGAAAATACCTCAAAGGACTTGACCAAATGAATATCGGTGCTTTCGATGCGTTAGAATTGCAATACAGCACCATGAAAGAAGTTAGCGAGTACGTAAAAACCAAGCTGAAACCGGAACAAATTGCGCGACTGAAACAGTTGATCAAATTGATAACAGGATCTCAATCGGCATTGTCTCTCGAAGTACTTGCCTCGGTAGCTTATGCCCGAAAAGAAAATCCTTGTATTGATTTGAAGCAAACCATCACAAAAATACAGGAATGGTCGCCCCGCAAAAAACATCTGTTCAAAGAAAAGTACATACAAATTGCCTACACTTATTTGGATGCTTTCTCACAGGGAAAAGACGAACTTTTTAGGACATGCTAAATACTTTGTTTCAAAAATACATTTACTATTTTATTGGGAAATCTCATAAGAATATATATCTTTGCATTGTAGTAAACTAAACGAGCAGACACTTGACTGACAATAGCTTGACTATTGCCGACAAGAAACCGTTACAGAAGCGTTACTGCGCGACTATCGGCATATTTATCACCTTGATAATAAGGATTTTGGAGGATAGGTTCACGAATCGTATTCTCCACGAAGGGCAAAATGTCCGACAGACTGCAAACAAATGTTTGCAGTTTTTTTGTTTCCGGGGAAAAGCGCGGATTCATGCGCGAATACCGCCCGGAAACAAAAGAAACCGCATTCGCGGCTATCGGACATTTTCGTTTCTTCGTTCGGATGCCTGCGGCAGCAAAGAGATCGGACGAACATCGCGAGGCCAATTCCGCATATCTTTCCGAAAGCCTTTCCCGCGCCGCAAAAAACCGCTGCGCTCATCGCAATCTTTTCCACCTCACAAACGCCATTCTCACAAAAGCACGAGTTGCGGGGCGAAAATAGATTGATTTTCATAGGCCGCCCCGCGAGTGCTGCGCACTTCGATTCCGATATTCTCCACAAAAAAAGCAATCGGAAAAACCGATTGCTTTTTTATTTCACCTATGCCCTCCTTTTACAGCTTCCGCACCTCGGAGATACCCATAACCTTGTAAGACGCGGCCAGTTCTTCGTCGCGGTTGGAGATAACCAGCAATTTGTCGCCCAGCAGCAACCCGGTGTTGCCCTTGGGCACAAAGTAGTCGCCGTCGCGGCAGACCATCATGACCAGCGTGTTTTCGGGCAGTTCTATCTCCCGCAGCAGTTGCCCGCGTTCGAGCATGCGTTCGTTGACCTCCACTTCCGTCAGCACCGACTTCATGTCCTCGTGCATGTTGACGTTGAATGCCGATTCGCGTTCCTCGTACGAAAGTCCCAGCAGGTTGGCCATCACGCTCACCGTCGTGCCCTGCACCACCAGCGAAATGATCGTCGAAAGGAAGACTACGTTGAACAGCAGGCCGGCATGCGGCACTTCGGCAATCAGCGGATAGAGCGCAAACAGAATCGGCACCGCACCGCGCAGTCCCACCCACGAAACGTAAAGCCGCGCCTTGGTCGTGAATTTGCGGAACGGCGCCAGACAAAGGAATACCGACGCCGGGCGCGCCACCGCAATCATGAAGACGCCCACCAGCAGTCCCAGCAGCAGCACTTCGGGTTGGAGCAGTTCGTCGCTGTTCACGAACAGACCCAGCATCAGGAACATCATGATTTGCATCAGCCACGTGAATCCGTCGAAGAAGATGGTCATGGGCTGTTTCTGCGCCAGTTTGCGGTTTCCGACCACCAGTCCCGCCAGATAGACGGCCAGATAGCCGTTGCCGCGAATCAGGTCGGTAAAGGCGAACGCAAAGAATATGAAAGCCAGCAACAGCACCGAATAGAGCGAGCGATTGGCCAGATTGATGCGGTTGATGAGCCACACCGCCGCACGGCCGATCAGATAGCCCGACAGAGCGCCGACCACCATCTGCACGACGAACAGCACCAGGTTCGTCCCGAAGCACATTTCGCCCTGCGAGCGCGAGAGCACCCCCACCAGCAGCACCGTCAGCATGTAGGCCATCGGGTCGTTCGAGCCGCTCTCGAGTTCGAGCAGCGGGCGCAGGTTCTGCCGCAGGCCCTGTTTCTTGCTTCGCAGAATCGAGAACACCGACGCCGAGTCGGTCGACGACATGGTCGACGCCAGCAGCAGGGCCGCCGTGAACGAGATTTCGGTACCCGCCACAGGCGCCACAAGCCACACGAACGTGCCCAGTATCAGTGCCGTTATGACCACACCCCCCGTCGCCAGCACCACGCCCGGGCCGATGATGGGCCGAATCTGCGAGAATTTCGTGTCCATACCGCCCGTAAAGAGGATGATGCAGAGCGACACCATTCCCACGAACTGGGTCACTTCGACCGAGCGGTACGAAATGAAGTCCAGCCCGAAAAGCATGCCCACGCCCAGGAAAAGCAGCAGGGCGGGCGCACCGAAACGATAGGCCGCCTTTCCGGCAAGCACCGCCACGAACAGCAGCAACGCACCGACCAGCACGATATGTTCACTTGTAAAGTCGATCATCTTACTGCGGTATGAATATGTAGGTAATGGTCCCCTGCTGCCGCGCCGGGGCCGACTGGTCGATGTTGAACAGCGACGCCCGGGCCGCCCGCAGGGCCGTTTCGCGCATACACGCGTCGCCGCCGTATTCCACATGGGCGGCGGTCACTTCGCCCGAGCGGTTCACCGTCACGCTCACTTCCACTTCGCCGCCGCCCTCGCATTGGTAGGCCGGCACCACCAGCCGCCGCGACGTCCGCACGGGGTTCGTCAGCGAGAACGACACCGTCACGCGGCCTTTCATCTTGCGGTCCTGCCGTTCGGTCCCCTCCTCCGAGCCCGTCCGTTGGCGGATGGCCTGTTCTTCGGCCAACCCCTGCTCGTAGGCTTCGCGGTTGGCGCGCATCCGTTCGGCCGCTTCCGAAGCCGCATCGTTCAGCGCCGCGGCATTGGTCCCGCGGTCGTCACGGAGTTCTTCGTTCAGCGCATTTTCGTTCGACGCCGCATTGCGGACGCTCTTCCAGTCGACAGGGTCCTGTTCCTGCCGGCGGCGCACTTCCTCTTCCAGCCGGGCGCGTTCGCTTTCCAGCTCGGCCAGCGTCTGTATGTCGATGTACATCCCCTGCGTCGAGGCCCGGCGGCCGACCGCTATCTTCGACGATACGAATACGATCATCAGCACCAGATAGGCTATCAGCGTCACGCAGAGCCCTATCCGGTGGTTGTAGGCCCAGGCCCCGGCATCTTCGTGCCGATTGTCGAACGGCAGCTTCAGGCGCGGCCGTCCGGCAGGGCGGGGTCTGTTGTCGGAGGGTGTCTCTGTCATGTCAGGCGGTCGGAATTTCGGACAAAAATAGTTTTTTTTAGCGATTTTTTATATCTTTGGGCACAAAATATTCAGAAACCAACGCTTATGTCAACCAAACAGCAAACGCTCAAGGCGCCCATTTGCTTTTCGGGCAAAGGGCTGCACACGGGCGTCGAAGTAACCATGACCGTCCGCCCGGCCGACGCCGATTCGGGTATCGCTTTCCGTCGCGTCGACCTCGAGGGACAGCCCATAATTCCCGCTTTGTGCGATAACGTGACCGACACTTCGCGCGGCACCACCATCGAGGCCGGCGGCCACCGCGTCAGCACCATCGAACACATCATGTCGGCGCTCTGGACGCTCGGCGTGGACAATGCACTGATCGACATCGACGGTCCCGAAGCCCCCATCATGGACGGTTCGGCCCGCGAGTACGCCGAAGCCATCGTCCGCACGGGCGTCGTCGAGCAGGAGGCCGAGCGCACCTATTACCACGTCACCGAGAAGATGGTCTACACCATCCCCGAAAAGGGCGTGGCCATCATCCTCTACCCCGACGACGAGTTTTCCGTTTCGCTGCACGTCGATTACAATTCCAAGGTCATCGGCAACCAGTATGCCACCTTCGAGCCCAGCGACGACTACGCATCGAAAATCGCGCCGTGCCGCACGTTCGTCTTCCTCCACGAGCTGGAACCCCTCATCAAGGCCAACCTCATCAAGGGCGGCGACATGGACAACGCCATTGTCGTGGTCGAGAATCCCGTGCCCGAGGAGGAGCAGGAGAACCTCAAGAAGATTTTCAACAAGTCGGGCATCGAAATCAAGCCCGGTTACCTCAATAACCTGGAGCTGCGCTGCAACAACGAGCTCGCACGGCACAAGCTGCTCGACCTCCTGGGCGATTTCGCGCTCCTCGGCGTGCGCATCAAGGGCCGTGTGTGGGCTACCCGCCCCGGCCACTTCGCCAATACGGAGTTCATGAAGCAGCTCAAGCGCTCCATCCGCAAGGCCGGCGAGAAACCCCGCTACACCTACGATTGCCGCAAACCTGCGCTCTACGACATCAACGCCATCCGCAAGATGCTGCCCCACCGTCCGCCGTTCCTGCTGGTCGACCGGATTTTCCATTGCGACGCTTCGTCGGTGGCCGGCATCAAGAACGTCACCATGAACGAGCCGTTCTTCGTGGGCCACTTCCCCGAGGAGCCCGTCATGCCGGGCGTGCTGATTGTCGAGGCCATGGCCCAGTGCTCCGGCATCATGGTGCTCAACACCGTGCCCGACC
>ERZ778496.1464-NODE-1464-length-16773-cov-5.653069_pt1 | contig 16773 bp, 15 predicted proteins | sample MGYA00433099_ERZ778496 | MGnify/ENA primary metagenome ERZ778496 (study PRJEB29527, sample SAMN07138962) | mouse gut metagenome | material: feces | host: mouse | place: China:Nanjing | collected 2016-01-25 ... | reverse complement strand
AAGAATCATATGTATAGAATTTACTATCTCCATTGAAATATTTAATGTGATATAATAATCCATTTTTATAATTATAGACTACTGTTCTTCCAAACTGGTCAGTCATCATGGTAACTTGTCCTACTGCATTATATTTATATGTCCTAATTTTATTTCCGTAAGTCCATCTTGTTATGCGTCCCATTAAGTCATGCTGAATGGTTAAGCAGTTATCCATTGCATCTTTTATTTGTGATACCATTCCCGATTCGTCATATTGATACTCTGATTTTGCCCCATCCGCATCAATAACACTTACCATACGGTTTAACGAATCATATATATATCTGTATTGGCATCCTGCGATATTCTTATTTACACAATTACCATTTTTGTCATATAAATATGTCGTTTCCCCTGATAAGGCATTTGTTTTTTTCGTCAGTCTATTGAAATCGTCATATTCATAACGTTCTTTTGCTCCATTGGGATATATTTCTTCCTCTATCAACTCTTTCAAATTATATTTCCGCTTTGTTTCATTGCCATTTTTATCTACTATACAAGTAACATGATTATGTGTATCATAACGAAACCGAACAATATAACCATCATAATCTTGGATAGAAGTAATATTATCTCTTTCATCATATTGATATTCTCTGCTATTATTTTCAGGATCGATCATTTGAATAACTCTGTTTTTGGCATCATAAAAATAGGAAGTAGTATTACCGTAAAAATCCTTTTTCTCTATTAAGCGATTTAAGTTATCATATTCCAATTTGGTTATATTCTCGCCCGGAAGTCTGATTTCTGCAATTGTTCCATTTGCATGGTAAGCCAATGTTAAAATATTCCCGTCAAAGAATTGTATACTTTTTAATCTTCCATGATTATCATATTGTATACTGGTTATATCTCCAAATTGGTTTATGATTTTCTCCAATTTTCCATCATAATTAAAATTTGTTTCTATTGTGCCGCCATTTTCTAATGTCAGTTTATGCATATTTCCCGATTTATCATAGGTAATCCATATATCTTGTCGTAACGCATTGCATATATGTGTAATTTTTCCGTTTGTATAGTCAAATTGCGTTAAATTATTCATTTTATCTTCATACGATTTCCTTAATCCTTCTGCATTATAACCAATACGGGTAACTCCTTCGCTGTCAATAATTCCAATTGTTCTATTTTGTTCATCATTTTGATAATAAATCCTGTTTCCATCAGGTTTCTTTAAATAGGATCTATTAGTTCTCTTGTCGTACATCAATTCCCAAATTCCTCCATTTGGTGCCTTTTGTTTTACAACCCGTCCAATACTGTCATACTCATTAACAACAGTTTTAATTCCTTGCGGATTATATATGCCATTTAGTTTTCCATCTTCATTATATTCAAATTGCCGCTCAGTGCCTGTAACTGTTATTAGACGGATCAGTTTTCCATATTGATATATCATGGACACTTCTCTTCCGGTATGATCGCATACGCTGATCAAATTTCCCTCTGCATTGTATTGATATTCCAGAGATTCTTTTCTATTGTTTAAAACTTTTTTCAACATTAACGCATTATCATATTCAAATATTCTGTTATTGCCCATATTATCTTCTTGTTTTAAAAGAATACCATTACAATCAAAATAAAATTTTTCATTTTTCTTTTGATAAACAAATCCTTTTTCCCATTTATTGATGACCGATCCATCAGACCATACAGGTTCATATAAATTTCTGGAAATTTCCTTGTATATAGCATGATGATCGCTCAGGGTAAGTTCGATTTCATTTTTACTTTTATCTAATTTTAAAGAAATTTCATAATTATGTGTCCATCCTTCTCCCATTACGCCTGCGTCGCTAGACAAGGACTGATAAGTATATTCAAAAAACAATGGCATTTGTCCCCATATTTGCAAATCCGTTTTCTGAAATATAAAATTTCCTGTATTAAAATCAATTGGATCACCCCCTATAATATGACCAAGCAATTCCCCGTTCCCTCTACTTAATCTTCGAACGGCACGTGCTATACGTAAATAATAACGTTCTCTTAATGCAGCTAGAGCATTTAATTTAGCGTCTGAATCATCCTGTCCAGATGTTACAGGAATTATAACGCCTTCTTGTTTACATAATAATATATGGTTTAGGGTTAATATTTCTTTACCATTTATCTTCTCAGCATCATTTTCTGAAATGCTTAAATTAATCCATTGATCTAAATCAATTACTTTAACGCAGTCTTTACCATTTGAAGAACACTTCCCGAAATATTTCCGATCAGTTCCTTCTTTATAATCAGTAATATTCTCTATTTTACAACAGTCCTCTACGATTACCTGACTACCATTATAATTCACTAAACTCATATCATTTACCGATAAAATACATTCCTTGTCTTCACTTCCTCGTATACAACGTAATCGTGCTCCATTTACCAAATGCAGTTCCATTTCTTCTTTTTCTATTTCGCTGCTTATAGACAATTGATAATCACTTATATTCACTTTACCCATAATAATCTTTCCTTTCATTATTTTATTACACAAAATTTAACTTGAGATAATGGTTCTACTCTATTGTATTCATAATATGAATACACAATATCCCCATTATCCATATCAATGGATGTTTCAATATAATAAGGAGGACAACGGGGATAGGATATATCTTCTATTTCCATTCCTAATATTGCCTGTTGGGTTTGTGTATCTTCCCTATAATATACAATAAGCATTTCGTTTCCTGATTTATAAAAAGCTTCTGCTTTTATTTCACGAATATTATCTGGAAAATCTATTGTTTTTAAATTGCTACATCCTGTAAAAGCATAAGCATTAATTTTTGTTATTTGTTCAGAAAGTTCTATCTTTTGAATAGCTGAATCCAAAAATGAACCTTCACCGATTTCTATTACAGTCGGCGGTAATGAAATTTCAGTAATTCCTGTTTCAGTAAATGCATAATCACCTATTTTTTGGATTTGTCCCAAAAACTTTACCTCACGCAGTGCAGTACATCTACTAAAATTAAAGTTTACAATTTCAGTAATATATGGTGGAAAGGATATCTTTATTAGACTGGTACAATGCACAAAAGCATCTGGTTTTATTTTTTTTACACTGTCTGGTAGATTAATCTGCGTCAGACTTCTACATTCCTCAAATGCACTGAATCCTATTTTTTCTAAATCTTTGGAAAAAACGATTTCTTTTAATCCTGTACATCCCGAAAACGCATAATCTAAAATTTCTGTTATCCCATCCTCCATTACTACTTTTTCTAAACCTATACATTCTTTAAACATTCCGTTTGCTATATATGTTACACAATTATCAAAATGCACGGTTTTCAAACTTACACACCCTACAAAAATATTGTCCCCCAATATTGGAGCTGCTATCTCACAATAATCCGATTCTTCTACCTTGGTTCCTATTCTGTTTAATATTCTACAATGTCCGAATGCATAACTGCCAATCTCCAATACCTTTCCCTGAAATATTACCTTTTTAATATTATCTCCCCAAAAGGCATAGTCCCCTATTATAATATCTGGAGGAAGTGTTATGGTATCCACATTTTTAGCCACTCCTTCTTCTGCTATTGTATCTACTTTGTTATCATTCGTATATGTAATCCGTCTTCCGATTCTTGCAACACGAATTCCATTGATATACTTTGGTATTATAATATCCGTTTGGTTTCCTAAATATTGATATATTGTGATTTCCTTTTCACCCTGTTGATTCGTTATAATTTCATAATCAAATACTTCTTCCGGATTTTCTTTGCTATAATACACGGCATCTTTGCTATATATTAATAGAAAAATACATAACAGTATGCCACCCATTAAATAAAATACTTTTTTATTTGTCATAATATTGAACCTCCCTTAATGCTGTACATCCATAAAATGCTTCCTTATCCATATCTACGTTTTTGGGCATCCAAACGTTAATTAAGCTTGTACAATTCTTAAATGCATTGTTTTCTAATTTCTTCAGATTAGCTGGAAGTTCTACATCCTGCAAGCTGCTGCATCCTTCAAATGCATCTTTATCAATTGTGGTAATGTTTGGTGAAAATTCAATATCTGTAAGTCCGCTGCATCCACGCAGTGCACCCTCACCAATAGCATAAAAACTATCCCAAAACCTTACAGTAGACATACTTTTGCATCCTTCAAAAAAACGTTCTGGAAGATATTCTAACTCCGGCAATTCTACATACTCCAAACTAACACAATTAAAAAAAACACCTTCCCCTACTTTTGTTCCCCTAGCTAATCCTCTACTATAAAAATTTCCTCCTGCTTCATCTACTGTTTCCAGATTTCTACAGTTTGCAAATGCATAATCTCCGATTATCGTAGAGCCGTACATATGAACATATTCCACATTACTTCCTGCAAATGCATATGCTCCAATATATCGTACACAATCTGGAAGATAGACACGCTTTACCGATTTTGCAAATCCCCCATTTTCTAAATCTGCCTGTCCCTGTATTTTAATTACTTTCATCCCGTTAATTTCTTCTGGTATTTCAATCTCTGTGGCAGTTCCTATATACTTATGGATTACAACGGCTTGATCATATCCATTCTCAATAGCTGGTACCACTTCATAGATGAAATCCCCATACACTTCATAATCGCGAAGAAGTTCTTCAACGGTTCGTATCCCTGTTTTGTCCTTCTTCTGTTCCATTGTTTCCGCAATTATAATAGGAATTATTATCATAAATAAAATAGCTATACTAGTTAATATTTTTATTATGATATTTTTTTTCATAAATTTTTACCTTCCTTTTCAATAATTATCAGCTTTATTCCTATAGCATCCCTTTCAAGCATACTCTCAATCAAATCCATACGCGCCACAACATGTAATTCGATTCCCTTACTCCATATAAAAATTACTTTATCCCTTCCATCTTCTAAGCTTGTAACCTTTTTTAATAACGGAAGAAAATATGTAAAATTAATTTTTCTTTTTTTATCATGCAATATTGTTCCTATATACTGAATGGACTTGTCATACATATGCATAATTTTTGCTGCCTCTTTGGAAACTAAAAAAAATGGATTTGTAATAATATCTGTATATACATAATCATTTTCTAATTTCATTTCTAATTGGAAAAACCGCGGCAGCTCGTTTCTTTTCATTTCATATAGAAACCGCGGTTTCACGGTCGTGTACCAATTCATAATACGCGGCATTGCATTTTGTTCATTATTCGCTAGAATAAAATATCTCATAGTTGTCCTCCATTAATTATCGTAGCCTCTCCCTGATATCTTCCCCAATATAAAATTACATTACTGGGTACTATCATTTCTTCCTGTACATCACAGAGAAACTTATAAATTGCAGCATAATAATAATTTATACATTTCTTTTTCAGTTGTTCCACTTCATAGGGCTGCACTCTGCTATAGTTATTTTTTATTTGATTTAATACCTTTAACATATTTTTATCAAATTCTTCAAAAAACAGTGGGATCTGATAAAAATATTCTTTTGGTTTAGGGTCTAAATAGAATGCTTCATTGTATAAACCAAATAGCAATTCATAAGTTTTTAACCAAAGGCTGCTATTTAAATACATGATTCCAAAATATCTTATTTCCTCTTTACCTTCTTGCTTTGCTTGGTTTAATACAAAGGATATTTGATCATTTATCCTTTTGATATATTTGGTATCTCGATATTCTTCCTGTATCAGTAAAATACTTTCGCCAAAATATTGCCGAAATATTTCTTCACCATCCTGTATAATACTTAACAATCTATCCACAAAAAACCCTCCTTATTTGGTAAGAATACTTATAATTACTAAAAATTTCTTCTTATTGGACTCTAAATTCACCCCCCATAGAGTTAATATCTTTATCAATTTGTACTTGTACTTCTCCTTGCTTTAACGTAATAACTTTTTCTGCTGAAAACATTAACGCAGACTCTGTACTTATAATCGAAATATCTTTATCAGCATTTATCATAATAGATTTATCACTTTCAATCCGAATCCCTTCACCATCAATCATTGCAATTTTCATTCCTTTATTATTGGTAATAATAATACTGTCTGGAGTAAAGCAAATTTCTTTTTGATACTTTGTTTTCCATATCTTATTATTGGGATCTTTTCTCTCTTCGTCTTCTGTTAGATGCACACTGCTTACAACATATCCCTGTGTTTCATCTGAAACAGGGAAATATACCCGAACACTATCGTTAACTTCCGGCATACAATACCATCCAGTTCCGTCAAAGGATGAATAGGGTGTTGCATACGGAAACCATATCGCAGAGTCCTCATTGCTAAGCTCATCATGCAAAATATTTATTTTTACCTTACAACCTTTTACTTCTTTTATTGCCGCTAATAAAGAACAGCCTTTTATTTTATCAGAATATTTCTCCAACTGTTTTAATGCTTTCGTATTTTTAATATAATAGTGATGTATTAATTCTCCTTGTGTATAAACGCTTTCTATACCGCAAATATAATAAACAATTCCTGCTACTATTAACTCATCACCTAATCTATGTATTTCTCTATCAAAAAAATCATACATAATACAATCCCATTCTGATATGTCATTTATTCCATTCCTTCGCTTTTCCCAATAATCTGTAAAATCTTTTCGTGGCTGCAATCTATGGGCATCCTTTAACTCTATTGTTCTTCCTTGTGGAAGCCCTATATAAAATCTTACCCCTTCGTTGTTTGTATCTGGTACTAAAAAGCCATGAAACATACTACTTACCCTTTTGAGAAACTCCCAGTCTGTTTCTTCATATTGTAAAATAAATTTATTTATACTTTGATTTAGCTGATCATTTGAAAAAAATTTATTTTTATAGTATCCCTGCATTACTTTCTGAAATATACTATGAAAAGCGTTATCTGGATTTTGAAAAGAGCGTAAATGCTTTTCTATATCCATCCAAAAAGTACCACTTCGCAATTCGACTTCCATAACTTTCTGGTGCTTTTCTATTTTTATTGTATATCCTATAATAATCCCACAAAAAATATGTTCTCTTATATTATTGGCATTTACTGCCGTTATTTTGCACCATGTATCCGACAGCAACAAATCTTTATATTTATCCTCGTCTTCATCTTTTATACAGCCTTTTATATATGCCGTTCCATGTTCATTGATGTTACAACAAATTCTCAACTCCTGTATTTCAATAAAATCAATTATATTTGTTTCAATCCAGCATTCTCTCATACATTTACCTTTCTATTTTTCATTAAAACACTACCTTATTGTTACAGATGGTTCAGTATACATTATTGTATTAACGTAATAGACTTGATCATATAAATTACAATTTCTCTCCATACTGTATACAACGCAAATCTACAATTAAAAATGCCTAAAATACGCTGATCTTCTATATCTGCAAAAAATATCAAGTTATATACCATTTCACTTTCTGCATAACTTTTAAAGTCAAACCACATACTTTCTATATCTGCAGTAACTATTTTTTGGATGTCATAAAATACTACTTTGTTATACCCTAACATAATTTCTTGTTTTGCATCTTTCAATACTGATTCTAATTCTTGATTATCCTTCTCTATTGGATAAAAAATGCAATTAACATTATATAGGTCTTCAATCCACACCTTCTTTGGTCTATTGATAGAAAAATATCTATTTTTAATGTAGGTATCCGACGCTAAATAAAAAGTATTTGGTATTTTAATACAAATTTTTTCCGAAATAGATATTAATTGATAATAACTATCACGAAACATCTCTGTATTATTTGTTTCCTTGAAATAGCAGATCATTTGATCAATATCAAATTTTTTAATTTTTTTCATTTTCATTACCTATTCTAAGCGTGCTAAACATCTTTTTTATTACTGGCTGCCATTTATTAAATTCTTCCATAGGATATGTCATTGTCCCAAGCACAATTTGATCACCTATTAAGGTCAAATACTTGATATGTCTTTTAATGCATTTACAATTTGTAATATTCATAAGAAACCATATAATAGGTATTTGTTTATCGCAAAAAAGGTGTAGGGGACTCATCCATTCATATGGAAATTGTTTCTCTACCATCCCGTAAACCGACTTTACAGTTTCAAAATACATATCTTCTGTAAAAGAGCCCGAAAACAATTGAAAGGTTAACTGCCTTTTGCATTGCATATCTGAAAAGATATAGGCAGGTCTGTTTTCATATGGATAAAAAACATCTACATTATCTTGTGACATACTATCCATTTCTACAGGTATATGCATTTCCATTTTATATGCAAAAAGCGTAATGGGCTTTAATATGACGGTTTCTTGCAAACATCCTTTAGTATCTTTATTAAATAATGTTTTATTTTCCATTTAGAATTTATCACTCCTTTTAAAATGTATATGAAATTGCTCTATAATCTTGTTTTGTTCATATCTTTTTGATCCATCTTCAGGCATTCCTTGTTCAAAAACCGCATCTTTCATAGCAGATACCGCATCTTTTTCTATTTGATTTAATTTTTCTATTGCAGGACTGATACCGACTCCGCCTATTTTAACTTTTTTATTCATAATTTCCCCTTCCTAGTTTATTTTATATACTTTAGCTCCTATCAGAAATTTTCCCACTTCGGTTTTCGTTTCTCCAACCATTGGCGTTGATGATAATAATTCTCGTGGGGTTATATTCAACGTAATTTTTTGTGTATCTTGTTTATGAAAAATAGGCGTTAGTTTATTATTTTCTTTGTTAATATTAATGGATGCCTTATTTGCCAATACATCAAAACCATTATTGATATTTAATACGGATGGTTGCATTAAGGATTTTTTTACCATTAGTAATTCTGAATCAGCCATTAATATTATCTTCTCCGCACTTATCTTTACCACCTCTTTTGCCGTTAATTTAATTTGTTCATGATTTCCAAGTTCAATTCCTTGTCTGTCATCCCCAACTATTTTGTTCATTCCCTGTTTATAACTATAAAAACCCATACGATCAGGATTCATTATGACTTCTTTATCTTGTGCCGTTATAAAATACCGTTTATTAAAGTCACTTAATTTTGAATTGGATATTCCTTCTGGTCGGCTACAAGATATTGCAATTGCATCCTTTTCATTGTCAGTTAAAAAAAACAATTCAACTTGCCCACCAACTTCTGGCATACAATACACCAAATTGTCTATTGCAGAAGTCCATTTATACCAAAACGCTTTCTCTTTATCTTGGGTTTGATCTATATCTAAGTGAACTTTGATTTTATTTCCTTGAACCAATAACACCTTGCCTTTTATCATCGTTCCCTTGAAATTTGGATTATACCTTTTTATTATGCTACTGGTATTTGCACTTATTTTATAATGAAACACCAAGACTCCACCTACTGTTTGGCAAACCACTTTGCAAATATATCCTTTTTTCATATTATTTATCTTGTTTCCGAGATGATAGAACTCATGTGAGCCAATGATCATTTGCAAAAAGTCTTTTTTATTTACTTGTCTTTCCTCTTTTCCTTCCTTTATCTGTTGGTAATATGCTGCGTCCAGCTTCCATGTTTTCTCCAATATATTTTGTATCATTACCGCATTTTCTTGTGGTAATCCACAATAAAAATGAGGCTTATAACTACAAACATCCGGATACAAATATCCGTTACATAAACTTGCAATTCTCATAATAAATTCCCAGTCTGTTTCTTGATATTGTATCAACGCAAACGGAATTACAGCATCATGTAAATTACATGTTATATTAAAATTTTCATACATAGACATTACAGCGTTAATAACCTGCTTATATGTACAGTTTATATTTTGAAACGAACGACTCTTTTTTTGTCTATCCAAAAGCGCGGTAGCAGATATTAAAAGTATGTCAATAATTCCTTTATCTACTTTAATATACTGAACAAATCCAGAAAATAAGATTTCCTCTGACATACCCGTCTGAATCACAGTTACCTGTTTTCCTTCTATTGAATCCCAAAAATATTTAGCATACTCTTCTTCACTGATGGTACCTTTTACTCGCGCCTGCGCATGACAATTCTCTTTAATATCCATCGTAAATTCTGTTATCCATTGTAAATCAATACTTCCAACAACCTTAAGATTTTTGATTTCTATTGCTTTTATATCTTCCATCTTTTTCTCCTTCCTCTTATATTACTATTGTTTATCATTTCCTTCGTTGTCTTCTGCTTTTTTGGAGGCTTCTTCTTGTTCTTGTTTCTCTTTTTCTTCCTGTTCTTGCTTTTCCTTTTCTTCCTGCTCTTTTTTCTCCTTTTCCTCCTGTTCCTGCTTTTCTTTTTCTTCCTGCTCTTTTTTCTCTTTTTCCTCCTGCTCCTCTTTTTCTTTCTGTTTTTCTTTTTCCTCCTGTGCCTCTTTGGCGTCGAGAAGGTCTATTTTTCCCTGCACTTCATCTGCTTTATTGTCTTTTCCTATTTCCAGATAAATCGCTTTAGCATATTGGTAATGGATTTTTGCCTGTGCATAATCCTTTTGTTCTTCTAACTGACGTGCCAAATCTTCTAATGCTTTTGCATCTTTCATCCGCTCTGCAATTTCCTCCTGCTTTTCTTTTAATGCTGCTATTTTCATATTTAAAAATTCAATCTGCGCCGTATCTTCAAGCGCCGCATATTTTTCCAACGCAATTAGGTAAAACACATTAGCACCATCATAGTCCCCTTGCGAAAATGCTTCTTCACCCTGCCTCACCAGTTCCGCAGCCGCCGCTTGTTCTGCCGCAAGTTTTGCCGCCTGTTCTTCATTTAATTGCTCCTGCTCTTTTTTCTGCTTTTCTTCCTCCTCTTTTACAGCACTCCATTCCTCGTAAAGCTTTTCTAATGCATCCAGCGCCTGCTGCTTTCCCTCGTCGAAATAGATAGAAGCTGCCTTTGTCTTTGCTTCCATATATTTTTCTTCCGCCTGCGTATAATTATCATGCGCAAAAAGGTTGTCCCCCAGTTCTATAAAATCGTACACTTGCTCGTATTCATTAATCCGCAGAAGTTTTTCTTCAATATAAGGAAGTCCTGCATTATCTGCATAGCGCACCCGTGCTCCGGCTTTTACATAAGCATCCTTTGCACTTGTATAATCTCCTGCATTGTAGAAATCGTCAGCATTAATTACTGCTTCCAAGCACATAAAATAGGCATTATACTTTTCCTGTGTTTCTTTGTCTTTTAATTTCTTCGCCTGCTCCAGCGCCTTGCTGCATTCTTCTTTTGCACGGAGAAAATTATTGTCTTCTATGTACTGTTCCATATTGGCAAAATATTGTTCCATTTCTGCCCGTTTCTGTCTGCGGTCTTTGTTCCATAGATAGACAACAAGCCCAATGACTGCGGCGATTACAACAATTGTTATCGAAATGGTAACTGCTTTTTGAATCCGCTTCTTTCGGTTGGGATCAGTATATATTTTTTCAATATAAATTGCTGCAAAGGTGTAGTTATCCAGATTTTCCGGCTGTCTTGACAGTAGTAAATCCTCTACTTTATCACACTCCTCCATAGGATCATTACCCGCTTCCGCAAAGACATCCGCAAGCTCCCCCTCGTCCACATTTTCCCAGATACCGCGTGTATACAATGTAATAATATCCCCGTTGCACAGCTTTATTTTTTTGGATATAAAGGGTTTAAAATGCTCTTTGCCAAGATAACAAAATAGATTATTGCGCTCTTCATGGCGGGCAATCTTATCCTCCATTAACTGCCCCGCTTCCACCATATCCTGACTAAGCGACATATCTGTAGTCGCTAAAATGCACCTTCCATCACAGTACAGCCGAAGCCGTGTATTTCCTGCATACGCATAACGGAATTTCTCATAATTAGAGATAACCACAGTAATAGAGGCTTTCTGCTTTTCGTAGCTTTTTCCCTGCAAAAGTTCTTTGTTTGCCGCTTTTAAATATCCTTTTATCTTTCTTTTGCTAATGCCCGGTTCTTTCTGAAATGCGTCTATTACAGCGCTGATGGCAGTTTTTGCGCCTGCCGCTTCCCGCATATCGGTAATTCCATCTGCTATCACATAGCAGGCATATTTATCCAATTCCACAAATCCAAAATAGTCATTATTTTTTAATTGATTTCCTGCCTCTGACAAAAAGGCTGTTTTAATACTGCTGTTATATTTTCTCATAAGAATCCCTCAACCAATAAAACGCTGGCATTATCCTTTTCTTTCTGATTCCCTGTATTAATTGCTTCTATGATTTCATATGCCTTCTGCTGGCATTTTTTACGTCCGGCAAGCAGTTCCTCTATGGTTTTCCAATCCATTCCCTCATACAGCCCGTCGCTCATCAGCACGACAATATCCCGCTCTTTTAAATAAATTGGTGTATCGAAGAACTCGATTTCCTCAAACCCATCTTGTCCCAAATAGTTGTATAAACGTTTATTTTCCAACATATTTAATGCCTGTTCCCTTGTAATCGCGCCTTCCATAAAACGCCCTTCGGCAAGCATATCTATGGTATGTCCTGTCGATAACGGAATTAATGCGCCTTTGCGGTAAACTGCTATTTTCACATTTCCAGCTACCGCATAATATAGCTGGTTATCCCGAATAAGAACTGCTCCTACACTGGCACCGCCCCTTCCGTCATCGAGTTCATCCAGTATCGCCGTATTCGCCGCATGAAATGACCTTCTAAAAAAATAGGCAGGATTTTCTGAAGGCTGATAACAAGAAAACATATCTTTTAAGGTTTCCACTGTAATCTTCGACGATACCTTGCCGCCATAATTTTTCCCCATACCATCCGCTAATACTGCCATAAAAGCATAAGGGCTTTGACAGCATCCATAGTTGTCTTCCTGTACCTGACGTGTTCCAATGGTCATTGCCCTGCCGACACGGAAGCGGCGCATAACCCGTCCCGTTCCTCTTACACTTATCATTTCAGAAGGAAGGAAGCGCATCGCAGTAAGCACCAATAGAAACAGATAAATTGCTACAATTACAATCTGCTGCAATCCTGCCACCCCCTTATTCCCATTTAAAATGATCACCGCAGAACGGCATAAATAAAAACTGACTATCTCCCATTTCAATTACATCATATTGCTGTAACTGTGTCGGCGTATAAACAGCTTCCCCGTTTAAATATACAATCCCGTTGCTGTCCCCAGGGAGCATTACCGTTTTCCCCTGTTTATCATCATAGACAATAACACAGTGGTTGCGCCGTGAAATCTTATTGTCGCCCAATATCTGAATATCCATATCATCTGCTCTGCCGACAAAATTTTTGCCTGCCATAATCCGATAATCTTTTCCTTTGCGCGCGCCTGCCACGCAGACAATCCAGCCGCAGACGGGATTTTCTTCTTTTAGAAACAGAGATTCTTCGACCTCTGTTTCGGTCTGTCCTACCTCCTTTTTCTCTCTTGTTGCTGTTTCAATATTGCAGTATGGGCAGATTGTCCCATACCGCCTGCTAGAAAACATATGTCCATTTTGACAACGAATTAAATTACTCATAGTTCCTCCTATCTGCCTGTTTTAGCAGGCCTATTTTTCCCTGTTTATTTTATTTTGGTAAATGTGCATACCTATCTGAGTGGTTTCTTATTTTGCTTTCTTTTTATGTAAATAAGAACCGTCTGTCAGACGCATTTTACTAATAGAAAAGCTGATTTGATATGTTCCTTCTGCGCTGCCTTTCTGTACGATAATCCGTCCAGCCGCCGCCAAAGCGCTTACAGCCTTTGACAAGGTACTAGAGCTTCCTGCACTGGCATTTCCCATAACCGGCATTGCTCCGACAGCTTTTGGAACGCATTGTTTAAAATCCGGTGTCAGCCTAACATTTTCCTGTGAAAGCGGTTGATATGTCTTGTGCGTTGTGGCACGCAGATATACTTTCTCCCCCTTTCCATTAAACTCATCTCCCATATGAAACGAACTTTTTTTACTTCCCATTGCGTACTTCTCCTTCCTTTGTGATGTAACAGACGGTTATGGGTTCTTCCATATATCCGCCGCCAAGCACTTCTATTTTCTCCTCCAACAATAAAGAACTGCTTGTTATCCTGCCCGCAATCCCTTGTACTAATTGAGGTAGAAACCTACAGAGCAGTTCCCAGTCATCCAAAAATAATATTTTTTGTATATAAAATAATTCATACTTTTCTATCTGGGTAAATTTCTGGGATAATATCTCTGCCGCTTTCTGCATATCTTGTGAAATATTGTCAAACAGCCCCTCCGGTTTCCAATACACACACTCCATATGCGCATCAAGATAAAGTTTTTTGTTTCCCATAGCAATAGCGGTTTCATAACTTTGTGTATATCCACTTGTCATTAATCGGAAAAAAGAAAGATACTTAATTGTTTCCTGCTCACCGCTTTCCTGCAATGTGGACTGTTCTTGTATCAGCAAGTCTATTTTATTTTCCAATTCCGGAAGTATACATTGACAATCATTTTCCATATTCCTTTCTTTTGCCAAAGTGCGCTCTATCCGGTACTCCTGTAAGAACTCCTTTAATTCTTCCATGCGTTGCATCAATGTAAAATCCCTCCCCATGTTTCTTCAACCGAGTTAAAACACTGCTCTACAATGCTTTCCCATTCTTCCTTCACTCTGGGCGGGCAATTAAAAATACCATGCAGCACATTTTTGCGCATCCGAATAATATACATACGGTTGTAAGTCTGCCCGTCCAGCGCATATCCCTTAAAGTCAAACCAGCTCATTTCATTGCCTTTTGCGGTTGCGGTGTTATTAACACGTTCTTTTATCCGAATAGAAGGATTGACATTATGTAAGGCATTTTGAAACTGGCTGCTCATGGTTTTCGTATCCCCTTCCTCCAATGTTTCCGGAAGAATGTTAAAACAAAAATTTACTGTACTGTCAAGACTTGTCACAATAAAATCCGGCGCATTCAAAGAAGGATATTTTACTTCTTTCACAGAATCCGGCATTGGAATAAATTGTTCTGGTAAAAACATCTGAATCCTTGTATCCGGCAGTGTTACCTTTTGAAAAGTAATTAAATCATCCTCCACATAGATTCCTGTTTCGAGTGTCGTGTGTTTTTGGCGTTCTTCCTCTTGTCTGGATTGTAAAATTTGTTCATCGTAATAGTCCATTTTTAAACTTCCTCCTTGTTTTTTGGTTTGGTTTATTTTATATTGCAATGCATGTATGTCAGAATGCCTGTATTGGTAATCGTAGTTTTTGAAAAAGCGTATCCAACAGACGTTGTATACGCTTCCATTTCCAACAGGTATTTGTATCATTAAATGCACTGTTAATATACTGATTTTTTTGCCGTTTGGTAGATAAATTAATATTTTTTTCTGAAAATATCACTTATACTTCCCAAACAGACTCTAATCTAAATTTTAGCCTTTATTAAAAATCGCATTTTCTTTTAAGATAAATTTATATTGCGGTGAAATTATATCATTTCTTATTTGTATTACATTGTTCCCTTCAATCAAGCTTACATCCAGCATATAATTATAATCGGAAATATGATAAATTCGGAATGTGAATACTTTATTTGCTATTTTTTTAAACCAAATTTGTACTAATTCTATATTTGTTGGAAAATACGAATCTCCTAATTCCATATTTTCAAGTTCTAAAAAAGATTGATTGCAACTATCACAAATATAAAATTTTGCTCTTATATGCCAACAAAGCCCATTGGAAGGAATAAAATTTGATTTCTGTATGTATACAGGAATTCCTGAATTTGTAAAATCAATCATATAATTATTATTGTGATTGCCTATTTCCATCGTTTCTTTGTTATCAAATGTTGTATCTTTTATTTCATCACCAATGTATATGTCGATATCCGTCTGCATTCCATTTTCAAGATATTTATCTGATGTAATCTCTTTTTTAATTCGATTTATATAATTATCCAGTTCATCTGCGTATTCTATTTCCATACTGTTCATTATATTTTCCCAAATATAACGCTCTGGAAGATATCTTATTAATATATTTTCATTACTGGCATTCACATCTAATTTATGAATTTTAAATCCATCTACACATTTTAAGTTATCATTTCTTTGTAAACAAACATAATAAAAGTCTTTATTATATTGGATAACAGTGCCATCACCATTCTGCGTTTGAAACTCATTTATTTTAATAAAATCATTCCCTATTCGTTTCGTTAGGCACACAATATGCACCCCTTTCGTTCCTCCTCCCCAAAATACAAATACATAATGATCATCATCTGGATTTATATTGATATGATATATCCCTGTACAACGAGTAGATGAAGAAGTTATTATATTGTACGCATCATATACCGTTGTAATTTTATCTTTATTGTCTTCTAGCTCCGGAAACAATTGATACATATCTTCAAGATCAAGTCGAAATTGGTCACATCCTACTTTTTCTATCAAAATTTGTTCAAAATTCTCAACCTTATGATTCTCTTTTAAGGTATATAATTCTTGTTCCATTAAGGTAACCAATTCTGCAGGAAAGGAATTCCCATTATATGATATTTCTTCAAATTTTCCTCTAACATTATTTGCGTGTTGAGAAACTTTTTCCTGTATCATAGATGATTCATCATTCTGAAAGGGATAATTCAGAATATTTTTATTTAGTTTTTCATATATATTTTTAATATTTGTTTTCGGCGGTTCAGGTGTATCTGTTTTTTCTTTACTCTCGACTTGCTGGGATACGTCATTTTTAATTTTTTCTTGGTATTGATGAAAGCATATCAGTCTATAAAGAAA
>ERZ778496.1452-NODE-1452-length-16861-cov-6.482982_pt1 | contig 16861 bp, 13 predicted proteins | sample MGYA00433099_ERZ778496 | MGnify/ENA primary metagenome ERZ778496 (study PRJEB29527, sample SAMN07138962) | mouse gut metagenome | material: feces | host: mouse | place: China:Nanjing | collected 2016-01-25 ... | reverse complement strand
CGGAGTGCGACATGCGATCTTACGTATATATGAAAGATTACATAATTTCAACTCACGCACCCCACGCGGAGTGCGACTTTGCACGACCTGATAACAACGGGCCAAAAACAGATTTCAACTCACGCACCCCACGCGGAGTGCGACAGCAACATATTGTAGTCCACTATATAGTATCTACTAAATACAAATATAATCTACAATTTTACTATTCTTTTTAATTCAAATTATCACAAATTCATCCTAAAACCCCCTTTATAACGCTTATTTTTTTGCGAACCTCCCTATGTTTTAATATTATCACAGCTTCGCAAAAATAGCATTAACAAATCCTATGTAAAAACAATCGAAAATATGTTCATATTTATCCATATACCTCTAAAAAATCTATTTACAATATCAAGACCCCTTCCGGATTATAAGTTTCTTTAGAACCAAAGTGTTCCACCCTATGTTGCCAGTTATTCCCAAGATAATAAAATCGTAAGCTGTCCTGTTTTGTATCAATTAATTTCATTAGTTTATCTTTCACTTTCAAGAAAGTACCATAATCGGTGTCAATTTCAAAAACGGAATTTTGAACACGCTGCCCATAATTTACACATTCTTTTGCAACTTTGCGCAGACGTGTCTTTCCTTTATCGTCGGTTGTACATACATCATAACTGACTAAAACCATCATAAGCATTTCCTCCTATTTTCCAGACAGCATCAATATTCTGCGATTTCTTTTAAAATCCGCTTTAGATTTGCTGTATACAAACTATTTTTCCAAACAGCATCAATATTCTGCGGTTTCTCCATGCCATATTGTTTTCTTGGACATATATTTTTTATTTCTGCAGAAAGCATGGATATTCTGTGATTTCTCCGCGAATATATTTTGCAAGCAGTGAGCTTTGGACAAAGGGCAGCAGTCCTATTGGAATTTTTTCTTTTGTGTATGGGTGAAGAATTGTGCTGCGGCGTTTTTCCTGCCAAGCTGTTAATATTTTTTTCTTTCCCTCTTTTGTTAAAAATACAGCGCCACTTTCCTGTGTTTCAAAATCTTTTGCATTTATTTTTCTTAGATTAATCAAAGTTAAAACCAAACGTTCAATAATCGATCTTGATTCTTCAACGAGATCGCAGGCTAAGCTGCTTCTGCCGGAGCGCAGTGCGTGATAAAAGCCATAACAACTATCAAGTCCGACACTCTCCAAAGCAGAAGCGTAAGAACTTGTCATAATTGTATATAAATAGGAGAGCATGGCGTTTACTTTGTCAAGTGGTGGACGTTTCGTCCGATTAACGAGGAAAAAATCTTCCTTTTGCATTAAGATCAGTTTATCAAAAATACCGAAATATTCTTTTGCGCAATTGCCTTCGATTCCCAAAAGAGAATCTGTGTCTGTAGCTTCGTAAGTGGAGTCTATGCCCTTTTGAAGATATTGAATACATTTGGAAATTTCACCAGTTTCATCTATTTGAGGATTATCCCTAAGCGAGCGTTTTATAAGATAGAGCGTATTATATATCTTAGCGGCGACAGTATTTTGGGCAAGTATAATCGGCGGGGAGGCAAACTGTTCAAACTGTGCCTTCCTAAGAAAAATATTTCCCTTTGTTTTTCCTTGTACGCGTGCGAGAAATTCTCCTTGTGGTGAAATAAAATTTAAGGATATTCCTAAATCAGCACATTTTCCCATAAGAGCGGGAGAGCAACCGAGATAGGAGAAACAGAAAATATCTTCAATATTGATAAAAGGCATACGAAATTTTTCACCTTCTTCATTTTTGCATACGATATTTTCACCATCAAGTGACAGCCACATGGTTTCATCGGTTATATAAAGCGAATTTAATAATTTTCTCATGCGTGGTTCTCCTCTCGTAATAAATTAATTTCTTGTTTCACACAGTAAGCAGTATCTTTTGGAAAACATAAATCTTTCATGGAACAGCCAGAACATTTTTGCCCCTTTTGGCGGGCTGGAATTTTATGCTCGTTTAAAATTTTGCGCATTTGACAGAGCAGCTCTTTTAACGATTTATCATAATGCGCATACATCGTATCAAAGGGCAGTTTGATGCGTTTTTTGATTTCGGAGTAGTAAATAAAACATTCAGCATTGCAGCCCCATATAAAGTCGGCGCAGAGTTTTTGTGCAAAGACTTGTATTGCATCGGTTTCATGATAATCAGACTCTTTTGGCGGTTTTGGTTTGTATTCAATAATTTTCACCAGATAGCGATTAGGAAGCCCTGCAATGACTACACCATCTTTTGCTTTTATAAATTCAATACAATCTGCAACGCCGTATAAATCATATTCCGGAAGATCATTATATAATGTAACAGAACTTCTAACAATCTTATTGCTTGTGGAAAAATTATGGCTGCCGTCATGGACATTTTCGTGCATAATATTTGCTTTTACAACAAAAGCGTTTTCCGTCCAGTCATGATTGATTTCAAGAAGACCCCAACGTCTGGGGCAGTACATATAATGCTGGATTGTGCGGATATTAATTGTAGTATTTTCTGTATTTTTCATAGCTTTTCAATGAATGTAACACCTTCCGGCATGGCAGTGTCTATCGTAATTGTATAATCTGAAAAATTTCTTGGCGTTGTGATATTTTCTTTCTTTACAACTGTAATCTTGTCAAAAAGAGTATGGGAAGGTGCATTACCAAGATGCGATTCATGCTTGAAAATATAAAGTTTTCTCATACACATTTTACCTCTGGCAGCGCTGTGGTCATCTTCAAACATATTTATAATTGCGTTCCAGAGAAGTTCTAAATCACTTTCAGAAAAGCCGGTTACTTTTTGTGCTAGTGATGCGGAGATATAGCCTTCTGCACGGTAGAGCCCATAATAAATAATGCTTTTCTTGCCCATTTCAGAATTGCCGGCATTTTCGCGTGTTTCATTGGTTTTTGCCTGACGGGTAATTGTGATATCCTGTGAAAAGACAGGGTCAATGCTTCGGGCAAAATTAATCTGTACAGGCCCTCTTACGGTGCCGCATTGGTCATCGCCAGTGCTCATTACTGCGCCAAAAGTACGCACATCAAAATAATTTTTGCACATATACTGTTGCGCTTTCAGAACATCATCTTTGTTTTTACCACTTTGTTTTTTCTGTAAGCCTTCCGCTTCATATGCTTCCGCAAATTTCGCATTTAGGTTGCGGTCGTTTTTAATTAGGATATTGTAAAAAGGTTCGCCTTCTTTTGCCAGTTCCACATAGTTTCTAATTTTGCGTTTTAGGCAGACATCTGTTACAATGCCCAGAGCCGTTTCAGGGTCTATTCTTGGCTGATTTCCCGCATCAGGATCACCATTCGGATTTCCGTTTTCAACATCAAATAACATAACAAATTCATAGCGGTTTTTAATTGCGTTTTCCATAGTTTTTTCTCCTTATATTTTATTTTGCGGCGTTTTTGGTATACAGAACTTGATTTTGCTGATAATATCCCAGTATAAAGCGGCCTTGGTTTTCTAGGCTGAGGGTAGTCGGAAAGGTTGTCCCGATTTCACTGATAATCTCCCCAAGCAGATTTTTATAATAAGTGATAGCTCTATCGTCAAGCTTTTTTAAGTGATGATTGGATAGTGCTACTAATTTCGGAAATACCGCAGCAGGTCTGGAACAGGCGGATGCGAAATAGGCGTCTACAATGGTTGTATTTAGTTTGTTTGGCGCAGAATCAAGCTGCGGAGTATCCGTTTCAGCAAAAGTCTTGGAATTGGAATCTGTGTGATTTCGTTTATAAGAATCCTGCTGAATTTTCTCTAATACTGCAAAAAGCCTTCCGCAGCGGTATGCTGGATTTGTTTCATTTACATCCAATGACATTTTAATGACCTCCTTTTGATTTTTACGAATACGAAATTGTCGATTGATACAGGCTTTAATAATGCCAATACGCGTTGCATTGAATTTAATATAATGTTTGCCTTCTTCATTGTGATCCGTTTTCACACGGCGAATAATGGTGGAAAGCAGTTCTGTTGGATACGCACTTCCATTAAGTGCAGCGCGGATAATTTCCGTTAGAAGCGGCGGTGAAACACGGTCTTTTGTCGATTTTGGTGAAATTAATTCTTTTGTAATATTGCTGAAACGAATAAAACGTTCTTCGCTTCCGGCTGTCGATAGGTCGATTTGATGCTGTGCAATATGTTCCATTAGCTTTCCGAAACTGTTTCGGATAATAAATTTTTGACAGATGCGGGAACTGTTTGGCGTTAAACCAACAATATAAAAATCTGCGTGTTCGTGAAGCCCCAATGCAGCGTAATCAACAGAAACGCCAGTTCTTAGTTTTGCCATAATTTCGCTTAAATTTTTATCTACGTTTACTTTGGGAGAAGTGCTAAGAAAGTTGGAAAAAAAGTCGCATTCTTTGCTGTCATTTTGTTCCAATGCAAAGTAAAGTATCACCATATCACCGATAATCGTAAAATGCTGTGGATTATTGACAAGACTGTTAAAAGCGGATGTATATTTTTTCATGGCGATTTCGGAAATATTGCTGTTATAGGACTGCGTTTTCCCGTAGGATTCATAAGCACTTTCCTTCATTCCCACAAACACGCATCCGGAGGAATTGCCGCCAGGAAATTTTATTTTATCGTGGATTCTTGCGGTCGGCAATTCTTTCCCTAATATCGGGCAGACAGCAGTTATTGTGTTTTCTGATTTAGACTGTGCTTCTTTATCGGACAATTGTTTCTGATATTTTTCCTGAAAAGCGGGATCGTCTTGCGGCGATTTTGAGATATCGTTGGCAAGCGCAAAGCAGAAGTAGGAGTTTGTATATTCTTTTCCTAAACCAAGTAAGTGGGGATTTTCAGTTTCCTGTTCTGGATTCCAATTTTCAATAAATTTTTTGTAAGCAGTACAAATCGGTGTGTCTAAATCTTCAAAAAACGCGAGATTTTGTTCAACAAAAGCAGTATGGGATTTTTTTGCTTTGTCTTTTTCATCAGCAGGGGTTAGTGTTCCATTTACGTAATTTAACCCAAAGAGATATAGAGGACGGTGCTCAATAATATTAGAACAGATAGCAGTTTTTTGTGAACGCTCCGGCAGGGCAATTTCCTGTGGAACTTTTTTGGTTTTGTCAGGGAGTTCTGTGATGCTGCCATCTTTGTTCTTTTTAGGTTTCTGCTGGATTGTAATCGTTTTACGATAATCGTTAATTGCAGCAATTTCACCATTTTCTGCAAGTAATACTTGATAGCTTACAGATTGGGCGGCGTATCCGTTTGGCATTGTGCAGGGGGCTTTATCTGCTTGGTAGTCATAGTAGTCGCACAAGGCTTTTATTAACATTTTATCGCCTCCTTGTATTTTTGTACATCAATAATGCCATCCACCAGATAGGGATGATAAAACATAGCGTCTGCTTCATCGGAAAATTTGGGGTTATCCCAATCATTATTAACAGGTTTGCCGCCGTCCTTAAACTGCATACCATACAGCATATATCCTAGATCAATGGTGCCTTTTAAGGTTGGTGAAATTTCCGTATAGTTAAAATCCGGAACAAACTCTATTTTATGGACGCCAAATTCACGGCAGCCAAAATAGGGCTGACGAAAACACTGTCCTTTTTCTAAACGGCGCTTTATAATGTTGTAATGCTTTTCTTCGCATTCGTCCTCTTTGTCTGCACGTAGCCCCGTTAACGAAAAGCAAAATTCAATACCATACTTTACATTTTTCAATAGCATACTAGCGCGCTGGCTTCGTTCCTCGGCAGTGTAAATAACGGGGGAAGTACCTCCTTTCATTTGTGATTTAACTTTTGACAATAAGATTTTGTTTTTGACCTCATTGCGACGGATATTGGCGTATTGTATTTCATTAAATACAATAATCCGTTTTATCTCATATCGTATACAAGGCTTCCAATAGATACATTTTAGGATTCCTTCAATGGCTGATGGGGGCGGAACGTCGTAGCTTACACGTTCTACTTTACAGTCGGATCTTGTAAAAAGTGCGTAGTCCCCCTCAATGGTAATTTTAAATCCATAACTCATAGCGACTCCTTTTAACTTAATTAATGTATAATATTAAATGTGTTTATTGTCAAATAATAGCATAATTTGTTTTATGGATCAATATACAAAATTACTAATTTTTTTTGTCATATTACACAATTGTAAATTAAAAAAAAGATATTGCAACAAAATTAAAATTGGTTAAAATAAAAACATATAAAGTCAGATTTGTAAAAATCTGTGAGTTGAAATAATTATTGTATTATATAAGGAAGAAAGGGAAGCTCCACAGATTTATTTTTGAGGAGCTTTCCTTTGTTAAATTCACGAACGATTCGACTTTCCTATCTACACAGCCCATATTATCTACTTATACAATATGGGCTGTGCAGAAATTGAAAATCTTATCGGTTGTCAGTATTTGCACACAGCAATTTAGAGGAAGATTGTCAGCATATCTGGCGAGTGCTTGGTGCGTATTCACGTTAAAACTGTATCCAAATACATTTCAACATCCAATCCATATTCTTCATTATAATATTGGTTATTATTTAAGACAAAAACACCTGTATTATAATCTTCAATAATCCCTTTGCGGAATGCCGTTTGAAACTCGCAGTTTTCGCTAAAATTATATTTTAATGGCACAGTATACTGCTGCAGGCTTCGCAGAACCGAGTGATCCCCATTTTTTAGGCGTTCAAGAAGTTGATTGCTGGTTTCATCTTGATTGATAACAACACCAATAGAATTATCTTGAATTAACTGAAATTTTTTTGCGAATGTCATAAAGGGGATTTCATCAGGGCGCTCCACGCCATTTGCAATACTATTTTCTTCAATTTTTTCCTTATTAAAATAGAAGATTTCATTATAATACTGTTCAATGCATTCTTTTGCGGCAATATCCGAAAACTGTTCCAAAAGTCGTTTCGTTGTATTGATACGCATATCTTTAGAAGGTGCAAGGTTTTCCTGTTCAAAAATATAAACAGATCCAAAAGCTCGTCTTCCTTCGCGGTTGCATCTTCCTGCTGCCTGTAAAATACTGTCTAACCCGTTTAATTCACGGAAAACTACTGCAAAATCCAAATCAATGCCTGCCTCAATTAAGGAAGTGGAAACTACGGTAATCGGTATTGTGGCTTTTAAGTCGTCTGTTATTTTTTTTATAATTTGTTCCCGATCAACAGGCGTCATCAGTGTGGAAAGGTGGTATTTTTTGCCTGTGATAATTTTGTACAGTTCCCGTGCGGACTTTTTGGAGTTTACAATAATTAAACTATTTGAGCATTGTGCGGCTTTTTCGGCAATTGTTTCATAAGCGCATTTTCCCAGATTTGCAAACTGTACATTTTTAAAGTATGTAAAGTCAGAAGTATCCTTGATTAAATGTACAACAGGGCAGTCTGGCGCATAGGCTTCAAATAGTTTGGTGTAATCCGGCATTGTTGCAGACAGGAAAATAGCTTCGGAATTTAGATATTTTGTAATATATCCGACTGCCCTGATACATGGCTGTAAGCATTCGGTTGGAAGGGTGTGAATTTCGTCAAAAACAATTATGGAGTCTGCCATATTGTGCAGTTTCCGCAATGATGATTTCCGATAATGGCATACCGATTCAAAAAATTGCACAGCAGTTGTAATAATCATAGGTGAATCCCAATTTTCACTGGCAAGTTTCAAACGTTCCATAGTGGTTTTGTCCTCGTCACCGTTTGCCGGTTCAAAGGTAAAATTGGAATGATGCTGTAAAATAGGAACAATATCTTTAAAGAGATCGTGGAATTTTTTGGCAGTCTGGTCTATAATACCGGTATATGGTATTACGTAAATAATTCGTTTTTTGTGCTTGTCAGACATGACTTTATCTAAGGCTAGTTTTAAACTGCAATAAGTTTTTCCACTTCCGGTAGGCATATTTAAAATATGGATTTTAGCGTTTTCGTTGGCATTTTGGTATGCTTGATTTTGAATCCTTGTACGTGCTGCTCGAAGCGGCGTATCGGAAGGCAGATTAGATAATTCTTGCGATAGCAGACGGCCTGCTGTTTGAAAGTCTGCTGTCTGTTTGCGGCAGATTTCGGGTTTGCAAAATTTTTCTGTATTAATATAATCAGCATCGATAAGACAAGAAAATAAATATCGCGTGAAAAATGCATACAATTCAACAAGATCTTGTGCTGTATGCATATCATGTAAGTGTTTCATAAGTGCAGTAAAATCTGGTATTTCAAGTGTAACAGCATCTTTGTATGCACTATAATCGCAATCACCAACATATTGATTCTCGCGTTTTTTCGCAATGCGATAGGGCATGGTTCCTTCTTTCGATCCGGAACCTCCGTCCTGCAAGCCTGTATGATGACAGGCAATGCAGTATGCAAATAAAGGCGCAAGGGGTGCATTTGGGCTTTGTTCAAAAAGTTTGCGGTATTCAATTGCGCCGCAGGCAGAATGTTCAAAAGGTACTTTGCTGCCTGCAAGTCTATTTTGAAATGCAATGGCATATTTCCCAATATCATGTGCCAAGCCGATTGCGTGTGCAAGGGGCTTAAATAGATCGACAGCATATTGTTCTGCAAGCCCTGCGGTTCCTGTTAGATGCGCAATCAGTGGCTGTTGTCTTCCGTCATCTGTGGTATGTGCGTATTTTTCCATAGTATCCTCCTGATTCTTTTATTAGGAATTGTTAATAAATTACATATAACAATTTCTTGCCACAAGTAATTTCTTAACAGTTCCTTGGTTTTTAGGTGCACGCATAAACAATATTTTAACGTTTGAAGTATAATAGTGTTGTATTTTGTTTATGTTTTTATTATACTACAAAAAGAATTATTTGTATCTTTTTTTGGGAAAAAATGTAAATGGTTGTCGCTTATGGCTGATAGAAAAATTTTTTCCTATACTTTTCCGAAAACATTTTTAAAAATCCTGTCATTTTTTATGGAAATATATACGCCGATATGATAAACTTGATAAGATAATCTTAACGTTTATGAATGGTAAAGTCCCGAAAACCAAGGGCAAAATATAGGAAAGGAAAGGCTGGTATATACACTTTTGTATATATTTTTAGCAACAGGATTAGTGCATTGGAGAACATTATATAATTAAGACATATCAGCAGAACTTTTGATGATGGTTTTCGTGTGGTGGAGGATTTTAACCTGACCATTCAGCGAGGGGAGTTTGTAACCTTTCTGGGGCCTTCCGGCTGTGGGAAGACAACGACATTAAGAATGATAGCGGGCTTTGAAGAACCGACGGAGGGGGAGCTTTTGCTGAATGGAAAGGATATTCGTAAACTTCCACCAAATAAAAGACCAATTAACACAGTGTTTCAGCGGTATGCACTGTTCCCGCACTTAAATATATTTGATAATATTGCGTTTGGGCTGAAATTAAAGAAGCTTCCCAAGCAGGAGATTGTAAAAAAAGTAAAAAAAGCACTGGAAATGGTGGATTTAGAGGGGTTTGAAAACCGTAAGGTGCAGACGCTTTCGGGCGGGCAGCAACAGCGGATTGCGATTGCACGGGCGCTTGTTAATGAGCCAGAGATTCTGTTGTTGGACGAGCCTTTAGGTGCATTAGATTTGAAAATGCGCAAAGAAATGCAGTTGGAATTGAAAAGTATGCATGAGAGGCTGGGGATTACCTTTATCTATGTAACGCACGATCAAGAGGAAGCGCTTACAATGTCAGATAAAATTGTAGTAATGTCGGAAGGCAGAATCCAGCAAATTGGAACACCAGAGGATATTTATAATGAACCTAAAAATGCGTTTGTTGCGGATTTTATTGGCGACAGCAATATTTTTAATGGTATTATGACCGGAAAATGCAGAGTGCGCTTCTGTGGTGCAGAATTTACTTGCGTCGATGATGTGGAAGATGGTACAATGATTGACGCGGTGGTACGACCAGAGGATATTTTTATTACGGCACCAGAGCAGGGAACGATTAAGGGGCGGGTCGTTTCGGTTGTTTTTAAAGGGGTGCATTATGAAATTACAGTGATTTCCGGAAAAAATGAAATCGTGGTGCAGTCCACGAAAAAAGCGGAGTTAAATGCCAATGTGGGGATTCAAATAGAGCCGGAGGGGATTCACATTATGGTGGCGGAGAAGACGGAAAACCGCATAGAAACAAGTATTACAAAGGATTATCAATTAAAGTTTCTTGACGGTGCGCTTCCTTGTGATATTGCAGGGCTGATACCAGGCGCTTCTTTTCATACAGACGGCATTTTAGTGGATGCGCACGGCGATCAGATTGATGTGGAGAAAATAAAAGTAATTGTGTCGGTGAAACCAGATGATATTGCAATGAGCGATGATAAAGAAGCAGGCGTTTTGCGGGGGCATATTATTAATATGATTTATAAGGGCGATCATTACAGTTATGTTGTCCGCACAGATGAGGATGAAGATTTTATTGTACATGACGAAGATTTGTGGAATATGGATGATTATGTCAGTTTAATAATCCCTGTGGATAGATTTCAGTTTTCTATAAAAAAATAAAACAAAAATAGGTTTTACGAGGATAGCAGATGGAAAAATTTCGTTTTTCAAGGAAGCAGCTTGGCATACCATATGGGGTGTTTTTGGTGTGTTTTGTGGCTGCGCCTTTAATTGTAATTATATATTATGCGTTTACCAACGGCGAGGGGCGTTTTACAATGGAGAATTTATTGGGCTTTTTTTCAAGTCCCAATACAATTGGAACGCTTGTGTATAGTTTCGGAATTGCGGTGGTGACGACTTGCTGCTGTTTGTTGTTTGCATATCCTGTTGCCTATATTTTGGCAAGGAGCAGGCTTCGGCACCGCTCGGTGATTCTTCTGCTGTTTATTATGCCGATGTGGATAAATTTTACGTTGCGGATAACGGCGTTAAAGGAGATTCTAACGATTTTGGAGGGTAATCTTTCCTATTATCCATTTTTGAATACAATTATTGGGATGTCGTATGATTTTCTGCCGTTTATGATTTTACCGATTTATACAACGCTGTTAAAGCTTGACAACAGTTTGCTGGAGGCAGCGTGCGATTTGGGGGCGGATGCATTTCAAGTGTTTATTCGGGTGACGCTGCCGCTTTCTGTGCCAGGGATTATCAGCGGGATTGTAATGGTATTTCTGCCAGCAATGACAAACTATGTGGTACTGGATATGCTTTATAATAGTACGTATATTATGGGAAGTCTGATTGGTGCATATTTTAGCGCGTATGATTGGCACAATGGTTCTATGATTGCGCTGGTGCTTTTGTTGGTGATTTTGGTATTTACGTTGTTTACAAATCAGTATACGGACGAGGACACGGGCAGCAGGGGAGGTGTTTTGCGGAAGTGAACACGAAAGTGAAAAAAGGATTGTGTAAGCTCTTTTTGGGCGTTGTGTTACTTGCCTTGTATCTGCCGATATTAATGCTTGTGGTCTACAGTTTTACGGATTCCTCAAATATCGGTGCAATCCGCGGTTTTTCTATACAGAATTATGTGACATTGTTTACAAAGCCAGAACTAACCCAGATGATTGGCGGCACGCTGTTTCTTGCAGTTGGTGCATCTGTTATCGCAACGCTGCTTGGCACGCTGGGCGCAGTGGGGGCTTTTTATTCTGGGAAACTGGTGAAGCTTGCAATTGGTGCAGTGAATGAGGTTCCGGTGGTCAATGCAGATGTGGTAACGGGCTTTTCCGTCTGTATTCTACTAATTGGCGTTTTTGGGGTGGATAAAAATACATTTGTTCCGCTTGTGGTGGGGCATGTTGTGCTTTTGGCGCCGTTTGTCTATCTTTCTGTTGCACCGAAACTAAAGCAGATGGACAGCAGTTTGTACGAAGCGGCGCTGGATTTAGGGGCTTCACCTGCCACGGCGCTGCGTAAAGTGGTACTGCCGCAGATTATGCCGGGAGTTTGGTCGGGGTTTATGCTGGCGTTTACGCTTTCCCTTGATGATTATTTTATTACAAGCTATACAAAACCGGCAACATTTGATACGATTAGTACATATGTGGTCAATGCGACAAAAGGGTCACAGACGGAAATAAAAACAGCGCTTTGGGCACTTTCCACCATTATTTTTGCAGTGGTGCTGACAGTGGTCGTTATTATGAACTTTGCGGACAGCAGCAGTGAAAAAAGACAGAGCAAGGCAAAGGAAAAGGCAGATCGATGAAAAATATAGTCACAATGATATTGACAATTACAATGATTTTAGGCAGTTTACTGCAAGGCGAGGCTTCTATTATAGCTCATGCAAATATCGTGCGTGCGAAGGAAAAAAGCAATGGTATTACATTGCGTGTATGCAACTGGGAAGAGTATATGGATTTAGGCGGCTGGGACGAGGAGGAGCGCATTTTATTGGAGAATGGCGTGGAAATCTTTGGCGAAAATCCAATGTATGAAGATTTTGAAAAATGGTATTTTGAACAATATGGACGTGAGGTACATGTAGAATATTCCTGCTTTGGTACGAATGAAGATTTGTATAACCAGCTCAATATGGGGGATGCTTATGATTTGGTATGCCCTTCGGAATATATGATAATGAAATTAATGGCAGAAGACCGCCTTATGCCATATTCACAGGAATTTTTTGACAAAAATGGCAAAAACAATTACTATATTAACAGTGTATCGCCATATATTCGGAAAACGCTTGCAGAAAATGAAATGAACGGTGAAAGCTGGGCAGCATATGCCGCAGGATATATGTGGGGGATTACAGGTGTCCTTTATAATCCGGAAAAGGTTAGTGCAGAGGAAGCAGGCACTTGGGCGGTTTTTAACAATCCGCAATATAAAAGGCAAGTGACCTTAAAAGACAATGTAAGGGACTCTTATTTTGCTGCGCTTGGCATTTTAAAGGCAGAGCAGTTGACAGATAAAGCGTTTATTGCAGATGCACACTATGCGGAACAGCTTGGGGCACAAATGAATGATGTGCGTCCGGAAACCATCGCGCAGGCGCAGCAGCTATTGACCGAAATGATGGACAATATCTATTCGTTGGAAACGGATAGCGGCAAGGCAGATATGATAACAGGGAAAATTGTGGCAAATTACCAGTGGTCAGGAGATGCAGTCTATGCGATGAATGAAGCGGAACAGGACGGCGCAGCACTGAAATTTGCAGTTCCTAAGGAATGTACCAATCTTTGGTTTGACGGCTGGGTTATGCTAAAGAATGGCATTGCCGGCGATAAAGAAAAACAGCACGCAGCGGAAGCGTTTGTAAATTTTCTTTCGCGTCCGGATAATGCTGTGCGGAATATGTATTATATCGGTTACACTTCATCAATAGCAGGCGGAGAGGACAATACCGTGTTTTCTTATCTGGATTACTGTTATGGCGCAGAAGATGAGGATGAAGAAACAATGCTGTATCCTTTGGGGTACTTTTTCAGCGGTGAGAATAATGACAGCGCATATGGTATCCGCGTTGCCAAAAGTCAGGCAGACAGACAGCTTTTTGCCCAATATCCGCCAGAGGACGTTATGAAAAGAACAGCTGTTATGGAATACTTTGATACAGAGGCAAATCAGGCAATTAATCAAATGTGGATCGATGTCCGATGCTTTGATATCACAGAAGTGCCGGTTATTGTGTGGGTGCTGTTACTGGCAGCAGTGCTTGGCGGTTTAACGGTGCATTGTTGGAAGAAATTTGAAAAATAAGGAGGGTGCTATATGCCGCAGATAGAACAGAACAAAATCCGTAATTTCTGCATTGTCGCTCATATTGATCATGGGAAATCGACGCTTGCGGATCGGATTATAGAGAAAACGGGGCTACTGACCAGCAGAGAAATGCAGGATCAGATTTTAGACAATATGGATCTGGAACGGGAACGGGGGATTACAATTAAAGCACAGGCAGTGCGTACTGTCTACAAAGCGCAGGATGGAAATGAGTATATACTGAATTTAATCGACACGCCCGGTCACGTGGATTTTAATTATGAGGTCAGCCGCGCGCTTGCCGCCTGTGATGGTGCGATTCTGGTGGTAGATGCAGCACAGGGGATAGAAGCGCAGACACTGGCAAACGTATATTTGGCATTGGATCACGACTTGGATGTATTTCCGGTTATTAATAAAATTGATTTGCCAAGTGCGCAGCCAGATTGGGTAAAAAACGAAATAGAAGATGTGATCGGCATTGAAGCGCAGGATGCGCCGCTGATTTCAGCTAAAAATGGTGTTGGCATTGAGGATGTGTTAGAAGCGATTGTGCATAAAATTCCAGCGCCGCGCGGGGACGAAAAAAATCCATTGCAGGCGTTAATTTTTGATTCTGTCTATGATTCTTACAAAGGTGTAATTGTATTCTGTCGTATTATGGAGGGGCGGATTGCAAGGGGAACTACTGTAAAAATGATGGCAACCGGCGCGACTGCGGATGTGGTAGAGGTCGGCTATTTCGGTGCAGGGCAGTTGATTCCGTGTGAAGAATTATCTGCTGGAATGGTAGGTTATTTCACGGCTTCCATTAAAAATGTAAAAGATACCGCAGTTGGCGATACCGTGACGGACGCGCAAAATCCCTGTGAAAAACCGCTGCCAGGTTACAAAAAAGTACAGTCTATGGTATACTGTGGGCTTTATCCGGCAGACGGCGCAAAATACCCTGATTTGCGCGACGCATTGGAAAAATTACAGTTAAATGACGCGTCTTTGTTTTATGAGCCGGAAACGTCGGTCGCTCTGGGTTTTGGTTTCCGCTGCGGATTTTTGGGGCTTTTGCATTTGGAAATTATTCAGGAACGCTTGGAACGGGAATATAATCTTGACCTTGTTACAACGGCACCGGGTGTTATCTATAAAGTGTATAAAACAAACGGCGAAGTCATCGAGCTGACCAATCCATCCAATCTGCCCGATCCGGCGGAAATTGATTATATGGAGGAGCCGATTGTCAGCGCGGAAATTATGGTGACAACAGAATTTATTGGTGCGATTATGGAACTTTGCCAAGAGCGCAGAGGGCGTTACCTTGGTATGGAATATGTCGAGGGAACAAGAGCGCTGTTAAAATATGAACTGCCTTTAAATGAAATTATTTATGATTTCTTTGACGCATTAAAATCTCGTTCCCGCGGTTATGCGTCGTTTGACTATGATTTAAAAGGCTACGAACGTTCCGAGCTGGTTAAGCTGGATATCTTAATTAATAAGGAGGAAGTGGATGCGCTTTCGTTTATCGTGCACAAGGACTCCGCTTATGAACGTGGGCGGAAAATGTGTGAAAAACTCAAAGACGAAATCCCAAGGCATTTATTTGAAATCCCGATTCAGGCAGCAGTCGGCGGCAAAGTAATCGCAAGAGAAACCATAAAGGCAATGCGCAAAGATGTGCTTGCAAAGTGCTACGGCGGCGATATTACGCGGAAAAAGAAGCTGCTAGAGAAGCAGAAGGAAGGCAAAAAACGGATGCGGCAGGTTGGCAGCGTGGAGATACCACAGAAAGCATTTATGGCGGTGTTGAAGTTAGATAATGAGTGATAAGATGTCCGCTAATAAGGCGTATAGGCGTGAAAAAATTGATAAAACTTTCACTACTTGTCTGTATATTGGAAAGGAGCAGTAAAAAGTTTGAAAACATTAGGCATTTACATCCACATCCCTTTTTGTGTGCAAAAGTGCAATTACTGCGACTTTTTATCCGCACCAGCAACAAAAGAGCAGCAGCAAAGATATATAGAAGCACTTAAAATAGAAATCAAACAAGAAGCGCCGCAATATAAAGACTATACAGCAGAAACCATTTTCTTTGGCGGCGGCACGCCGTCAATCTTAGACGCTGCGCAGTTGGCAGAATGCATTGCAGTATTGTACGAATATTTTTCTTTTGCAAAAAATACAGAAATTACGGTAGAAACAAACCCCGGCACTGCAACACGGCAAAAATTGGCTGCGCTGCGCAGTGCTGGTGTCAACCGTCTTAGTATTGGAGTGCAGTCTGCAAATAATCAAGAATTAAAAATGCTAGGGCGCATTCACACTTACCAAGATTTTTTACAGACCTATCAATGGGCAAGGGTGGTAGGCTTTACCAATATTAATATTGATCTGATATCTGCCCTTCCCGGTCAGACCCTTGCTACATGGAGCGACACGCTTAAAAAAGTGACACAACTGTCACCAGAGCATATTTCCGCATATAGTCTAATGATTGAAGAAGGAACGCCGCTTTATCAACAGCAGGAAGCATATCCTCCGCTTCCCAGTGAGGACGAAGACCGTCAAATATATCAGCAGACGAAACATATATTAGCAGAGTGTGGCTATCACCGCTATGAAATTTCCAACTATGCAGAAACAGGCTATGAGTGCCGCCACAATAAAATCTATTGGCAGAGAGGGATTTATCACACTGCGGATTTTATCGGGTTCGGATTAGGTGCATCCTCCACTGTTGCTGGTAAACGCTGGAATAATACTACAAATTTTACACAATATCTAACAAATCCTGTACACGAAAATATTGAACAGCTCACCATAAACGATCAGATGGAAGAATTTATATTTTTAGGTCTGCGCATGACCAGCGGCATTTCCAAGCAGGAATTTTTTGATACATTTCATCAAGACATCGAAACCATCTATAAACCTATCTTAGATAAATGGACAGCGCAAAAGATGCTGACCCAAACAAAAGAATCCATCCAGCTAACGGATGTTGGCATGGATGTCAGCAATGTGATTCTCGCTGATTTTCTTCATTCATCATAAGGAATTGTCAATAAATAATGCATCGTTTATATGCCATAAAATTAACAAGCACCACTTTACAACTTTTTGAAAAATAAAATAACACACAAGGCACTTTCTAATGT
>ERZ778496.1444-NODE-1444-length-16951-cov-4.787642_pt1 | contig 16951 bp, 14 predicted proteins | sample MGYA00433099_ERZ778496 | MGnify/ENA primary metagenome ERZ778496 (study PRJEB29527, sample SAMN07138962) | mouse gut metagenome | material: feces | host: mouse | place: China:Nanjing | collected 2016-01-25 ... | reverse complement strand
ATAAGAAACTCCGCAGGAGTGTTATAGTGCCCGTTCTAATATCTCCATAAGCCTTCCGTATTTTCGGTAGGTGAGAATGGGTCCGATATTTGTTACGGGAACTGGTTATACTCCTGTATCCATGCCGACTGCAGGCGTGGGCTAAAGGCAGCCGGAGGTCTACAGCTGGCTGCCCCTTAGCGACTGAATCCGGGTGTTCTATATCAACATCCGGGTGTGGTCGCTAGGATATCACGGTAACACCTGCCTGCCGTGAGTGCCCTGGCCTTTCTTTGCGGCAAGGTATCTTGCATTTGTCCCCAGCTTTACCGATTTTTCCACATCGGTCTCTCGGGGTGCGGTCTGCAGTTCCGCACCCCAAACTTTTAGTAACTACGCGCGCCGCGCGAAGTTATATCTCCACTTCAACCTGTGGGTTATCATCCCAGAGCAGGACTCTTGGTGGGCACCCACGCCCACCACCTTTTTACCAAAAAGCGAGCGGTACGCTTTAGGTCATGGCGCCACACCTACTCGCCGAATAGCCATCACATGCACACTAATGGTGGCATTGGCGAATCCCGATTGACGCCGCCTGGCCACACAGGCGGCGCACAGGAGGACATTGCACATAGCCCGGATTCGTCACATCATCCCGGCTGTGCATATGCGTCATGTGAAGCCCGGGTACGGTTGCCGCTAACCACCCGGGTCCTATTTTTTTGGTGTACGCAGCGTGAGCTGTTTACATTCTCTCTAATCTGTTCGGGAGGCACCCCGTCAGACTCTCGGGCTTGCTATGCGGGCCCAATCTTTTAGGTTCCGCTTCCGAGCGTAATCATACTCTCTTCTCTTTCTCAATTTCGCTCCTGGTTATCAAAACCAGGAGCGAAGCATTTGCCGTGCAAAGACTACAATAAGAATAAGGTGATATAATGCAGAACGTTCGTTTGCAGGAGCCCATGATTATTGAGTACGTGGGATTTGATGCGTACACGATAATCTATCGCGAGGGAGGTATCCAAAACTTCACGCTTGGCCTCTCGGACCTCCCCGAAAAGTACAGTGCTATTATTAGGCACTGTTCGGATATTGGTGCAGTCCAAGAAACCATTTTAACAGGGATGCCTGGTTTCCTGTCTGTGAATGGTGAAACTCGGCGTACCTTGAAGGTACGCATCTACTGTGAAGCACTACAGCCGTTTAGTAGAGGAGACAAGTAGTGATAAATGTACGCAACAAGATAGTTATAGCCCAGCGCATCTGGAGTAACGACACATACATTGTCTTTTATGATAATGGTGAAGTAGTGGCAGTCAGCAGCCTGGACGAGGATGAAGCTCTCGGGCAGTTTGTTCGGGAGTGCACAACATCCGGTTGTGTGAAGGTGGTGACCATTCCCATCTTCACGGGTACGACTACCATTAAGTGCAAGCAGAGCATCTACTCAATGGCATTGCAGGTTACGCCCAAAGCGTCCTTCGTTGAAGCGGCCACCGGTATGCTGGCGGGGATCGCTAAGGGTAGCATTCAGTATGTTATCTGGAATCCATCAGCTAACAGCCTGCATATCCAAGACTCTCCGATAGGTCCGGGCAAGAACATCTATGTGGATTCGTCCATGAATGTTCCTACTAACGTGTCCACCTTTATGGTAGCCTGTGCTAAGAACGGGGAGACGCTCAAGAGGGTTTTCCAGAGTACAATCACAAAGGCTGGTCGCGCGAGGGTGGAGACCGTCACAGAGTTTCTGTTCACTATGAAGGCCGTTCCAAGAACGTTCCGTGGTGCAGGTGTGGACCAGGCATCTGACGAGGAATTGCAGGAGCTAGGTTTTCGATTTTAGGAGGTAGAGCATGCCGAATTCTGGCAAGAAGACAATTGTCATGGTCCAGCACTTCCCGGCCACTGACAACTACATCGTGCACTTTCAGGGAAGTGAAACTGCGTTCTTCAATGGGGAGGATAGTATCAACAGTGCTGCGGTGAACAACTTCATTTCCGAGTGCCTTGCGGAGGGCATGTATCACGAGACTACTGTGAACATGGCCACGGGCAAAGTTGCCGGGCAGAAGACTGTTCCCCTCAAGCAGACCATCTACTGCAAAGGATTCCTGTCCGAGGCCGTACGTCCGAGCAAGTCCGGCAAGGGAGATATCAACTGGGTTATGTGGGCTCCTGCATCCAACGAGCTCACGGTAAACCGTGGTATCCTCAGCATGAGCCGTGTCATGAGGATTGCTTCCCTTGATGACGCTCCTGCGGATATTACTGAGTTCATGTCTGCCTGCACGAGCAGCAGTTGCATTGCTCTGCGCCACAATGAGGTCGCTTCTCAGCGTGGCAAGGGTGGCGTCAGCCTTAAGACGGTAACTGAGTACTTCTTCTCGACGGGGCGGGTCATCTACGGCTTCCAAAATGCCGATGTGGAGGACCTGACTGAAAACGACGCCGCCATCCTTGGCCTGGAGTGGTACGGCGACTAAGGCCGGATAGCCATAACGTGTATCCCTTCTGATGTGGGTCATACTTACACGTCAGAAGGGATTACACGTAGCTATATGATAGAGATTACATAAAATTGCTCAGGAGGGTAAGCTATGTTTAAGGTTGTTCGCTTGCGGACGCAAGAAGGCAAGGAGCACACTCTATTTGTAGGGTGCTCGGAGACAGGTTACTCCGCTAAGGATGTTATGACAATTCCTGGTGCATACGAAGAGTGCACCGGGGACACTTTTGACCAGAAAATGTTGCTGAGAAAGCTCAGCGGCACCATTGGTGCTTACACCACGGAGCTCTATGGTTTGTGCCTGGAGGAAGCAGGCGCACAGGTGCAGGAGCTTACTTCCACGGTGGCCACTATGCTGTCTATGCCGACCACGGCTATCAGCACCATGATGAACACTATGTCTGAGGACCTGCGTGAGGGTGTTCGGCAGGCTCTTGATGTTATCCATTTCTGTGAGAAGGTCACTGAGAAGAGCAAGGTGTGCCTTCCTGAAGAAGCTATGGTGGAGATTCCTCCTGAGACAGCGGAGGCCATGAAGTCTGCCAAGCAGCACTATGCCCTCCGGGATGTGGACAACCAGGAGATTTTCCAGAAGGCATACGATGCTGAGTTCGGTATCATTCTCCCATCCCTGGAAGAAATCCACGACGCAGCTGGTGTAGTTTACGAGGCACTCGATGTTGGGCGTGTGCTTATGCCCTACCGTCGTCCGGGAAATCCTTCTATCTACGAGACGATTTATCATACGCCGTACTTCCGTGTGGGGATGAACGCTAATCTGCTCCCCAAGCATCTGCGATGGATTGACGGATATGCCAGTAATGACGTGCTGGACATTCAGCCCAATGAGCGGCGCATGCAGAAGAATCTCTACACCCTCTACACCGCAGATGTGGCCCGTTATGTCCAGGAGCTCGTCACGGGTATTTTCTTCAATACGGAGTACGGTTCCAACTTTGTGAAACTCAAGACCGCCCGTGACCGTGATGTAATTGGTCGGCTGGTCACGGAGATTCAGACAGGCGCCAGCCTTGGTGAAGGCAAGCCCAGCGTGGTGTGCTCTGTCACTACTTCCCAGGTAGACGAGCTCTGGAGTAGTGGTTGGGATTTGGGTTCTGTTGGCCGCGTATTCAAGGATGCCCTGTCTATCGACGAGGGGCTGCTGGAGGGCATGATTACCAGTCAGCACGTGTCCCGCAGGGTTATCGCTACGGGACAGCAGCTCTTTACACTGACACTCAGCGATGCCGAGGTAGGTGCCTACACCGACATACTCATTAAGATGGGATTCATTTCCCATGACATGCACAACTTCTTGGTTAAGCTGTGCCAGAAGGCCTACGAGGTTAACTGGGGTCATACAGGCGTAACGCACGCTATCCCCATGCTGGTTGACCGCAATGCTGCTCCCAGCATGGATAAGCTGTTCTCTCAGTTTCTTGCTATCAATGAATCTGGTAAGGGATTTGACAGTAAGCAGTTCAAGAAGCTTTACGACAACACCTACAGCGAAGTCGAGGATGATTCCGATAGTGACATTGAGAGCTCCGTGTCTGCCGGCGGTGAGGGAAGCGAGGAGGACAGCGAGGGTATCGCATTTGATTACTATGTCACCACCACTACCTATAATCTGCTTTCCAGCGGCGCCATGAGTATGAACACACTCACAGGGCGCCGGGATAATGAGAGCGAGTCTGAAAGGCTTGCCCGTCTGGATGCTCAGGATTCCGATACCAAGAAGATTGAGCGTTGGCGTACCGTGAATGGCGAGGGCAACTTGGTCTACTTCCTGACCACGGCCTACGCCCAGACTGCTGACGTGAACATCTTCATTCAGGCTTTCCTCAAGCTGTGCCGTTGGGGTGAGCGTCGCCCCACCTCCATCGTGTTCCTGGACCATAAGGAGATTCGGCATGTCTTTGACCTCGGTCTTGGCAAGGAAGCCGCTAATACCACTATCGTCAACGAGGACGATTTGGTGAAGGTCAATGGGTGTGACTACTCTCTTGTCGGCCTGCTTAACTCTACGAGCAACAGGGATATTGACCCTGCTTTCATTGTCGGGTTCCTTTTGCAGAAGAACTATGGCACAGTGACCCGGCAGTATCTGGCGTCCTGGAGTGACCTTGCCGAGATGGTGCAGAACAATGCCATTAACATTGGCGAGTTCAAGATGGGTGCTCCTGTTGATGCCGCTAACCTCACAGCTGTGGAGGACTTTGAAAAGAAGTCCTATGAGCTGTATGAGAGTGACCGGAATATCGCTGAGGGTATGCAGCTTAAGCTCCGTGCGCGTGAGTTGTCTGATATGGTGTTGCTGCCAATTCCGTCTATCACGACGGATAGGTCCTACACCAAGGCGGTTTTGCGCGATACAATAACTACAACACAGGACCGGCAGTACAATAAGCTCCATACCTACATCGGCCTGCTGAAGGCTTTCTACAGTGAGAATGGGGAGCAGCTTTCCAACATTCGTACTACTATGGACCTGCAGGACTTGGGTATAAAGTTTGCAGAGTTGCTCAAGTCAGGCCCGAGCCAGAAGCAGGACCACAATAGCAAGGCAGCCAGTGGGTCGATGCGTATGCTGAATCTGGACATGGGCGACCAGATTAGCAGAGCGGAGTATCTCGACGTTCCGCTGGGGAGCAAATTCACTTTGATTACTGACCAGGAGAACTGCTCCATCGCAGACGATACTTGGGAGCCCATCAAGTTCACTGACCCTGAGCTGGATAAGCTCAGTTCTAAGTACAGCATTGTATTGCTGCTCTGTAAGACGGCCGACTGCTGGCTGCTGTGCAGGAAAGACATTAGTCGTGGCGAACTGGACTTCGTTCGCACCACGGGCAAACCGGTTCCCAGCAGCGTGAAGTACTCCGTGTTACGCGAAGCCATCACCCGGCTGTTGAACGGTAGTGGCGCAAAGATTAAGGGCATCCCCTTGCGCCTGCATACCTCTGCCAGACTTCCTAACAAATAAGCATTAAGGGACTGGGTGCTTCAGTGCACCCAGTCCCTTCCTTGAGAGGTGATACGTGTGATATCCTTGGGGTTCGACCAAGCCAGCCCAGTCCTAAAGGACCTTGCGGATAGGGTGGAGAAAATCAAGCCTGAACCTATCTACTACTTCCCCTATCTGGAGAGGGTACTGACAGAGGCCTGGGAGCAGGGCCATCCGGAATATCCGATGGAGGTCAAACTGCCTAAGCCCAACAAGTATCTCTTGAAGGGCGACTTTGAGCCGGCGCAGGTCATACGTATCGAGAAGCCTATCATGACTGATCGTGGGCAGCCTATGTGGTTCGAGAACACGATGGACCAGGCATGGCTGCGTTTCGGGTACAGTAATCTGGATGCTCGTTTCATATCTACGCAGAAGCTTAACATGGAGTACATCCATGCCTTTCTGGGAGGAGCTTCCGGTCACGGTAAGTCCGTCACCCTCAACTCCATGATGGCTTCCCTATTCTACGAGTACCCACCATGGGAGCTGGAGGTTGTACTGTCCGATGCCAAGATTGTTGAGTTTAAGAAGTATGGCACTACTCACTTAATCCCACACATCAGCACTATTGCCGCAACTGAGGATTCCGATTACGTGGATTCTGTGTTGGCACGTGCGGAGAGGGAGATGACTGAGCGCGCTAAAATCTTCGCTAATATCGGTGCGTCGAATTTGAAGAGCTTCCGTAAAAAGACGGGTCTGGCCTACCCCAGGGTGGTCATCGTTATGGATGAGGTGGAATCCACCTTCCGTAATGCTGGCCGAAAGGCAGGAAGATTGGCCGCCCGTATAGATGCTTTTGCTCGTCTGGGACGTGCGGCAGGGTACCATATCTTCATGGCCACACAGAACATGTCCTCCGACATTCCTAAGTCTGCTGTAGGACAGATTCGTGTGCGTTTGTGCCTGGGGTGTTCTCAGAACGTTTCCGAATCCATTCTTGGTAACGGTGGCGCCGCTGAGAACTATGGACACGTCGGCAAGGTCATTGCGAACACAGAGGTTCTGAATGGTGGCAACACTTACCCACATAACATCAAGTTCCAGACACCCTACCTTGACGACGATAAGGACTTTCCCACTGAAATGGAAGAGCTTGAACGGAAGGGTAGGGAGTCTGGGTACAAGAGGGTCTTGGCGTTCTACGACGAGAACGATGTTAAAACCATTGAGACCTTCGACCCGATTGTGGATGCAGCCATTGCTCGAATGTCGACTGTCGGAGATGCCGAGGGTAAGGGCACACCCGTGGTACTTGGCTATCCAGCTTTTGTTACCGAGGACCCTGATGGCCTCTTGAAGATTCGGTTTGACCAGAAGGACATTGAGAACGTTGTCCTGTGTTCTACTCAGGCGGAGCGTGTTGGTGTCTTTCTGCATATCTTTGAGCACTCCTTGAAACACCACTTCCAGATTCTCCACTACTCCACCGACGAGGATATGTTTGCTTTCACACCCAGTGCACGCAACACGATTGAGGTGCGTGACGCAAGTGTACCTCCTCTTACTACTTTAGATAGCTTGGTTCGTAAGAGGCTGTTTCTGGCGTATGCTGACAATATCGCCAAGAACGAAGGTAGTGTTAGTTTCGACCGCGCTATTGTAGAGGAGCAGATGCGGAAGGACGGGATTCCACAGGAGCACATTGGCAACTCCCTGATGTGTCGCAGAGCTGCCGTGTTTTATGCCATCGGTGGAGACCCACAGCACGCTATGATGTGGAAACCTGTAGCAGGGATGTTCAAATCATTCAAGGACTACTACAACGAGTGTGTTCGCTATAAGGCGATTATCGAGCCTATTACAATTGCGAAATTCACCAAGGTGGTCTACTTCCTCGGTGACCTGTCCAAGATTATCGGGTATGGTCGTGATAACAAGTCAAGTTTGGTTACACCGCTTAAGAAGCTGTTGCAGGATGCTAACAGGGCAGGTGTGCTCTTTGTACTGTATTCTCGTTCCCTCGAGAACCTCAATGAGCTGAGCTCCGGGTTGAGATATGCCATTTTCGACGTACCGGATGCAAAGGACTGGGGACGATTGCGTACGGAGGCACCTATGCAACTACAGCCGGTGTTGGCTGTGTTGTACGATGTTATGAATACCATGGAGCCGCAGCTGAAGTTTAAGCGCACTCTTCTTCGCGAGGAGTTTTAACATAGTGCAGGCGTCGCGTTGACGCCTGCACGCTCTTTTATGTGTAACTATATCTTGTGCCGAATAACAGATAAAGAGGTGTTTTTATGGAACTGGAATGCAAGTTCTACAGCAATCAGGCGAGGCTGGCTAACGCTTTGCAGTTTCTCAGCTCTCAGCCAAGCTTCCGTTTCTTCTGTGTGAAGGGGATAGTTACACGAACCGCTAAAGAGTTCAAGGTGCTCACACCTTGTGTAACCGCGGCGGTGTCCTGTGTCCTTGAGGGCTCTACTAACGCCAGCATGATTCTCGTCACCAGTGACCCTACGTTTGCTAAGAAAGATGGTGCTCTGGTGAACACGGATGACGTTGAGAAGGACGTCGTCTATTACAACCTGTGTGTGCTCCTTAGGGAGAAGTATGCCGCGTCCAAAAACAAGCTGGCTATCGAGTTCATGGCCCAGGGTGGTGTCCTTGAGATTACTGTCAATGAGGAAACTGGTGGTGAATTTGGGTGCCGGCTTCGCGGGCAGTCCGGGGATATGGTCATCGTTGGAGACCAGACTATCCACACTATGCTGGACAAGTGTCAGGGAATCCGGTCATTCAGCTACTCTACCCGTACGGCCGACTTTGCACGTGATGTGCATATCTCCGAAGGCACTACGGAGATACTGAAGGAGATTGCCAAGTACCTTAATAGGACCTTGGTATTCGTGTCGTTTACACCAAACGACGAACTGCTTGAACAGTACATTGGCGGCACCTCTGCGCTGGAGGTAATCACGAGGTCCAACGGCTCCAAGGTGTACAAGAAGGTCATCGGGTCCCGGCTCCGCAATGCAACGCCTTTCTGTGTGTATCAGTCTACCATGCGTGTGGAGGATGTGGCGCGTGAGCAGGGAAAGGTTTTGAACAAAGCGAACAGGGGGTAGTGTCATGCTTCACATTACAGGGCAGAGGACTATGCAGGAGTACATGGATGTGATTAAGTCCTCACAGCTCCTCTATGTTGATGAGATTCGTCGAAGGCAGGCAACCCAGGAAGCAGCCTTTAGGCGTAAGGACCTTGAGTTCTTGTGTCTGCAGGAAATGCGGAAAGACTGCGGTGGATGGTTCTCCTCCTTCTCCAAGGATAACCTTGTTGACTACCTTGAGGAGCGTGGCGTGGACTTCAGTAAGCGGTTCATCACTAAGACGGGTATGCCTTCGCTGGATTTGAAGAAGGTTATCAATCCGTTGATTGAGCAGGGCATTGCTGTAGAGCTTCTCACCATGTACAAGGACATGCGGTCCTTTGGCTCCTACGAGTCCTTCCTACGAAAGATGCCCCAACGGCAGGCCAAACAATATTATACACCGAACGGCCGCCTGATGAGTGCGTACTCCACGAATATCTCCGAGGAAGAGAACCTTCGTGTGTACTACAGTGACTTGGCCTTTGTATCAGTGCCCAAAGTATTCAGCAACATCATTACTGGGCCTACCGAGGAGTATCACGTGGCCTGGGCGGACTATCCGCAGGCCGACTGGAGATTCGCCTACAATCTGTTCATCCGCGACGAGACCAATGAAGCCGTCATGCGTAGTTGCTCTGATGCGTATGAGGGCTTGGCGAGAATCGTCGAGGGCGATTCCTTTAATCCTGAAGAGTTCAAGAACAACCGCAAGCTCTACAAGGTCGATTGCCTGAGCGTCTTCTATAACTCGAGCAATCGAAAGCCCGTTGCGAAGGCCATGCACAACTATTTCAATAGTCGGCTCAAGTACGCTAACTATGTGCGTGACCTTGAGACGCTGTACCGCTTCAAGCTTCCTGTTCCGATTACGTCCTACTTTGGGTTTGAGCAGCTTCTGCCTGAGGCTCCGTACGAGAGCGCATTTCTGTCGAAAGGTCTGAATACGCCAATTCAGACCTTTACTTCTCACGTTGTCAACGAAACTGTGCTCGGTATCTTGGAGAGGTTCTGGGAGCTTGGCTATACCAAGGACGACATTAACATCTACTATGTTCGTCACGATGAAATTATCCTGCTGTTTCGGGATACTATTCTCAAGGACTCTTGGGTGTTCAAAGACTGCTCAGAGATTCACATTGACGGATTCACTCCGATACACCTTGACTTCCATTTCGGCGACTACTATCGTGAGGAGAATCCTCAGTTGTGTGAGCGTATTAACACCTACATGAACTCCTGCGATGAGCGGCTCCACACTTACCCTGCTGGAAGTATCCACGAATACAACCCCCTGCCTAGTGTCGAGTCGGTCTATATGTGCGTCTACAAGTACGATGGTGTAGTGTCCTGTCGATTCCTCGACTACCGGACACAGAGAACCTTTCACTATCGTATTCCTGGCGAAGATGTGCAGGATTGCGCCGAGCAGGCAATCAGCAAGTTCCTTGTCGAGGAGGTTGGCAATCCTCAGTACCTGCTTGTGCAGAATCAGGACTTTGAGTGGATGAATAAGGTAGGTGCCAATGAGGATACCTTGTTAAAGGTCATTCGTAAAAATGACCATCAGGCGGTGACGAATCTCTATGGCGAAGAATACCGGGGAGCGTCAGTTTGATAAGAAGCTGATTGCTGTCTACGACAAGTATGGGCTGAATAAGTTCCTCGATGTTAGTGCATCCTTGCTTAATATCAAGGATACTGCTAATGGCCCGAAGAAGGGCAGAGTCAACGGAGAGCTGTGCGAGGTAGTGCTACGTGTAATGACGGAGCACTACCTGCGCGAGCGGAAGATTAAGGGTCAGGTGTTCCATTCTCTGGTGCTGGCCAATAAGGAGTACCAACGGTCAGATTTTAGGACAGAGTTGGACTTTACTCTGCTCACGCCCTTCGTGTGCATAACGGCAGAGTGTAAGTCTTTCTCAGGGGAACTGACTGCTACAGACAAGTGTTTACTTACACGTGACCCTGGGAGGTTGAAGGGTTTAAGCGCCGATGTGGCACGTCAAACCAATATTCACACTACAACGCTTTTGCCGTACCTGCAGGAGTACGTTAGAGGCGGTGCCCAGGTCTCCCGGCCTCCTCTATATCCTTTTTGCTTCCTATACAGTAACGGTGCGCTGAACGATGCCAGAGATAAGTCTGCTCGTTCAGCCTTACCTATTCTCAACATCATGACACTTTTTAAGTATTACGACATGATATTTAAGAAGTGTACCAGGGAGGTATACAATGTCCAGAAAGCGGCGAAAGTCTTCCAAAGGATGGCGGACTCGGAGATTCTACATATACAGCACGCTAACTATCTTGGTTATTAGTGCTGTAGCCTTTGGCCTCTGGATGTTTGTATTTCGTGACAACGGCCCGGACCACGTAACAGTTGACCGCGCCTGGCTGGAGGAGAACATCTGGCGAGTAGAATCCTATAAGGAAAAGAGCAATGGTCAGTATGATACTTACCTGCTTGAGGTCCAGCCGGGCGATGAGGACACCTGGGAGAAGCTGTGTTACAATTTCACTTACACCCCTTATACAGCTCTGAACTCCTACTACCTCGCTAACGGCGTTAATTGCCAAGGAATGACTGTGCATTTGGCCGATTGGTGTGAGCGTCACGGCTACGAGTACAGCGTGGCGTGGACACGAACTCACACCTCTATTTATATCCGATATGACGCACAATGGTACCTATTTGACTTTGACCAGGCGAATAGAGAAATAAAAGAAGTAAGCGGTGCTGACGTACAGAAAGGAATGATAACTCAATGAGTATCCTGGAGACTGTCTATAAGACATTTTCTACTCTGGACCGTGATTATGCGCGGTCCAAGAAGTCCCGGTCGGATTTCATTACCGATAAGTTTGGTGGCGACATTTCCGTCGGCTCCATCATTATCCTCGACGCTATCCGCGAAGAGGGTGTCTCCGATTCTCCGGAGGATATCGAGAAGCTGTCCTTCATCAAGGACAGCTTCGCTTTCTTCCAGGAGAACGCTCACCGACTCGACAGACTGGAAACGTTCTCCCACTGTAACGCTGATGTGTTCTTCGAGTTCCTTGGCATCCTTTCCAAAGCGGAGAACCACATGACCGGCCAGTTCTCTGCTTCGCAGGCGCAACTGTGGAACAGCCCGGCGCAGGCCCTGCATTATGTGTCGGATATTTCTGGAACCAGATATACGCCGCTCGAAGCGTGCAAGGTCTACTACGGGTTCAACGAGAACATGTTGGCTACCCTGGAGGAGACTGTTGGAGCCTATGGCCTGAAGATGGGTGAGAAGTGTCGTATCGGCGCTAACGGTAAGGTCCGTATCATAGCGGACGCTGCCGTAGCGCGCCACGTTAAATAGTGGCGGGGGCAACGCTCAATGAGTTGTATAACACGCTTGTTGAGCGTGTTTATGCTGATGACCTGCAATCGCAGATAACCTATCTGTCGCTCATAGCCGACATGCGGCAAGTGTCTGTGGATTACCTGCTATCTCGAGGTATGCTGTTCATCCCAAACAATGACTACATCCACTACTACCTGAAGTCGGACGCAGATGCCTGGGGCCCCGGGTTGTATGAATCAGGCCACTGCCCGTGGACCTTGTTTGCCGTCCTGCCCATTGTGGACCTCGTGGGTGATACCGTGGGACTTGTTGGGTATGACGTGCAGAACAAGTGGAAGGCAGAGAACGAGGGGCTTGAGGGACTTCCCATGTATAAGGTGTCCGGCAAGCTGACCTTCCAGAGAGATCGCTATTTCCTTAGTGACATTGATGTATTGCGTTCGGAGTATAGTAGACGCGTTCTCTTCATTGTGGACGGTGTGTTTGATTCAGTTGCCCTTAACTATCGTGGACTGCCGGCTATAAGCCTGCTGGGCTCCACCGTGTCTAAAGAAGTCTTGTACTTCCTGCGCTGGTACCAAAACATTTACGTTATCACGGACAATGATGCTGCTGGGAATAGCTTGTTGAAGAGGTTACGTAAGTCGTTGCCCAGAGTGTTTCAGGTTACGCAGAACAAGTGTAAGGATATTGAGCAGCTACTGCGCACGGACGGAAAAGATGGCCCGATAACGAATCAGTTGAGAGAAATAGTCCGTAGCCGTCCGAATGAGGACGTGAGATTAAGGATGTGACAAATATGAAGGCTTCTAAACCTATGTCCTTGGGGGTGCAGCCCCGAGGGTTCGGCATCTACTTTATCAAGAACAGGGATAACATTGTGGGCACTTTCCGTTGGTCTGATGACGACGTTGCGGAGCTTACGGAGAACAACGGTGTCCCCGCTCATATTGCTGGGGATTTGAACGGATGGCTCGAAAGTCGCACCCCTCCTAAGCACCGTGCCTACATGGAGCGTTTGCTTGATGTGTGCGGGCTGAAGACACTGAAGTCAATTATCGACTTTTCTAAGGGACTGTCCCTGAATGACTGCTTGTGGGTGACCAATAACGAAGAGCACTCCTGGAGTAACGTTAATCTGTTCGCTAATGAATTTAGTGACGTGATTGCCAGAATCGCCTTCGATGGTGGTGTCCACGGAGTTCCGTTTAGTACGACTTCTCCGGAGTTCGGTACAGACGGTATGTTGCCTAAGTGTTGGGTTCGGAAGGGCAATGAAATTCTTCTTTATAAGGGGGGTACAAGTGGCGCGTGTAACGCCGGCTACGAGCCATTATCCGAGGTATTGGCTCACCAGGTGTTAGAGCGGCTTGGGTATCCCCACGTGCCTTACTACTTGGAGAATTTCCACGGGAGAAGAGTGTCCGTGTGCCCACTGTTCACCGGGGAGGACCGTGCTTATCTTCCTATCTACAGGGTGATTCAATTCTCCACTTTGCGCGGTCTCCTTGTTGGTGCCAAAGAGCACGGTTTCGAGACACAGCTTGCCCAGCAGTTGGTGTTTGACTACCTGTCCTTCAATACTGACCGCCATGCCGGAAACTTTGGTTGTCTGGTCGACCCCAATTCATTTGAGGTATTGTCCATGGCGCCTATCTTTGACAACGGCATGTCGATGATGTGTCTCTGGAATGGAGACGACGATATGGACGAGTACTGCCTGGATAAGCACAAGCGGCCCGCTCTGTACGACTCCTACGAGGAGGGCGCTCAGCGTGGAAAGCGTATTCTTGGCCGGAGTCATAACGTGGAAAGGCTTATAGACTTCGAGTTCGATTTGACCAAGATTGGAGACTATAGCATTGACCGTGTTCTTGCCATCCAGTCCTGGTTCCAAAGACGCGTGAGAACGTTTTTGGAGATGTAATCCATGGGTATGAAAGCTAATCATCGCCACCTGTGGATGCGGTGCCTGCAGCGACGGGAGTTCCCATTGTGGCCGTACACACATCGGCTTGTTCTGAGGTGTGAGACGTGTGGTAAGGTGAAGAATGCTCCATATAGTGACCTGTTTGTGAAGTGCAATGGTGAGTATCAGTGCTTGCTGTCTGCAGAGGAGCTTGTCAACTATTATGGTCGGTTGACCGAATTGGATGCTGAAGGTCAGCTCCTCGAGTAGTCAGTAAACGCGGTAAGGATTTCGTCGCCGCTACGAAGGGGTCCATAAATTTGGAGTAACTCGTGTGGTTATCCTATAATTCGCTGTCTGGAGTAAAATGGGATGCGTATGCGTTCCGAAGTCTTATATGGTAAAAAGTTAGTGGCTTTGCTACCCCTGATGTAAGGGGTAGCGCAGCTTTCTACTATAAAAGTTTTGCCATGTTTCGTAGTGTTTGCAACACAAAGGTGTTACAATAAATTATCCAGTTCCCATTAAACAAATTAGGAGGAAAAATTCATGGATTTGAAGGAAATGTTCGCGAAGATCAGCAGTGGTGAGGTCGCCGCCCATTCCGAGCTCGGTACCCGGGACGAGAGCCGGCAGACGCGCAACTTCGGTGTGCGCTTCAACAAGATGAAGACCGTCACCGGCATCAATGCCCGCGCCATGGTCATCAAGGACCTGGTGATTCCGTTCAACCCGTTTACCGGCAAGGCGGACGACACCTACAACAAGGCCAAGCCCTTCCGCCCCATCCTGTTGGTGTCCCAGGGCATCGAGGGTCTCAAGGACGCTATGAAGGACAACCCGGAGATGAAGGAGTTCTGGACCAAGCTGCTGGGCATCGAGTTCACTGACGGCCCCGCCACCATGGAGGAGTATATGGCGTTCAAGGGGCAGGGCTTCATCTTCCCCCGAGTCACCACTTACTCCACCGTGAGCGTCAACTTTGGCGGCATGCGTGGGTTCCCCGACTACCTGCGCAAATACATGGTGGACCCGACCCAGCTCAATGCCGAGGGTTCCTATGATGCCGCCAATGCCCCCGTGTGGCATAAGGCCGCTGTGTTCTTCAATGCCATCCTGCGTAACGAGGCCGATGCTGTGGTGAAGGCACTGGAGGAGCAGGGCGCCAACAAGGACGCCATTGGTGACCAGCGCCGCGCTGTGTTCAGCAAGTCCCCGGTGAGCTTCGTCCGTCCGTCCAACCATCTGTCCTTCCTGTTCTTCCCCCTGGACGCTGTTCCGCCCACGCTGGACAAGGAGAACGTCCAGGGCATCGAGCAGTATATCCGCTACTACTCCTTCACGGACAAGTGGATTGTGCCGCTCAAGGAAGCCATGTCCAAGCCGACCTTTGACGAGGATATCGACTTCTTTGATTTCACCGTCAAGACCCCCAGCTCCCAGGACCGCCAGTCCAATGGTAAGGTCTACACCGACGAGGACTCCAAGGCCCTGTACCAGGCCATGACCATCAGCAACACTGACGGCCGACTGTCCCTGCATGGCGGCTCCACCGCCGTAGGCTCTACCGCCGTCAAGAACGAGGAGTGTTTCGCTTCCGTGTTCGAAGCGGCCCGGCGTTACTTCCTGTACTCCCAGGAGCAGTCCTATGTCGAGGGCGGCGAGACCTTTGAGAAAATCATGGCGGCCAGCGCCCGCTATGCTCCCATCACCTCTATTCTCTCCAACTTCCTGCCCGCCTGCAATGACGTGTTCACGCAGAGCTTCGCTACGTCCCCGTACTTCACCGATACCGTCCGCAACGCGAACGCCGAGTTCTTTACCCTGATGAACCCGAAGAACGCGTTGGCTTTGGCCGGTGAGGACGAAGAGGATCTGCAGGCCGCCGCGGCTGAGCAGCAGGCCAGCATGGGTGACCTGCTCCAGCAGGCTAACGAGGGTGTGGTCTCGCCCGGCGATGACCTGCTGGGCGTTGGCACCGTCCCCTTGTCGGAACTCGATATTACCGACTAACTCGGTAAGCTTAAAGGGCCGTGGCAATTTGCCACGGCCCTTTCTTTTGTCTCATGTAGTATTTCCAAAGCGCTGCTACTTGTAGAGTGTTTTGGAAATAGTATAGGAGGTGCAACATGAAGCATGTCGACATAGAGTTTGTTAACATTCAAAGTCATGAGCATACCCGTTTCTCTCTTGAGCCAGGGTTGAACTTCATCCTTGCAGAGGACAACAATGTTGGCAAGTCCACGATATTCAAGGTGCTAATGTGCGCTATGCAGTGGCCCAAGGTTGATAGTGTTACCCCAAATGAACTCGTGCGGGGAGGGTGCTCGTCTGCTCATGCTACTTTCACTGTAGACGGGACCGCATACACATTTTGGCTGTTTAGAGAGGGGACGCAGTCTCGCGCCTTCTTTGAAACAAGGTACAGTGACGGAACTATCTCGCGAAGTAACGAAGCTCCTGCTGGACTAAGGGATGCTTTTGACGTTGTTCTTGGCGACGACGGTCAGGTGCTAAACTTCAACGATGCTGACAGCGTACAGCTGATTGTCCAAGACACCACTAAGAATGATGAGGTACTTGCACGGGTACTTGTGGATGTAAACGTAGAGACTATTAAAGAGAATTCGATGAAGTTGGCTTCACAGGTTCAGCAGGACTACAAGCTTCTACAGGCGCGGCACGAATCCGCAGCCTATGCTGTCAGCACGATGCACTACTGTGATGCTGTAGATATGTTCAAGTCTGAATACCCCTCACTGGAGAGCACTTCCCGTGTATTGGACACTATTGAAACTCCGTGCGTTGCTTTGCGCATAATTCCTGCGCCTCCTGATATGAAAAGCATAGGACAGGTGCAGTCTGCCCTTACGCTATGTGAAGAGCTGCATAAGATTTCGCGTCTCGAAGCGAAGAGGGTAGGTAGCGTCAAGGAAGAGGAGCTGAATGAGTGTGCCGCCGCTATAAAAGCACACGGTGTTCTTTCGGAACTCGTACACAATGTTCCGGACAGGCAAATAGGCACCATAGGCTCGGAGCTTACTGAGGTGTCGAGAGCCCTGTCTGTTCTCTTTAAGCTTACTGACATTCTCGTTAAGATGGCTAATGCGGCCA
>ERZ778496.1442-NODE-1442-length-16962-cov-9.236943_pt1 | contig 16962 bp, 20 predicted proteins | sample MGYA00433099_ERZ778496 | MGnify/ENA primary metagenome ERZ778496 (study PRJEB29527, sample SAMN07138962) | mouse gut metagenome | material: feces | host: mouse | place: China:Nanjing | collected 2016-01-25 ... | reverse complement strand
AGCAGAAACCATTCTGTTGCTTTTTTCCCTGATTCATGTACATACACCGCTGTAAAAACAAGTTTTTCCTGTTTTAGTTCGTGATTTGTCATAATCGACTGAATAGAACAGGGGGCAACCCGTTTTCTGGTATTAAGAACACAAAACAGGTGAATGCCACAAAACATAATGTGGTAAACAGCAAACCTATTTTCCCAACAATAGGTGTTTTGTATTTTGTAGACAATAGTATAACATTAAGGACAAGAGAAATTGTACATAGCACTATATCCAAAATAAAATTGGCAATGACAATACTTTTGTTGCTATCCATGAATCCTAAAGTGAAAAAAGCCATTATAAACAGACCATAATTTACACATATCCAAATAATTATTTGTTTTGATGACAGCTTAAATTTTTTCATGATTAACTTCCTCGCCTATCCCAATAGCATGTCTGATTTCATCAACATCACATTTCAATTTCACTAATCCAATTACAAATAAAAAAAGTGAAATAATAGCAACAATTATGATATAGCTGAATATACCTATGAAAATGTGTTTATACCATTGTCCTGTCCATGCTAATGGCAATATTCCCAAAGTTAATGAAACCAAATAGCCCACGCCTTGCTTTTTTGGCTCAAATTCAACATTCTCGCTAAACATATAAGCAACACCACAAGCTATTCCAAGCCAAGTAAATGTAGCAATCTGAACAATAGTTGCAAGTAGTTCGTTGCTGTATTCGTTTTTCAATGCAGGAAGAACAAAATAGAAATCGCCTGTATTCATACGCAATGAAACTATGATTGAAAACAACAAATATGCAAAACACCCAAACAGAAAACCTACTGTTCCAAACTTCAATGCTTTCTTCTTCAAAGTATCACCTCATATTCCTAAAGATTTTTTGATTTTTGGGATATATCTTCTTGAAACATAGGTTTGCGTATTATTCAAAAAGCGAATACAAATTCTTCCTATTATGCTTAAATCAATATCCCGAATTTTTTTGACATTTACAATTTCTGAATTGGAAATACGAAGAAACTGTTTTTTATCGAGAGCCTCTTCCAATTCATACAATCTGTACCGTATAGCGTACTCACCTTGAAGTGTTTGAATATAGACTTTTTGGTTTCCTGTATATATTCGAAAAATATCTGTCACATATACAATTTTCGCTATATCGTCTTTATATGCTGTTAGTGTTTCAAGGCTCTTTCTATCAAAATCTACAATATGCCCATATAGAGCATTGACCGTTCCGCTTTGTTCTTGCGCCGTAATTAGAACTTCAATTTCTTTTACGGAATGGTCTATATTTATCTCTACTTTCAAAATGCCACCTCCTATCTGAATCCCAATTATACCATCAAATATTTTCAAAATCTATGTTTCGACTGTATACGGTAGTGAATTTGCGATAAACGGCAAAATAATATGTTTTGTTAGTGTTGCTAATCTATAAATTTTTGATGAGGATGTCTATCTTTTTAATATTTTCATGTTAGGGATAGGAATGAGAGGGATTCCGTAGTAGTCGGCACTGTGCGTAATGTGCATAACTTGCTGTCTTATGGAGTTGTGGGAAAGTCCGTTTGCAGAATGTGGGAAAGCTGTACTTTAGCTTTTCCATGTTCTGTGAACGGACTTTTCCATGACGGAATAGTAAGTTATACACATTTCCACGGTGCTTGTCTTTTGGTCTTTGTTTTCTTTGGTTCGGAATAGTGTGGTGCTGGCGGTCTATCTCTTGTTTTCGGTTGCTTGCTTCTTTACCATACATGAGTATTAGCGCAGGCATTTACACCTAATTCTTGATGTTCCTCCCAATATCTGACTGCATCTTTCTTAAATTCTTCTGAGTACTGTGTTGCCATGTTTTAATCCTCCATTCGTTGTTTTTATATTACATCTATATCAAGGATTATTCCACATCTAACTTGTACTATTTATATTCTAACACCAGAATAAGCAAAACGATAAGACAAGACACACCGAGCGCAACAGGACAGTGACAGATTTACTCACAAATAACAAAACGTTTCCCGAAGAAAGCATTTATCAAATCGGGACGATTGATGAGTCCGTATCAGGGGAAGTATTAGCCAAGATTGCAACAGAACTTTTTTGCAGAAATGGAAGAAAAATTCGGTACTCATGTACACATATTAGACTGGGCACTACATCTTAACGAGGGCACTCCGCATATCCATGAAAGGCACGTCTTCGACTGCAAAAATAATTACGGAGAACTGTGTCCCCAGCAGGAAAAAGCACTTGAAGAATTAGGCGTGCCATTACCCAATCCCGATAAGAAAAAAAGGCAGGAACAACAACCGCAAGCAAACCTTTGATGCAGAATGCAAAAAAATAATCTTCTCTTACCGACGAAACCGACATATGGCGGCAGGGGCTATTTGGAGAAACAGGATTTTATCATTGAAATCAGAAAGAGAAAATCTCTGTGCAGAAGAATGTTCTTTCTGAAAATGAACAGGCAATAGAGGAACAGGTGAAGAAAATCCAGAAAGCAGAAAATATTCTATCTCAAAGGGAACAAGTAATTGAAAAACAGGATATGCTGATTGCGGAAAAGAATGCGGCAATCATAAAAAAACATTCTGTGCTTGAAGATGTTACCAGTCCATGATAGAACATTGCCAGAATATATGGCATCTCAAGGAAAAACATATAAAAACCATTTAGCCACTATGGAACTCTGGAAAAGGCAGATATGAAAGTAGCGCAGAAAACAGTAAATAGATATTCCTATAACGGCGGTTTTAAGGAGGGTGACAGCTGATGATTGGAGCGTTTATTGATGAAGTGATTAGAAAAATGGGAAGTATCACCAATGATAGAATAAGGTGGCTGATGATTACACGGACACTAATACCGGATTATTGATGTGTGGGCAGTGCCATACAAATAAGCAGAAAAAATATCATTCTTGGGAGAGGAACGCCTTGTCGGCTGTCTTTGCAGATGTGCGGCAGAGAAACTGGAAAAAGAACGTAAGGAACACAGGATAAGAGAAAAACTTTTGAATATCCAGAAGATGAAAAGTGCGGGACTACAGGACAGGCGCAACGTGCAGAGCAAGCCGAGAAAGTTTGAAAACATCTTTGCAGAACTGATTAAATGCGCTGACTGCGGTTATACAATGACACTGGCAAAAGCGCATCGCATCCCAAAAGATGAAATCATTGATGAATACGACTATATGTGCAACAACTACAAAACTTTTGGTAAATCAATTGACACAAGCCACTGGATTGAGGCAAGACAGTTATACGAATGTGTGCTGAATTACAAATCACATTAACAAATATTTCAAACTTTTCAAATTATAAGTTTAAAAAGATATAATGGATATTTATTCTGAGATTAATAATAAACATTAAAATATAATAGTTGTCTGTATATATGCTTTTATGCTATAATAGCATTACATGGAAAACACTAAAAAATATTTTATCAACTTCGCAAAAAATATTTTGGTAAGAATCCTACCAAAGTGCCGTAACCCCAGTAAATACAAGAGTTTGAGGCATTTTTTAATTTTGTAAATGGAGGAAAAATATGGGGAAAACAATTATGATATGCAATCAAAAAGGTGGTGTAGGAAAAACAACAACAACTTTAGAATTAAGTACATTATATGCAAGACAGGGAAAGAAAGTATTGGCAATTGATATGGATGGGCAACGAACCTTATCCAAATTTGTTAAAGCAAATCTTAAAAAAAGCACTTTAAGAGATGTATTACTAACGCTTCAAGATATATCGGAAGAAATGAATAGTATTGATAATATCAATGAGGAAGAATTTACAGATTCCATTACAAAAGATGCAATACAACATATAGAAGAAGGATTTGATATTATACCCGCAAGCAATAAACAAGATTCTTCTGAAAAAGATTTTAATGAAACGACAGATTTATTATTAATTGCTGATATGTTTGATGAATTAGTAGATGATTATGATTATATATTTTTAGATTGTGCTCCTGCGAGAGGGCCATTATTATTTATGGCATATATAGCGTGTGATTATTGTATTGTAGTAAGTGATGCCGAGATATCTTCTATTGATGGAATAAAAAACATTATTATAGATTTACAGACTCTTGAAAAGAATACAATAAAAGCAAAAGCAAAAATCTTAGGACTTCTTTTAACACAAAATAAAGATTACAATGTTCATTTAGAACAATATCAGAGATTGATTGAATTTACAAAGTATGGAGCAGTTCCATTTGACACAACAATTTATGAAGGCGTTATTGTGAAAGAAGCACATAATAAATATATGTCTATTTCTGCCTATGTTGATGCCGGTAATCGTGCAATAAAACAGAAAGCCAAATCCGTATTAGATTCCTATAAAGATTTGCAAAGAGAAATAGAGGAAAGAATAAAAGAAATGGAGGCATAGTATGGCTGACAGGGATAAAATGCGTGCACGGAGAGAAGCCATGAAACTTCATGCAACAGAACAAATAAATAGCGATACACAGGAATTATCAGAAGATTCACCATTGCATGATATCGTAAAAAATATTTCTAAACAATCTGAAAGAGTAGTAAAATATGCGTCAGCAGATAAATTTACATATTATCCAGATCATTCGATAATATTAAAACTTCATGAAGGATATAAAAGGGACGCTATGGTAGAGTCTATAAAAAAGGATGGCATTATTGAACCTATCTGTGTATGGCCCAAGGATAATCAATTAATTATTTTAGCAGGACATAATAGATGTAATATTGCCGAAGAACTTGGAATCCAGGTTCCCTATCTGGAATTTACGGATATTGACGAAAAGAAAGCGGAACGAATCGTTATTATCACAAATCTACAAAATAGACAGTACACAGAAATGTTACCTTCAGAATTAAGCCGTATGTTGCGGCGGCTGATAGATTCTTATGATGATACATATAAAGAAGATATCTATATTGATATTAATTCAGAATTTAATTTGTCAAAGCAAAAGGTATTACAATATCTGCGGCTTGGAAAATTAAATCCCAAACTGTTGAAACTGTTAGATGAGGGCGCAATGCCAATGACAGCTGCTTATAATCTAGCATATGTAAGTGATGAGAAACAACAATTTCTATTAAATTTTATGCACCAAAATGATATTACGAAGATATCTTTAAATAATGTCAATATATTACGAAAAAGAGATAAAAAAGACTGGGATGAAGAATTTCTACGTACCGCTTTTGGTCTTGCCAAAGCAAAAAAAGTAGGAAGAACAGCAACAACAATTAAAGTTCCCATTAAAAAGATACAAAATTTAATGACAACGGATGAATTGAAAGATGCAGAGTCTGTAATAGAGTCTTCTTTAAGTATTCGAAAAGAATTATATTCTTTTTTTGAAGCACACAATCAAGAATATAGTAATCGTATCGTTCAAGAAGCACTTGCAAAATATTTTGAGGAAAAATCGTAAATGTAAAAAATACTGGATGAGAAACTTGGTATGTGATCGTGATACCAAGTTTCTGCTTTTTTTGAAAAAAGTTGCAATTGTAATGTTAGAAAGCTGTCCGAAAATATAGTTTTATGTAAGTGTTATTTTTAACAGATAATGTGGTTTCATCTGTTTTATAATAGATTTGCCTGTCTGTTTTAAGAATCCTGTCTTATAGGTCACATTTCCCACACTGTTTGTTCCTTCTGAATTGCCCATAAACCGTTTGTTTGTGCTGTTTCCTCATAAATCTGTGTATCATTCACAGGGATTTTAAGGTTGAAATGTTGAAATGTTTGTTCCACGGCTTTTCTATTTAAGTTTTAAAATTCAGATTACAGCATAATTAAGTGATATTCTAAAATGAGCAATATCAAAAAATGTAATATTTTATAAAAAGTATTGTCTTTATGTAAGACTTATGGTATATCAAAAAAACAAGACATTATATAAATACAAAGAGATTATGGAAAAATGAATGATAAATAACTATTATCTTGTGTCTTAGTAAAAATGTTTTATTATTAATGATAAGATTTTATGTTATATTTTCTACTTGTACATTTTGAAAATATAACAGCACCTATATTAGTATAGGAGTTAAACAATTTCGCTCCTTCTTCTGAGATTACGATGTATTATACTATTCTATACAAGAATTATAATATAAAACATGAGGTATGCAACATTTTTCATAACTTGTTTGTGCTTTGAACGAAGTGAAAGGAATGGTAAAAATAATGAAAAATAAATTTTCAGCATTAGAACAATTATTCAATATAACGCAAACAAATAAAGTATTGCAGTGTACAGACTTACTTGGTAGAATTATAAAGTGTACATTCGAGTGGAATTCGCCAATTAATATAGATAAGTTAAAGGCATTAGAAAAAGAATATAACTTAAGATTACCTGAAGACTATGAAAGATTTTTGTTAATGTCTAATGGTGCTATTTTGTATAATGATGATGAAGATTCAGGATATCAACTTTTTTCTTTAGAAGATGCAATCCGTTATACTAAGGAAAAGAGGGAAAATGGTTATGATGGATTAAAAGATGAATGGTTAATATTTATGGTTAATTTATTTGATTCAGATAAGTTATTATTTGATATGCGTTTAATTAATGAAAAGCACTATATTCTTGATGGGGTTTCAGATGATAGTGAAGAAGAATGGGAGTACTTAAAATGGGATTTTAACCTATTAATGAATCTTCTATATAGAGCAAATGGAGATAATTTTTGGAGATGGTAATAACGTAATCGCTGCCTTATCCAGATACAAAATTCAGACGAAAACCTCCTGAATACAACAGGATAGTGCACCGTTTTTTAATTTCTCAGATACCAAGCACTCGCTATTTGCACCATTGCCGCGTTGTCGTCAGTCAACGATTTTTGACAATTAATGCAATTTAATTAAAATAATATAGAATGAAAGTGTAACAGGAAATAAATGTCTATTAGTAAAATAGTAACTATTTTAAGTTTAAATTATACAACCATCAGTTTACAACTTATAGACGTTTTTAAGCCTAACAAAATATAAGATTCCATTATACTTATAAGCGTACATGATTTTTTACAGTTTCGAGTTTTTCCACGAAACTGCTCAATATTATACTTGCTTGAAATTGTTGTCCGATACCAAAACGGGTTTCCTGCGCACTTGCAGACTGATAACATGAAAAAGTTTTATCACTGTATGGAAGCAGTGTCATAACACTATATGCTATACATTCAAGATTTATCAGGCGCTCAATGCCCTTACGGCTCCGTACACGGTATTCTTCAAACGTCCAAAAGTTGTAAACTGATGGTTATATACATTTGACTTAATGCGGCAGCCTTATTTTCTGCCTGCTCCCTAAAACAAGACTCCTTCGGTTTCGTTCTTATTCCTTTTATCCAGAAATTACTTTGCAGCGTCTTTTATAGCACGCAATTCCGTATTTACGGATGATTGTCATACCATCATCAATCAGTTTCTCGCTGTAGTTCTGGTCATTGATTTGCTTCAGAGCTTCCCGGCATGCGGTGTCAAATGATGCATTTTCCGCATATTTTAATTCAATGATAATACCTGTTTCCAGCTCCTCGATTTCAATACTGATGTCACTGTATCCATCGCCAGATTCAGCATTTGACTGAACATCCCATCCGTCCATGTTTCCAAAAAGACCAAGTAAAATACCATGATAAAAATTTTCCTTCATTTCTTTTCTGGCATTTGTATCACGGATGCTAATTGTTTTTTTCAGGTAGGCATTAAATCCCTCCTCGATAGCCGCCGTGTCGTTTTCCTGAAAGGCTCTACAGAAACCTTCCAGCTTTTCCATATTTTTTTCGATTTCCCACTTAAACCACTCACGGATCTGCCGGATAAAAATCCACTGTATCTCCCTGTTCGGGATGACAAGTTCGGTCAGTTCCCCGGTCTGTGCACTATGTTGTGTTAGATACCCAGTGGTAAAGAAGATGCTCCACAGGTTGTCCGAGTCGGAATCAAGATCTCTGTAAGTCAGTTCCTGACGGATCATTTTTTTAATGCTGTTACCGTTAATCAGCTGTTCGATGTCGTTTCTATCCTTCGTTTTAGCCTTACTTAAAAATCTCCTGATAATATCGTTGCTGCTCGTATTGACCCAGTAATTTTGCGGTTCCGTTACACTTCCGTCACGCAAGTCGCCACAGTAATTAATCACATCCCACGGACAGTATATACCTAAATTGCCAAACAGATAACCGTCATACCATTCTTTAACTGTACCATATTGCTCTGAAAATCCATAGTATTCCAGCATCTGTCTGACTTCCGTATCCGTAAACCCAAAATATTCGTTATAACGCACATCTTTTATAGTATATACATTAAAATTATTCAGCCCGGTAAAGATGCTTTCTTTTGATATCCTCAGACACCCTGTCAGCACTGCAAATTTTAGGCTGTCGTTTGTCTTAAATGCATTGCCAAACAAGACCCTGATAAATTCCACCATGGAATCATAATACCCTGACTGATATGCCTTATCAAGCGGTACGTCATATTCGTCAATCAGCATGACCGTACCATTTCCGTAATGCTTCTGCAGGAACTGCGACAGCATCAGCAGGCTGTCTTTCAGCAAATCGTCTTACATAGTAAATGTGCCTGTTTTGTCCGTACCGATAAGTGCCTTATACTGGCTGCGTTCCGTATCATCAATCTTATCGCTTTCCATCAGGAACCGGAACCGCATTGCCTCTTTCCCTATCGTTCTCCGGAGCATTACTTTTGCATCTTCAAAGTTTTCCCCTGTTGCCCCCTTTAATGTAATTGAAATTACAGGAAATTTCCCCATATACTTCTCGCATAGTTCTTTTTCCCCTGAAATCTCAAGCCCGTCAAAAATCGTGCCGTTGTCAAACGATATGACATCACTGCCTGCTTCAAAAAAGTATTTCAGCATACTCATGTTTAACGTCTTCCCGAAACGTCTTGGACGCGTGAACAAATTTACTTTCGCAGGATTCTCAAGTAGTGTTTTAATCAACCCCGTTTTATCAACATAATAGAATTCTCCTGTACGCATTTCCACGAAATTCTCAACCCCCATTGGAAGCTTTACCTTTTCTGCCATACCATACCCTTTCCCTGAAAATCTCTATATTTTTTAACAGTATATCACATTTTATTTCGATAAAACAACGAAAAAAAGATTCAATGGAAATGTGCCTTTCATTCGTTCTTCCTTCGGCAATCTGATAACCTGTTATGAATATAAATTATTCCGAAATGACCCTGCAGCGTTTTTATAACACGCAATCCCATATTTGTAAATTGTTTTCATGCCATCATCTATCAATGTTTCTTCATAATTTTTATCACAAATCTGCCTTAATGCTTCTTTACATGATTCGTCAAATGCTGCGTTTTCAGCATATTTTATTTTAATGATAAATCCGATTTCCCTATCCTCAACTTCCACGCTGATATCACTGTATCCATCGCCAGATTCAGCGTTAGATTTAACCTTCCAATCCACCATATTGCCAAATAATCCAAGCAAAATGCCATGATAAAAGTTGTCTTTCATTTCCTTTTTGACACTGGTGTCACGAATACTGATTGTTTTTCGTAAATAGGAAGTAAATTCTTTTTCAATGGTAGCTGCACCGTTTTCTTCAAATGCTTTGCAAAAGTTTACCAATTTATTCTTCACATAGTTCTTTTTCCTTGGTAATCCCAAGTCCGTTCAATATTGCACCGTCACTGCCTGTTTCAAAAAAATTTTTTGGCATACTGATGTTTAATGTTTTTCCAAAACGTCTTGGGCGTGTGAACAGGTTCACATATGCTGGATTTTTTTTTAAAGTCCCTAATAAGTCCTGTTTTATCAACATAATAAAATCCCTCTTTATGTATTCTGCTAAAATTTTCAATCCCCCTAGGAAGTTTTGCCTTTTCTGCCATACAATCTCCCTTTCGCTGAAAACGTTTTTATTTTTTACAGTACAACATACAGGGAACTATATTCGCAACCTAACGAAAAAATCAAAACTATACTATCTTTGAAAATATCGTATTTTAATCCAGCAATTATTAATTGACACCCGTTTACAACTTTTTGAATAATAAAGATACAAACACAACTCCTTTATTGCATAATTAAAGCACTAAAGCAAAAACGAAACGAAAAGAGATGCGTTTGTATTTACCGCTTATTATACATCAAAAATTCTGTCTTGGACAGACTGAAATCTTATTTTAATGAATATTTTTCGGATGCCGCAAAACCCTCTGCCAGGACACGCTTCCTATTATCGTTTCCATACTGACACTGGATATTTTCCGCTCTGTACGTTTCTAGAATAGACAGTGTCATGTATGACCTTTCGCCGGAACGCACAGAAAAACGAGGGCGTCCAAAGAAATATGGCATATAGTGCTATGACACTGCTCCCATACAGTGATAATGCCTTTTCATGTTATCAGTCTGCAAGTGCGCAGGAAACCCGTTTTGGTATCGGACAACAAATTCAAGCCAGTATAATATTGAGCCGTTTCGTGGAAAAAATTGAAACTGTAAAAAAATCATGTACGCTTATAACCTGGATTCTCGGTCAAGTTTTAAACGTAACGAGGCAAAACTGTCAACAGCTTGATTTATAAGAGTTTCAGCATAAATCATCGTCCTAATTGAGTGAATCATAAACATAACGAGAAATAGCTTATTTCAGACATTTATGAACACCTCGTCATGTAAATTCGAGAATCCAGGATATATGATTATTAAATTATAGTAACTTGAAATTTTGTTTGCAATTTCCTGCGCCGACCACATACCCCAAAACGGTTAAATTCCTTATGAAGTCATGTACATCATATAGTAAAAGGCAAATATTTTTGTTGTTTACTATAACTGGTTAAAACCACAAAACTTACAATTGTCACAAAATATATTTTCTGTTATAATCTACCCATACACAAAACGGTTTCCCTTATCCAACCGCTACGGAAAAAGGATGAAAGAATACGACAAAATTTTACAATGGTGTTAGTCAAGAACAATTTGCTTGTGTCTTGGAAATAAATGACGAAAAGAGTAAAAGAATTTGACAAAACTTTTATAATTATTTTGTGTCTTAGAAAGAAATGTTGAAAAATATAAAAAATAACTCTATCTATAAAGGACAATCATATACATGATATATATTTTTACTGCACTCTACTGTGAAGCACATATTTTTATACAAAAATACAATTTAATTAAAAATCAAGAAATTACATGGTTTCAAGAATTTTATAATAAAACAACTGGTATCCGCCTTGCAGTAACTGGTGTAGGGGAAATCGCTGCCGCAGCCGTTGTAAGCAGTATCTGTTCGCTGTACAAACCAGCACCAAATGATATGCTCCTGAATATAGGACTTTGCGCACACACAATCCAAAATAATGGAATATTTTTGTCTAACAAGATTATAGAACAGGTAACCGGCAAAACCTTTTATCCGGATATATTATACCGCCACAATTTTCTTGAAGGAACCATTATAACAGGAATGCAATTATTAAATAACGAAAATTATAACAATAATTATAACAATATCGCGCCAATGTATGATATGGAAGCTGCCGCGATCTATCAAGTAGGGATTCATTTTTTCGGCCCGCATCAAATGTTTTTTCTAAAAATTGTGTCTGACAAAGGCTCTGCAAAAGAAGTTTCTAAGGAACATGCTGCCCGTATCATGGAGCAATATCAAGACTGCATTTTTGATTTTATAAAACAACTTTTTGATATTATACAAAAAAGCAGCTATTATAAAATTCAAATTTCCAAAGAAGATGAACGAATCATTGAAACATTCTGTACAGATCTGCACTGCTCTAAAGCAATGCGAGATTCTTTAAAACAATATATTCGTTATCTAATGCTGTCAAATACAGATTATATTTCTATTATACAAAATATGTACAAAGAACATCTGCTTCCTTGTAAAGATAAAAAAGAAGGGAAACTACGTTTTGAAGAGTTTAAAAAAAGATTATTTTAATCCATTTTTTTCACATATTTATGTAGAAAAGTCCGTGCGAAATTCTGCGTATACGCAGAAGATACTTGCGAAATTTCCATCTGCAAAAATCATTGAGATTGATCATTACAAAGATGTATTTTGCCGAAGCAGACAAAACTATCCACTGCAGCACTGTTCCCAAAAGTTAATTCTAGCTGCCAAAAAAGGAACCATGCTCTACAAAGGAGCACCTGTTTGTCAAAGTTTTGGCAGTGAATATTTTTATTATACTTCTTGTGCAATGAACTGTATTTATAATTGTGTGTACTGCTATTTAAAAGGTATGTACCCTTCTGCAAATATTGTTGTATTTGTAAATTTAGAGGAAATCTTTGCTGAAGTTGAACAGAGATTACAAATGCATCCATTGTATCTATGTATATCATATGATACCGATTTATTGGCTTTGGAATCTATTACAGGTTATGTACAGGAATGGTGTACTTTTGCAGCCAAATACAAGAACCTTAAGATTGAAATACGAACAAAATGTGCAAACAGTTCTTTCGCTTTTCGTATGCATCCGATTCCACAAGTTATATACGCCTTTACGCTGTCACCACAGCCAATTATCGAAGCGTTTGAACATAATACACCCTCATTAACAAAAAGGCTGTCCTGCGCGGCAGAATTAACACAGAGCGGTTATCCTGTGCGTCTTTGTTTTGATCCAATGCTCTATGTGCCTGATTGGAAACAGCATTACAGCGAAATGCTCAAACTGGTGTTTCAAAGTATTGAAATGGGAAAAATTATGGATGTAAGTATCGGAACTTTCCGCATTTCACAGGACTATTTAAAAAATATACGAAAACAAACGCCAGAATCCGCGGTAATTTGGTTTCCTTTTCAAAAGGAAAATGGTTATTGCCACTATCCAGAGGATCTCATGGAACAAATGGAAAATTTTTTAGCAAAAAAATTAGAAGAAGAAATTTCAAGGGAGAATATTTTTCGATGGAAAGCATAAAAAAAGAAGCAGCAATTGTAACTGGAGCTTCCTCTGGTATTGGATATGCTATCAGCACAAAGCTAAGCGCTCTTGGATATCAAGTATTTGGTATCGGCAGAAATTTTCAAAAGGTAGAAAATAAAATAGGAAACAATATTCATCCAATTGTCTGTGATATTCTGGATACGGATAAATTATGCGCTTGTGTCAAACAGATTACGGCACAGTATCCGGTGCGCATTCTGGTAAACAATGCAGGCGTCGGCTATTATGGGCTTCACGAGGAACTAAATCCAGATAAAATCAGAAAACTAATTCGGACAAATTTAGAAGCCCCTATAATCTTAACACAGCAGCTTTTGCGGCATTTAAAGGCAAATGCAGGTTATATTATCAATATTTCCTCTGTGACAGCTACAAAATCCAATCCCCATGGATGTGCCTATGGAGCAACCAAGGCAGGGCTTTTTAGCTTTTCCCACAGTTTATTTGACGAAATGCGAAAATACGGCATAAAGGTTGTAACAATTTCTCCGGATATTACACAAACAAATCTTTACCGCAATGCAGATTTCAAGGAAGGGGAGGAACCATTTTCCTATCTTCTCCCTGAAGATGTCGCTAACGCCGTAGAATGGATTTTAAGTCAGCGGGAGGGCGTTATTATTACGGATATTGCGTTAAAACCACAGCTTCACAGGATCAAAAGAAAACTGCCTGGTTCTTGTCCCAATCAACAATAAACTAAACAGCCACTAGAAAAGGTAGTTATTCATGGATTTAACTGCCTTTTCGCCTTCTCCAAAAGATACGCACTCTATAACATTAATGGTCAAGCGTCACACCATTATCTATTAAAATCTGTTTAATTCCTTCTACTGGTTTATGAATTGCCTTTGCAATTTTAATAATACTGTCACCATTCGTATACAGCGCAACGATTGTCTTATCGCTTTCATTTGTTTTGTTGTTTTTTAAGATTTCTTGTTCAACATTATACATTTTCTAAATTCCCCTTTATTTGTTATATCAGTGTCTGTTGTTTATAATTACCATTTTCCAAAATTCTACTTTCTAGTTCCTCGATATCCCCATAATCTGTCAGTTCCCTCTGTGTTTTTCCTGAAACATTTTGATAACCTTCTTGAATTGCCTTAATCATAAATCCTGTTATATTATTGATATTTTGCTGAGAATGAAAAACTTCATAAGCACTCTTAATTTTCTCAAAATTACATTCCGCCTCTTTTACAATACGACGTACGTCCTTCATTTTAAGCGCTCCTTCAAATAATTCATAAGTTTGATCGATTGCATCATCTTCCGAAAGAATTTCTATTTCATTATCCACTTGTTCAAGGTTCTCTTCCTCTTCACTGATTAATACAATCTTAAATTCAACATGATCTATTTTCCCACCATATCCACTGCGGCTTGTTATGTATTCAACAAAAATATCACTAATTTGGTTAATCTCTTTCACTGCCGGATCCAATGCATATCTTTTTAAATCAGACCATGTATCCATCACTTTTTCAGGTGTTTTCTGATATGCTTTCTCATAGTCTGGATTTTTTTTATCATTTAATATATTTTGAACAACATTTAGTTCCGCGTTTGCTACGCCCAATAAAAACCGCAGCTCTGCTATACTAAATCTTTTTATATAAATATTCGATCCTCTCTGTTGAAAAATTCTCGGATATGCTTCGGATTTTAATATTTCATATAAACGAAATGCATAGACATTTTGAAAAGTCAACATAACAGATAATTTTAATCTGGTAAAATTTCTTTTTATCTCTTTTAGATACTTTGTTAAATGTCTATTATACTCGATTCTAAATACCCCTTTTGCATAAACCGCCTGTGTAATAACTGCTGTATATGCAAACATATGTGACTCTGGATCCGATATGCCAATGGTACGGCCTGTCATTTCTCTTGCCGTTTTTTCTAACAATTTATAGAAACTGCCTTTATTTCCCCCAACCAGTTTTTTAATCTCCGATGCCTTAATATCGCTTACCAACACGCCATCCCTACTATCTGCCGCTTCCTGTAATCTCGACAAAGAAATCGCTAACACTTTATTTGCCATTAAACTGCTTTTATACTTGGCAGATATCAAAAAATTAGGCTTGCTGTAATTATCATTATCAATTATTGTAATACTTTCTTTTTTCTCTTTTAGCATTTCCCTATTGTACTTTCTAAATTATTAATTTTAATTACTGATTTTTATAGACTACATTTATAATTACACATATCAACATATAATTCAAGCATTTTTATTATATCATTTAATATTATACTCACGAGCAATAAATTTCACTATAATCAGACAAAATATTTACGCTTGTGAGTCGGCGTTACTGACAAATAAAAGTGCTTGCCAGTATAAATTATAAAATCACTACATGAAAATCTACCATTTACAACAGAAGTTTTAATACATTCTCATGAAAATCTACCATTTACAACAGAAGTTTTACGATAATATCACATTACCGAAATAAAAAATAATTGATAATTTTTGATTTTTCATCGAATTTTTTACCTATTTCTCAAACGACAACCTGTATTTTACACTAAATTTTCATAATTGAAAAATATAAGTGATTACAGCAAAATTTTTCCATTCCTATACTGCTTAGTTTACCATAAAAATCTACCATTTACAACAGAAGTTTTTTATTATTTTCTACTTTCTACAACAGGAGTTTCTACCATTTACAACAGAAGTTTCTACCATTTACAACAGAAGTTTTCCATATAAAAATCTACCATTTACAACAGAAGTTTCTACCATTTACAACAGGAGTTTCTACCATTTACAACAGAAGTTTCTACCTAATTTTTTTTAAGAATGTAGGAAATTCAAGGCTTTCCAGCGTTAAAAATCGGCATAAAGAAAAGAAATAAAATGTTGTTCTATTATATATAAATAAACAACAACATATAATGCAAAAAGATATGAAAAAAGATATAATGCTTTATACCAAATAAAAAATAATACAAAAAATGTTGTTGATATATTATTCTGTAAATTAGAAACATCATTCTTCAGAACTTTATTGCTCAAACAAATTCGTCCTACAAATTCATATATTATACAACAAACTTTATTTTACAGATTCTATCTTGTTGCATAGAATTTATACTACAGATTCTATCTTGTATTATAAAATTTATACTACAGATTCTTATTTTGTATTATAAAAATCATACTACATATACATATCTCCTGGATTCTCGAATTTACATGACGAGGTGTACATAAATGTCTGAAATAAGCTATTTCTCGTTATGTTTATGAAACACTTAATTATGATGATGATTTATGCTGAAACTCTTATAAATCAAGCTGTTGACAGTTTTGCCTCGTCACGTTTCCGAGAATCCAGGTTGTACAATAAATTCTATATTACAGATTCTTATCTAATACTATGCGTTTATATTACAGACTCTTATCTAATACTATGCGTTTATATTGCAGAGCCTTATGTTATACTAAAAAATAGAAAATGTTCTATATGATCTTTTAGTGATAAAAATATAAAATACCAAATAAAACAAAAACGAACATTCAAAAAATGTTCGTTTTCGTTTTTTGCTACTTTACCAATATTTCATCATAAAATTAATTATCTTTTTTTTCTAAAATTTCCAAAATTTTTTGTGCATCGTCCTCACTTAAGTATTCTCCCCCGCTCAATTGTTTTACAAATTCTAAAAAGGAACCTTCATATTCTTTACTCAAAATATCTTCGCACACTTTTCGATGATACTCTTCTTTAGTATATTTAGAATAATAGCGTGTCTTGAATCTTGTATCTCCGGTTTTCTTCGTAATTAAGTTTTTTGCGATCATTCGAGTTAAGAAAGTATTTATTGTCTGTTTTACTAGAACTTTACTATTATCCTGGTTTAACAAATTTGTAATTTCACTAAAACTTAA
>ERZ778496.1429-NODE-1429-length-17054-cov-9.254133_pt1 | contig 17054 bp, 10 predicted proteins | sample MGYA00433099_ERZ778496 | MGnify/ENA primary metagenome ERZ778496 (study PRJEB29527, sample SAMN07138962) | mouse gut metagenome | material: feces | host: mouse | place: China:Nanjing | collected 2016-01-25 ... | reverse complement strand
CTGCCTTACAAGCAGAGGGTCGGCGGTTCGAATCCGTCAACGCCCACTATAAAAAGAGTCTTACGAAGAAATTCGTGAGACTTTTTTTATTTCTTACCTCTTTTATACAAACTTTCTTTCTCCTTTTACCTTATAACTCAGGAAAAAGAGTTAATTTTGCAACCTGATAATTATCTAAGAAAACGTATGGAACTTGATGTATTAACGGCCATATCCCCGATTGATGGTCGATATAGAGGCAAAACTAAAGCTTTGGCAGCTTATTTCTCTGAATTTGCACTGATTAAATACCGTGTACAGGTAGAGGTGGAGTATTTTATCACCTTGTGCGAACTTCCTTTGCCGCAATTGAAAGGAATCGATAGTAGCGTGTTTGAAACTTTACGGAATATCTACCGTAACTTCTCCGAGGCAGACGCACAACGCATTAAAGATATCGAAAGTGTAACTAACCACGATGTGAAAGCCGTAGAATACTTCCTGAAAGAAGAATTTGACAAGATGGGCGGAATGGATGACTACAAAGAGTTTATTCACTTCGGACTGACTTCTCAGGATATTAACAATACGTCTGTTCCTCTTTCTATCAAAGAGGCATTGGAGCAGGTTTATTACCCGTTGATTGAAGAGCTGATTGCACAGTTGAAAACCTATGCGACAGAATGGGCTAATATCCCGATGCTTGCCAAAACCCACGGTCAGCCGGCTTCTCCTACCCGTCTGGGTAAAGAGGTGATGGTATTTGTTTACCGTCTCGAACGTCAGCTGGCAATGTTGAAAGCCTGCCCGCTTACAGCCAAGTTCGGTGGTGCTACCGGAAACTACAATGCGCATCACGTGGCTTATCCTCAGTATGACTGGAAACAATTCGGCAACCGCTTTGTAGCGGAAAAACTGGGACTGGAGCGCGAGGAATATACTACGCAGATTTCGAACTATGATAACCTCTCTGCTGTTTTTGATGCTATGAAGCGTATCAATACCATCATGGTGGATATGAATCGTGACTTCTGGCAGTACATCTCTATGGAGTACTTCAAGCAGAAGATCAAAGCCGGAGAAGTAGGTTCGAGCGCCATGCCGCATAAAGTGAATCCGATTGACTTTGAAAATGCAGAAGGTAACCTGGGTATTGCAACCTCTATTCTGGAGCATCTGGCTGTGAAACTTCCGGTTTCCCGTTTGCAGCGTGACTTGACAGACTCAACAGTGTTGCGTAATGTCGGTGTACCTTTCGGGCATATCGTGATTGCCATCCAAAGTTCTTTGAAGGGATTGCGTAAACTGTTATTGAACGAACCGGCTATTTATCGTGATTTGGATAATTGTTGGAGTGTGGTAGCAGAAGCTATTCAGACCATTTTGCGCCGTGAGGCTTATCCGCATCCGTATGAAGCTTTGAAGGCTTTGACCCGGACTAATCAGGCGATTACAGAAAGTTCTATTAAGGAATTTATCGAGGAACTGAATGTAAGCGAAGATATTAAAAAAGAGTTAAGAGCGATTACTCCCCATACTTATACGGGGCTTTAATTGTTTACTTATATAATAAACGTGTTTTTTTAATAGGCCGTGAGGCCAAAGTCTAATTTTATTCGAATAAAAAAATGAGCACAGAAAACGAAGAATGGCGCGAAAATTCTTTCAATGAAGAGAATTTAGGTGCCGGCCGTGATGGTAACAGGTCTTACAACAGAGAAGGTGGTGACCGTCCGTATCGCCCTTCTTACAACCGTGAAGGCGGGGATCGTCCGTATCGCCCGCGATTTAATGTCAACAATGAAGGAGGTGAACGCCCGCAACGTTCATACGGTGACCGCTCTTATGGCGACCGTCCCCAACGTCCTTCTTACAATCGTGAAGGTGGAGATCGTCCGTATCGCCCGCGATTTAATGTCAACAATGAAGGAGGTGAACGCCCGCAACGTCCTTACAGCCGCGAAGGTGGTTCTTATGACCGTCCTCAACGTCCTTCTTACAACCGTGAAGGTGGTGACCGTCCTTACCGTCCCCGCTTCAATAGCAGCGAAGGTGGTGAGCGTCCGTCTTATGGCGACCGTCCTCAACGTCCTTCCTACAACCGTGAAGGTGGCGACCGTCCTTACCGTCCTCGCTTTAATAACGGCGAAGGTGGTTCTTATGACCGTCCCCAACGTCCTTCTTACAACCGTGAAGGTGGTGACCGTCCGTATCGTCCCCGTTTTAATAGCGGCGAAGGTGGCGGCTATCGCAGCAACAACGGTGGTGGAGGTTATCGTCCGAGATATAATAACGATCGTCAAGGAGGATATCGTCCTCGTCCGCGTACCGGCGATTATGATCCGAACGCTAAGTATAGCTTGAAGAAACAGATCGAGTACAAGGAACAGTTCATTGATCCGAATGAACCGATTCGTCTGAATAAGTTCCTGGCTAACGCAGGTGTTTGCTCCCGTCGTGAGGCTGATGAATTTATCACAGCAGGTGTGGTTTCTGTAAACGGTGAAGTGGTAACGGAATTGGGTACGAAGATCAAACGTTCGGATGTGGTTAAGTTCCATGACGAACCAGTAAGCATCGAACGCAAGGTATATGTATTGCTGAATAAGCCGAAAGATACCGTTACTACATCGGACGATCCGCAGGAACGCCGTACAGTAATGGATTTGGTGAAAGGCGCTTGCAACGAACGTATTTATCCGGTAGGACGTCTGGACCGTAACACGACTGGTGTACTGTTACTGACGAATGACGGTGATCTGGCTTCCAAGCTGACACACCCGAAATTCCTGAAGAAGAAAATTTATCATGTTCATCTGGACAAGAACCTGACTAAAGCTGATATGGAGCAGATTGCAGCTGGTATCCAGTTGGAAGATGGCGAAATCCATGCAGATGCGATCAGCTATACAGATGATTTCAAGAAAGACCAGGTAGGTATCGAAATTCACTCCGGTAAGAACCGTATCGTTCGCCGTATTTTCGAATCACTGGGTTATAAAGTAGTAAAACTCGACCGTGTGTTCTTCGCCGGACTGACCAAAAAAGGTCTGCGTCGCGGAGACTGGCGTTACCTGTCGGAAGCAGAAGTAAACTACCTCCGCATGGGTTCGTTTGAGTAATAAGTCAATAAATAACAACTTGACAGAGGACGGGGAAAGAAAGCAGGAAAGAATTCATCCTGTATTTGAGACCTCGTCTTCTTGTATCTAAAAAGAAAAAGTTAAATGGAAAAGATTGGTAGAACAAAAATTGTTGATCTGTTGAAGCGCACGGATATCGGCGCTATGGTCAATGTGAAAGGATGGGTTCGCACCCGTAGAGGTAGCAAACAAGTAAACTTTATCGCACTGAATGACGGTTCTACAATAAATAATTTGCAGGTTGTAGTAGACTTGGCCAATTTTGACGAAGAGATGCTGAAACAGATTACTACCGGCGCTTGTATCAGTGTGAACGGTGAAATGGTGGAATCGGTAGGCTCAGGTCAGAAGGTGGAAGTGCAGGCCCGTGAGATCGAAGTGCTGGGTATTTGTGATAATACATATCCATTACAGAAGAAAGGCCACTCTATGGAATTCTTGCGCGAGATTGCTCACTTGCGTCCCCGCACCAATACATTCGGTGCAGTGTTCCGCATCCGTCACAATATGGCGATTGCTATTCACAAGTTCTTCCATGAAAAGGGCTTCTTCTATTTCCATACGCCGATCATTACGGCTTCCGATTGTGAAGGTGCCGGACAGATGTTTCAGGTGACTACCATGAACCTGTATGACTTGAAGAAAGACGAGGGAGGTTCTATCTCATACGAAAATGATTTCTTCGGTAAGCAGGCGAGTCTGACTGTTTCCGGTCAGCTGGAAGGTGAATTGGCAGCTACTGCCTTGGGAGCTATCTACACATTCGGTCCTACGTTCCGTGCCGAAAACTCCAACACTCCCCGTCACTTGGCAGAGTTTTGGATGATTGAGCCGGAAGTGGCTTTCAACGACATTACAGATAACATGGACTTGGCAGAAGAGTTCATCAAATATTGTGTGAAATGGGCGTTGGATAACTGTGCGGACGATGTGAAGTTCCTGAACGATATGTTCGACAAAGGCTTGATTGAACGTCTGCAAGGTGTATTGAAAGATGATTTCGTACGTTTATCTTATACAGACGGTATCAAGATTCTTGAAGAAGCTGTTGCGAAAGGGCATAAGTTTGAATTCCCGGTTTATTGGGGCGTCGACCTGGCTTCCGAACATGAACGCTATCTGGTGGAAGAACATTTTAAACGTCCGGTGATTCTGACTGACTATCCGAAAGATATCAAGGCGTTCTATATGAAGCAGAACGAAGACGGAAAGACCGTACGTGCGATGGATGTACTTTTCCCGAAAATCGGTGAAATTATCGGTGGTTCCGAACGTGAAGCCGACTATAACAAGCTGATGACCCGTATCGAAGAAATGCATATCCCGATGAAGGATATGTGGTGGTATCTGGATACCCGTAAGTTCGGTACTTGTCCTCACTCCGGTTTCGGACTCGGTTTTGAACGTCTGTTGCTGTTTGTAACAGGTATGTCAAATATCCGTGACGTGATACCGTTCCCGCGTACACCGAGAAATGCTGATTTCTAATATTTCGGTATATTTATGTAAAACTCGTATAATCTTCAGGTTATGCGAGTTTTTTTATGCCCTGAATTGCTGTATTCTCAAAATAAATCTTTATATTTGGAAATGCGCATTCGAGAGTGTTAACTAAAATAATACAACAATGAAAAAGCTCTATTTCTTTACCATGCTTTCAATAATGTTGTTGGCGGTAACAGGTGCGATGGCCCAGAAGAAAACCAAATTCAAGGCGGCCGAGTTGAAAGGTATTTGGCAGCTTTGCCATTATGTGTCGGAATCTCCCGATGTTCCGGGAGAGTTGAAACCCAGTAATACATTTAAAGTATTGAGTGATGACGGAAGAATTGTGAACTTCACTGTTATCCCCGGTTCCAGTGCGATTATTACAGGATATGGGACATGGAAACTCTTGACGGACGATTCTTATAAAGAAAGTATAGAAAAGAATATTCATCTTCCGATGTTGGACAATCAGGATAATATTCTCGAATTTGAAATTAAGGACAGTGATTTCCTGCATTTAAAATATTTCATCAAGAATGATTTGAATGGAAATGAACTGAATACCTGGTATTATGAAACTTGGAAACGGATGGAAATGCCGGCTAAGTTTCCGGAAGATATTGTGCGATAACATATAATTGATGTGGAAGTTATTCGTTAATAATAATTGAGGGTACTATTTATATTTGTCATGTAGTTTTCTGTGATGGATATTATCTAGTCGGTTTTTATCATGCGGAGACTTTTTCAATAGGGAAAGTCTCTGCATGTTTTTAGAGGATTTAATTCTATCTTTACACTTGTCTCTAGGGAGAGGTTATCTTTTTCTTTCGTGTATGAGATAAAATCTACCTATAATGCTTAAAAATATACTCGGATACCTTCTCTCGACAATAACTTTCACTATCTTTGTGTGTGGAAGTTTGTAAAACTGTTGATTAAGATAAGGAAATAGCAGGAGGATAGAAAATGGATCCAATGAAATATATTGTACCGGACAGAAAACGTTTGCCTTACGGCATGATGAACTTCGCGGATATCCGCCTCGAGAATTATTATTATGTGGACAAGACCCGTTTCATCTCCATGATAGAACAGGCCGACCGCTATTTCTTCTTCATCCGTCCGCGTCGTTTCGGCAAAAGTCTTACATTGAATATGCTGAGACAATACTATGACGTGTATACCAGGGATAAATTCGATACCCTTTTTGGTGACCTCTATATCGGAAAGTATCCCACTCCCGACCGTAACAGTTATCTGGTGCTTTATCTTAACTTCTCCGGTATTATCGGTGAGCTAAACAACTATCGCAACGGACTGGATGCTCATTGCAGAATCACTTTCGAGAACTTTTGCAAGAAATATGCCGACCTTCTGCCTCAAGGCACGCTGGAAGGATTTTACCAAGTTAGTGGAGCCGTAGAACAATTGGATTACCTCTATCAAGCCTGCGAACGTGCCGGACAGAAAATGTATCTTTTCATTGACGAGTACGACCATTTCACTAACGCTATCCTTTCCGATGTCGATAGCCTACACCGCTACACCAATGAAACACACGGCGAAGGCTACCTGCGTGCCTTCTTCAACAAAGTAAAGACAGGGACGGATTCCAGCATCAAGCGTTGCTTCATTACCGGCGTCAGCCCTGTGACGATGGATGACCTCACCAGCGGCTTCAATATCGGCACGAATTACTCGCTTACGTCGGAATTTAATGAAATGATGGGATTCACTGAAGGAGAAGTACGCGAAATGCTGACTTACTATTCAACCAACAGTCCCTTCCAGCATAGCGTAGATGAACTGATTGAAATAATGAAACCGTGGTATGATAACTATTGTTTTGCACAGGAATGTTACGGAGATACCACTATGTACAATTCTAATATGGTGCTCTACTTCGTTAAAAACTACATCATGCGCGGCAAAGTTCCCCAAGATATGGTAGAAGATAATATCCGCATCGACTACGAAAAGCTACGTATGCTTATCCGCAAGGACAAAGAGTTTGCTCATGATGCTTCTGTCATTCAAACGCTAGTAAGCCAAGGCTTCATCACCGGCGAGTTAAAGAAAGGTTTCCCTGCCATCAACATCACCCATCCGGACAACTTCATAAGCCTGCTCTACTATTTCGGCATGCTCACCATCAGCGGAATGCATGAAGGAAAAACCAAACTGACCATCCCTAACATAGTGGTTCAGGAACAACTTTACACTTATTTGCTGAGTACATACAATGATGCCGACTTGAGTTTCAGCAGTTACGAAAAGAGTGAACTCTCTAGCCAACTCGCTTATCGAGGCGACTGGAAAGCCTATTTTGGCTACATTGCCGAATGCCTGAAACGTTACGCTTCCCAGCGCGACAAGCAGAAAGGCGAATTCTTCGTTCACGGCTTCACTCTTGCCATGACTGCGCAGAACCGCTTCTATCGCCCTATCTCCGAACAAGACACGCAAGCAGGCTACGTAGACATTTTCCTTTGTCCCTTGCTCGACATCTATCCCGACATGAAGCATAGCTACATTGTTGAGTTGAAATACGCCAAATATAAAGATCCTGAAACCTGTGTGGAGGAACTGCGTCAGGAAGCCATCGTACAAGTCAATCGCTATGCGGATACCGATGCGGTGAAACAATCCGTTGGTTCTACGCAGTTGCACAAGATTGTAGTGGTATATAAAGGTATGGAAATGCGGGTATGTGAGGAACTATAATTAGTTGCTATTTCCTTCAGTGTTATAGGTTATAAGTTTCTACATGATGTGTGTTTGAGGGGGAGCGGATTAACTTCCTGAAAGTAAATGGAAGGAATTGTGGAATCCGTGCTGTTTTTTGTATAAAAGATAAAAACGAAACAGTTTTGGACGAAATCAAAGTCCGTTGAAATAGAAACGGAAATGAAAAAGAAGATATATAAACTCTGTTTCTCCGCATAGCCTTACCTTTGCCTGCATCAACAATAGTAGAATTATAACAATGAAAAACAAACTTTTACTGGCTGTAGGAAGTCTTGCTTTCCTGACTGCCTGCAATGCTCCGAAAGGAAATGAGATGGAATGGTTCGACCATGCAGTGAAAACATCCGGACATCAGTTGCTCTATATGGCTGAACAATTGAAGGATGAACCGGATACCGCCTGCTTCCCCCGTTCGATAAAAGAAGGAAAGTACCGGTTGGAACATCCCACGGACTGGACAAGTGGTTTCTATCCCGGTTCGATGTGGCTGGCATACGAGTTGACCGGTGATGAGGCTTTGGCAAAGGAAGCGCGGAAGTACACGAACCGCCTGCAGGATATGCAGTATTATACGGGGAATCACGATTTGGGTTTTATGATGTTTTGCAGTTACGGGCAAGGTCTGCGACTGAAACCGGAACCAGCTGACAGTCTGATTCTTGTTCATTCATCCGAAAGCCTTTGCTCCCGTTTCAGCCCGAAAGTAGGGTTGATTCGTTCATGGGACTTCGGCGACTGGAGTTATCCGGTGATTATTGATAATATGATGAATCTCGAAATGCTGTTCTGGGCTTCGGAACAGACCAACAACCCTAAGTATCGTGATATTGCTATTTCCCATGCCGACAAGACGCTGAAAAATCATTTCCGTCCGGACATGACTTCTTATCATGTGGTAAGTTATTCGGTAGACAGTGACACGATGGAATCAAAAGGAACTTTTCAGGGATATGCCGATTCTTCCGCATGGGCGCGTGGTCAGGCATGGGGAGTGTATGGTTACACCATGTGTTACCGTTTTACCAAACAGCAGAACTACCTGGATGCCGCCCATAAAATAGCCCGTTTTATTATCGACCACCGTCCGGCGGAAAATGATTATATACCTTACTGGGATTATGACGCGCCCAAGATACCGGATGAGCCGAGAGACGCTTCCGCCGCCGCTGTAACAGCTTCCGCATTACTGGAATTGAGCGGATATGGGGACAAGAAACAAGGGGAGGAATATTTCCGTTATGCGGAAAATATCCTGAAGCAACTGTCGTCCGAAGAATATCTGGCGAAAGAGGGAGAGAACCACGGTTTTATCCTGCTTCATTCTGTCGGTAGTTTCCCACACGACAGCGAAATTGATACGCCGTTGAATTATGCCGATTATTACTATCTGGAAGCTCTGAAACGCTATAAGGATTTGAAAGAGAAATCGGATAATTAATTTGAGTTTCGCATATGCTGCCTTCCGCATGGCTTCAGGAAGGAAGAGAAGCCATGCAGAAACTTGTGGGACTTCAGAAATATAGTACTAGTTTTCTTAGGTAGATGCCGTTCTTTATATGAGTTAAAAAACAGGATTCCTTTATAAGATTGAACTGAAAATTCCTATCTTTACAATAAATTCTTCAATATCAGCTCATGAAAGACCGGCATTTGCTATTTAAGTACGTATTCGGGTTATCCGTTTGCTTTTTGTTTTTTCCTCTATATACCGTGCTGGCTGACGACAGCCCTATCCATTTCAAGCGCCTGTCCGTAGATGACGGACTGTCGCAGAACACGGTGCTTGCCCTGACGCAAGATCATAATAATAAGATTTGGGTAGGCACGATAGACGGGCTGAACTGGTATGAAGGTTCCCGTTTCGCTTCTTATTACAGGGCGCCGGACGATACGGCAAGTCTGGCGAATAATCATATTTATTCACTGCACACCGACCCGCAGGGGGCGATATGGATTGGCACTCAGGTCGGCTTGTCCCGTTATAATATCGTAGGAAATAACTTCACCAACTACTCCTCACCGGACAATCAGCCGATGCAGGTACTGGCTATCGGCGAACCGGAAGAGGGCGGCCGGCTCCTGCTTGCCACGAATGCCGGACTGATGATTTTCAATAAGAACACGGGACAGATGAAGGTACAACCGGAGCTTGCCGGAAAAACAATCTATTCCGTCTGCCGGATGAATGACGGCTTTTTGCTGGGAACGTCGGAAGGCGTCTGTTTCTACTATGAACGCAATGAAAACGTGACGCGGCTTCTTCTTCAACTGAAAGGGGAAGTGATTTCCGGCATGCTCTATGATGACAGAACCGGTAACTGTTGGCTCGCGTCATTGACCAACGGAGTGTATTGCATTGATAACAATTTTCAGATAAAAAAGCACTATAACAAGCAGAATACGCCCGCCTGCTTCCTGACAAACTCAGTCAGGACATTGTGTCAGGACGATAAGGGAAGAATATGGATAGGCACGATGGAAGGGTTGCTTATTCTTGAACCGGAGACGGAAATTTTCCAACTCTGCCGCTTCTCTTCCGAAGACCCTACCTCGTTAGGACACAATTCCATCCGTTCTATTTTGAAAGACAACCAAGGCGGTATGTGGATCGGTACGTTCTACGGCGGACTGAATTATTATCATCCCTTGGCTCCTGCTTTCGGACGTCTGCAACATTCTGCATGGCGGAACTCTCTGAGTGACAACACTGTGAACTGTATATCCGAAGAACCGGAGAGCGGGAATCTGTGGATTGGCACCAACGACGGCGGGCTGAATTACTACAACCGGAAAACCGGAAACTTCTCATTCTTTCGTGCGGGTACTTCCGCCAATTCCCTGAAGTCTGATAATATAAAATGTATATGGACGGATAAGGACGGAAGCGTCTATGTGGGCACTCATGGCGGAGGACTGAGCCGGCTGAACCGCAAGAGCGGCAGGATAGAGACATACGACTTCCCCCATTCGGTTTCCCTGAACAACAGTTGCTATTCCTTATTGGACGGAACAGATTTGGATGGAACAGAGTTGGACAGAACAAAGTCGGCCGGAACGCTTTGGGTAGGAGGGATGAACGGGCTTTTCCTCTTTGATAAACAGACAGGAGAACTCTCGCCGCATCCGTTGGCCAAGAAGCATAACAAACTGGAGAATGTACTGATATATACTTTGTTCCGCGACTCGAAAGGCCGAATCTGGATAGGAACGGAAGAAAGCCTGTTCCTGTATGCCGGCGGGAAACTGGAAGAACTGCATCTTTCTTCTTCCGCCTATCTGCACGGATTGATACAAGCCTTCTGTGTGTTGGAAGACAGCCGTCACGACATCTGGGTAGGCTCTTCCACAGGGCTGTACTGCTATAAAGAGGGCGCACCGACCGTATGGGAGCAATATACAATGAAAGATGGTCTGCCGAACGACTTTATTTATAGCATACTGGAAGATGAACGGGGGCGTTTGTGGCTCACAACGAACAAGGGCTTGTCCTGTTTCAACAGGGAAGACGGTACTTTCCTCAATTATACGAAGCAGGACGGACTGCCGCACGACCAGTTCAATTATTCCGGAGCTTGCAAGGCGAAGGACGGTACTTTCTTCCTGGGCTCTTTAGGCGGTGTCGCCTACTTCAAACCCTACGAACTGGGAGATAACCCGTATTCTCCGGACGCCGTTGTCACAGGAGCCGTAGTCTTTAATCAAGTGATTACGGATATGAAAAGCGATCGGGTACGCTATTATCAGGACGCGCAGGGGCGTATGCTCGGCATGTCGTTCCCTTCCGACCAGAAGTTGTTCAATATCCGGTTTGCCGTCATCAACTATTTGGCGGGCAAACGGAACCAGTTTGTTTACAAGTTGGAAGGATTTGAAACGGAATGGAACTATTCCCGTCATGTTTCATTCGCACGGGCGAGTTACTCCAATCTTCCGCCGGGCGAATATGTCTTTAAAGTGAAGGCATGCAACAACAACGGCAAGTGGAGTGAAGCGACCACCGAATTTTTCGTGCACATCATCCCGATGTGGTATCAGACTTGGTGGGCAAAGACCCTCTTTGCCTGTTTCTTCCTGGGGCTTCTCTTTTTCATCATCTACTTCTTCATAGCCCGTGCCAAGATGAAGATGCAGGTGAGAATCGAGCAGATAGAACGGAGCAAGATAGAAGAAGTCAGCCAGGAGAAAGTGCGTTTCTATATGAATATGTCCCATGAACTGCGCACACCGTTGAGCCTGATACTGGCTCCGCTGGAGGAGCTACTCGGGCAGAAAAGTGCGATAGACACTCCTGTGCGGCAGAAATTGGATTATGTATATAAGAATGGGCGGAAGCTGTTGCACATAGTCAATCAGTTGCTCGATTTCCGCAAAGTCGAAGCGGGAGCGCTACCGGTTCATGTGATGCCGGTGAATGTGGAAGGATTGTTGCAGGACGTTCTTGCCCTGTTTAATGAAAACGCGCAGAAGCGTGCTATCAGTGTCAGCATGGAGTCCGACCTGAAAGGGCGGCTGCTTCCGGCAGACAAGGCATATCTGGAGACTATCCTGATGAATCTCCTGTCAAACGCCTTTAAGTTTACGCCGGACGGTGGAAATATCTCGCTCTCTCTACACGCGGAGGGGGATACGTACAGTTTCACGGTGAGGGATAGCGGCATCGGTATATCCGCAGAACAGCTTGACCGTATTTTCGAACGTTTCTATCAGGTGGACGGGCAGCGGAAAGGAACAGGCATCGGACTGTCATTGGTGAAAATGCTCGTAGAGAAACATCACGGAACTATCACCGTGGCAAGTGAGCCCAACCGGTACACGGAATTTAAAGTCACTTTGCCTGCCGATATAAATACCTTCACGGAGAAAGAACGGGAATTGCCGGAACAGGAAGCCGTAGCAACCGTTTCTTCGCGGGAGCTACCGTTGCCTGATGAATATTTCTCCGGTGAAACTCCGGCTGCGGTATCCGAAGAAACGTCTCCGGACGGCGGACAACCGGAGACTGCCGGTGAAGAAGAACGTCCTACTATCTTGCTGGTGGATGACAATAAGGAGATGGTGGACTATCTGAAAGACAATTTCCGGCAGACGTATGTGACGCTTACGGCCGGAAACGGGGAAGAAGCGTTGGCTATCATGAAGGAACATCGGGTAGATATTGTCCTTTCCGACGTGATGATGCCGGGAATAGACGGAATCAAACTTTGCCAGTTAATCAAGAGAAATCTGCAAACCTGCCATATTCCGGTACTTCTGCTGTCCGCCAAAGGAAGTGTTGATGCGCAGACAGAGGGTATTCAGGCGGGAGCGGACGATTACATGGCAAAGCCATTCTCCATTCAATTGCTGAAAGGGAAGATAGCCAACCAGTTGAAAGCGCGCCAACGCTTGAAACATTATTATTCGAACACGATTGATATTGATACCGCCAAGATGACTTCCAATAATTTGGATGAGGAGTTTATGAGCAAAGCTATTCAGGTGGTGGAAGAGAATATCGGCAACGAGGGCTTCACGTCTGACGAACTGGCGGGCAAACTTTGCATGAGCCGTTCGTCGCTTTATCTCAAGATGAATTCCGTATCCGGTGAACCGCCCGCAAACTTTATCCGGCGTATCCGTTTCAATAAGGCTTGTAAGCTGCTGCTTGAGGGACGTTATTCCATTTCAGAGATTAGCAGCATGGTCGGTTTCGGCTCTTCTTCCTATTTCTCTACCAGTTTCAAGAAGTACGTAGGCTGCTTGCCCTCGGAATATGTAAAACAGCATACTAAATAACGTCAGTTACTCAAATTTATATTGAACTGACGTTAAATAAATCTATCGGGCTTATGCAAGATTTAGTTTTCCGGCCATAAGGAATTAGTCTTTTGCTATGCATAATTTTATTCGTCTGCCTATAGGCAAACTTGCGAATCGCTATAGGCATCTTTTCGTTTGCCTATAGGCGGACGAAAGCTCAACTATAGGCGGACGAATTAAGTTATGCACTGCCGGAAGTAATTTTATAGAGCGTAGTTATTACGTTTTCGTATACACACATTTAATGTCAGGTTTATCTTCTTTTTATACCTTTATTCCTTCTGTAGCTGTCTATAACCCCTGTTTTGGACGATTTTTAAGTTGAAATGAACGAAAACAAAGTCGTATTAGACACTATCAGATAAGGAAGAAATGAATTGAAAGTCTCGTTTCGGAGGGTTTACCTACATTTGCCTACAGAAAAACCAATCATTTGATATCATGAAAAAAGTAGTATTGATTTCATTCGTAATCTTATCTGCGGCAGCACAAATGACATACGCGCAAAAACAGGCGGTCATCAAGTTGACGGAGACAACATTGATGCACGAGATGCGTGCCACCCCTTATCCGCTGGATAAGGCTGTGGTAAATGATCGTGCCGTTTCTTTCCAGTGGCCGCTCCGTTCGGACATGAACTCGCAGGACAGTCCGTTGGACGGATTCGAACACAAAGTAAAGAAGGTAGATAAAACGAAAGTAACCTATCGGTTGCGTTACTCACAGGATGCCGGATTGAAATCGGGCGTCACGGAAGTGAAGACCCGCTGGCCGTTTTATAATCCGGAGAAACCGCTTGCAGCAGGTGTATGGTACTGGCAGTTCGGCTATGTAGAGGACGGACAGGTTACGTGGGGAAGCGTGCAGCAAGTCACCGTAGAAGAAAAAGAGGGGAAATTCTGTCCACCCTCGCTGAAAACAGTCTTGTCAAAGCTGCCTGCCTCTCATCCGCGTGTATGGATGATGAAGGACGATTGGAAAGACTTCATGAACCGCAATAAGGAAAAGGCGGAGAGACAATGGTATTTGGAACGTGCCGACAAGGTGCTTCAGACACCGATGAAATCGGTAGACGACATCAATACCTCTCAAGTGAAGAACCTGAAAAATGAAATGCAAATCAATTCGTACCTCACCCGTGAAAGCCGCCGTATCATTGATGCGGAAGAAGGAAACACCGAGGCATTGATACGGGCATGGTTACTGACGCAGGACACCAAATATAAGGAGGAAGCTATCAAGCGCGTATTCATCATGGCAGACTGGGATAAGCACCAGAATGTGAAGGGAGACTTCAACGCTTCCACTTTGTTGTCACTCTGCTCCATGGCGTATGACTCTTTCTACGACCAACTGACTGCCCCGCAACGGAAGCAACTGCTTGAAGCCATCAAGGAGAAAGGAGACGATATGTACAAGAACTTCAATAACCGGTTGGAAAACCACATTGCCGACAACCATGTGTGGCAGATGACACTCCGTATCCTGACCATGGCGGCATTCAGCGTTTACGGTGATTTGCCCGAAGCGGATACATGGGTGGACTATTGTTATAACGTCTGGTTGGCACGTTTCCCCGGACTGAACAAAGACGGTGGTTGGCATAACGGTGATTCCTACTTCACTGTCAACACCCGTACATTGATAGAAGTACCTTATTATTATAGCAAGCTGACCGGATATGATTTCTTCTCCGACCCTTGGTATCAGGGAAATATCATGTACACTATCTTTCAGCAACCACCTTTCTCCAAATCCGGCGGAAACGGAAGTTCGCATCAGAATGTGGGACGCCCCAACAGTATCCGTATCGGATATTTGGATGCGTTGGCACGTCTCACCGGAAACACGTATGCCGCCGACTTCGTGCGCCGTACCTTGAAAGTGGAACCGGAGTATATGAAGAAGGCCTTGTTGAGCAAGCCCGGTGATCTTGCATGGTTCCGCCTGCAATGTGACAAACCTCTGCCGGAAGGCGAGGGGCTGACATTGCTTCCTGCCGGCTATGTGCTTCCCGAAACGGGACTGGCTTCTTTCCAGACTAACTGGGACAGGGTAGGCGGCAACGCCATGTGGAGTTTCCGTTCCAGTCCTTACGGCTCTACTTCTCACGCACTTGCCAATCAGAACGCGTTCAACACATTCTACGGAGGACAACCGTTGTTTTATAGCAGCGGACACCATATCGAATTTACCGACGTGCACAGTATGCTGTGCCACCGTGCCACACGTGCTCATAACACTATTTTGGTGAACGGCATGGGACAACGCATCGGAACGGAAGGATACGGATGGATTCCCCGTTATTACGTCAGTGAGAAAATCGGCTATGTATTGGGTGACGCTTCCAATGCGTACGGAAAAGTTATCTCACCGCTTTGGCTGACACGTGGCGAGCAGTCCGAAGTGCACTATACCCCCGAGAACGGTTGGGACGAAAATCACGTAAAGACTTTCCGCCGCCACATCGTGAACTTGGGAAAGACGGGACTGATATTTATCTATGATGAACTGGTGGCGGATGAACCTGTCAACTGGAATTATCTCTTGCACACTACCGCCAATCCGATGACTGTCAACAAGTCAGACAACCGATTTGTACATATTCAAGCCACCAACCGCGGGGGAGCGTCAGACGCTTATCTTTTCTCAAGCGGAGCATTGCAGATGGATACCACCAGTCGTTTCTTTTATCCGGCAGAGAACTGGCTGCGTGCCGATGATAAAGGCAATTTCAAGAAATATCCGAATCATTGGCATTTCACCGCCACGTCGGAAAAGTCGCAAGTATATCGCTTTGCCACTATCATCAATACACACGCGCTGAAATATCCCGCCAAAGACCCCGAGATTTTGTCCGACGGACGTATCAAGGTGGGCGGATGGCTTATCAGCGTGAACCTGAAACCGAACGGTGCCCCTTCTTTCTTTATCCGCAGCACTAAGGAGAATGTGAATATCACATACAAAGGAGAAGCTACCATCGTCAGCGAAGACGGATACGAGACGGTTATGAGGGACGAATTGCCCGAACTGGAAATCTGATAGAAACATGAAAGATACGGAACTATGAGACATTCGAACTTTAAAATGAGAACTATATGCCTGTTGGCTGCCTTATCGGGCGTAGCTGTCTTGTCTGCACAGACTCCGGCGAAACCCCGTGTGCAGACTTCCGCCGCGCCGGAAGAGACTACGGTCTACAAACCTGACGGGAAGAAACCGGTAACGGTAATCGGTGTACCTTCAAACAAAGGGGAGGGGAAGCAGGACGTTTCCGGCAAAGCCGATAAACGGAAGAAGACGGTCGGTCTGGAAGGCGGACGCTATCTGGCACTGAAGACCAATGTGCTGTATGATGCCTGTGCTTTGTTGAACCTTGCGGTAGAAATGCAGGTGAGCAAAAAGATAACTGTGGAGCTGCCTTTGACTTGCAGCTTATGGGACTTGGGGAGTGAGCACGGTGTACGTACCGTAGCGTTGCAACCGGAAGCCCGTTGGTGGATGGGAAACGAAGCGGGGCGGGGACATTTCGTCGGACTGCACGCTCACGTGGCATGGTTTAATGTGAAGTGGAACGATAACCGTTATCAGGACGTAGACCGACCCTTGTTGGGAGCGGGACTAAGTTACGGTTACAAACTGCCCTTGTCCGAACATTGGGGAGCGGAATTTACTTTGGGACTGGGGTATGCCAATATGAAGTATAACACCTATTATAATGTAGACAATGGCGCGCTGTTGGATACCCGTGTCCGTCATTACTGGGGAGTAACCCGTGTGGGAGCGTCACTGGTATACCGCTTCTGACTTTGACAGGAACATACATATAAATAATATGATAAGTAACTAATCAAAATTAAGCAGCATAATGGCTAAAGTTAATATTCAGTC
>ERZ778496.1427-NODE-1427-length-17072-cov-4.926015_pt1 | contig 17072 bp, 10 predicted proteins | sample MGYA00433099_ERZ778496 | MGnify/ENA primary metagenome ERZ778496 (study PRJEB29527, sample SAMN07138962) | mouse gut metagenome | material: feces | host: mouse | place: China:Nanjing | collected 2016-01-25 ... | reverse complement strand
TTTGAAGAAATTAATCCAAATAATTATATATATATTGAAACTATAAATAACTTTGATAATTCTATTTCCTTTAATTCTAAAGAAATAATAAAATTTAAAGGTGACTATGATACTTTTAAAGACTTTTGTCTTACACATAAAAATACGAATGTTGTAATTATATGTCTTTCTAAAGATAAGCAAATAGATTTAGTAAAAGAACTTTTTTCTGATGTTAATATTGGAAGTATAAAAGAAAATACTATAAATATACTTAAATTTAAATTAAATGAAGGATTTATTATAGATAAATACATGGTTATATCTGAATTTGATATAGATAATTTTAAAATTACAAATGTTTATAAAAATAATTTTAAAATAGGACGTAAGATAAAAGGTTTTGAAGATATTAAGATAGGAGATTATGTTGTTCATTCTCAACATGGTATTGGTGTATACGCAGGAATAGAGGCAATAACTAAGAATGGATTAGTGAAAGATTATATTAAAATTAATTATTTAGGTAATGACAAGATTTATATTCCAGTAGAAAAGATAACAACTATTTATAAATATTCTGATAAAGATGGGACACCGCCAAAACTAAATAAACTTAATTCAACATCTTGGGCAAAGACAAAGATGAAAGTTAGAAATAGAATTAAAGATATAAGTGATGAATTGATAAAACTATATGCAACTAGAACGAGTATCAAGGGACCTGTTTTTAATAATTTTGATGAAGAGTATACATTTGCTGCAAATTTTAATTATAATGAAACTAATGATCAATTAAAAACTATAAAAGAGATTGATAATGATTTGAAGTCAAGTATTCCAATGGATCGCATACTTTGTGGAGATGTAGGTTTTGGAAAGACAGAAGTAGCTTTTAGAGGTATGTTTAAAACAATTGTTAATGGGTATCAAGTTGCATATCTTTGTCCAACTACATTATTATCAAGACAACAATATAATAATGCTTTAAGTAGATTTAGGGAATTTCCTGTTAATATTGCTCTTTTAAATCGTTTTACATCAACTAAAGAAGTAAAAAGAATTTATGAAGGATTAAAGAGTGGTTCGATTGACATAGTATTCGGAACTCATAAATTGCTTAATAAAGAAATCGAGTTTAATAATTTAGGACTATTAGTTGTAGATGAGGAACAGAGATTTGGTGTTACGCATAAGGAAAGAATAAAAGAAATTAAAAATGATGTTAATGTATTAACTTTATCAGCGACACCAATACCAAGAACTTTAAAAATGGCGATGAGTGGGCTTAGAGATCTTTCTATTATTGATACTGCTCCAATTAATAGATATCCTGTTCAAACTTATGTAGTAGAGGAAAAGGAAGTATTAATTAAAGATGCTGTTTATAAAGAATTATCCCGAAATGGACAAGTTTTTGTATTATATAATAGAGTTGCTTCTATTCAAGATGAAGTTGATAAGTTATCTAGTTTAGTACCAGAGGCTAGAATTGTTATGGCCCATGGTCAAATGGATAAAAATGAACTTGAAAATATTGTATCTGATTTTGTGGATTATAAATATGATATTTTAGTATGTACTACAATAATTGAAACAGGAATAGATATACCTAATGTTAATACCTTAATTGTGATTGATGCAGATAATTTTGGTCTTTCACAATTATATCAATTAAGAGGTAGAGTAGGTCGTAGTGATAAGATTGCTTATGCATATTTAATGTATAATCCAGCAAAAGTTTTAACTGAAACAGCTATAAAAAGACTTCAATCAATAAAAGATTTTACTGAATTGGGTAGTGGTTATAAAATAGCGATGAGAGATTTGTCTATTCGTGGGGCAGGAGACTTATTAGGTGCTGAACAAGCAGGTTTTGTTGATTCTGTTGGCTTAGAGTTATATACTCAAATGGTTAGTGAAGAAATAAAAAGGTTAAATGGGGAAGAAGTTTTAGAAGAAGAAAACTCAAATCCATTAATAGAAGTTGCAAATCACATTAGTGATGAATTTGTTAAAGAAGAAAGTATTAAAATTGAAATTCATCAACTTATAAATGAAATAAAAGATCAAACTAGTTTGGAAAAAGTAAAATCAGAAATTCTTGATAGATTTGGTAACATAACGTCTGAAATGGATATTTATATGCATGAAGAATGGTTTTCTGAATTAGCAAATCAACTTAATATAAAGAGAGTAAAACAAACAGAAACATTGCTAGAATTAGAATTGCCTGCTGATATATCAGATAAAATTCAAGGTGATAAATTATTTCTTATTGCATATAATATAAATCCTAAATTTCGATTGAGTTATCGAATGAAGAAAATATATGTTAGTTTATCTTTAGTTAATTTAGAAAAACATTTTGTGTATTATTTAGTTCCTCTTCTTGATGAAATAAAGAATATGATTGCATGATTCAAAAAAATGTGATAAATTATATTTGTTAAACAGCGAAGGAAAGAAGCTAAAGGAATTTTTATTAGAGAGTTTGATTAGGTGAAAGCAAACAAAAATGAATTTAGTCGAATGGGTCTGGAGTTTAAATCGTATTATCGCGTTAAGATATTTAAGATGATTTAAAATCATGAATTAAGGTGGTACCACGGGGAGTGTTTTATTCTCGTCCTTAAGTTCATGATTTTTTTTGTTAAAATGGGGTGATTAAAATGCCTGGAGTAGGTGTTGGAATTATTATATTGAATGAAATTAAACAAGTTCTTTTGATATTAAGAAATAGTGATGCTGCTTTAGCAGATAGTGCGTTACACCTTGAAGGAACTTGGACTTTGCCTGCGGGGAAAGTTAAACTTAATGAGACTATTTTTGAATCAGCTAAAAGAAAGGTATTAGAAGAAGTTGGATTAAAAATAGATGATTTAGACGTGATTTCAGTTGCAGATGATTTGAATGAGTATGCTCATTTTGTAACAATTGGGGTATTAGCACGGATGTGGAGTGGAAATATTAATTTAGGAGATACAGAGGAGCATGTAGATTTTGGTTTTTTCGATTTAGATAAATTACCAATAAATCTATGTGAACCTTCTAAAAAGATATTGAGAAATTATATAAATGCTTCAATTTATAAAGAAGGTTAACTTTTGATGAAAATAATAAAAAAAATTAATTATATTTACATATTTGGGATAATTTTTATATTAGTAGGGTTTGAATGTATTATTGTGGAGTCGTTAAATATTTCTTGTTTAAAAACTGCTAAATATAAAGAGATTATAGAAAGTAATGTAATATCATTAAAAGTTGAAAAAGATGATTATTGGTTTGATCATTTTGAAATAAGTAGTATGTCTTTAGATTCGAAAGTTTGGGTAACAAAAGAAGAAATTAAAATAAATGGTAATATATTATCTTATCAAGGAAGATATTCGAGTGATCCAGGGGATAAAATAAAACATGCTATAATTAGTAATGATGGTGTGAATTGGACTGTATATGAAAGAAATAAATGGAATCTTGTTATAGGGATGATTTGTACTTTAGTTGGATTATTTTTGTTTGTATATGGAAAAAAGAAAAGACTAAAAAAGAAGTGAAAAATCAATACTTTTAATTAATAAAAGTTATAAAGGAGAGAATTAAATTATGGAAAAAGGAAAATATTATATAAGTACAGCGATTGCTTATACCTCTAGTAAGCCTCATATTGGAAATACATATGAGATAGTTTTAGCAGATGCAATTGCAAGAAATAAGCGTTTAGAAGGGTATGATGTTTATTTTCAAACGGGAACTGATGAACACGGTGAAAAAATAGAACTTAAGGCAAAAGAAGCAGGAATTGAGCCACAAAAGTATGTTGATAAAGTTGCAAGTGAAATTAAAGTTATTTGGGATTTAATGGATACTACTTATGATAATTTTGTAAGAACAACTGATAAAAATCATGAAAAAGTAGTGCAACATATATTTAAAAAAATGTATGATAAAGGGGATATTTATAAGGGCGAGTATAAAGGACTTTATTGTACTCCATGTGAGTCATTCTGGACAGAAACTCAGTTAGTAGATGGCAAGTGTCCTGATTGTGGAAGAGAAGTTCTTTCAAAGTCAGAAGAAGCATATTTTTTTAAATTATCAAAATATCAAGATAAATTGATTAAGTATATTGAATCACATCCTGAATTTATTCAACCAGAATCTAGAAAAAATGAAATGGTTAATAATTTCTTGAAACCTGGGTTACAAGATTTATGTGTATCTCGTACTTCATTTAAATGGGGAATACCTGTTGATTTTGATGATAAACATGTTGTTTATGTTTGGTTAGATGCTTTAACTAATTATATTACTAATATTGGTTATGATGTTGATAACACAACAGAAGAATTTACTAAAAAATGGCCAGCAGACTTACATTTAATAGGTAAAGATATAATTCGCTTTCATACTCTTTATTGGCCTTGCTTTTTAATGAGTTTGGAATTACCTCTTCCAAAACAGATTTTTGGACACCCTTGGTTATTATCAGGGGGTGATAAGATGAGTAAATCAAAAGGGAATGTTTTATATGCCGATGACTTGGTAGAAAAGTATGGTGTAGATACTATTAGATATTTTGTCTTACATGAAACACCATTTGCTGATGACGGAATTATTACAGAGGATTTAATTATTGAACGTAATAATACGGATCTTGCAAATATTTTGGGAAATTTGGTTAATAGAACTATTTCAATGTCACATAAGTATTTTGATGGTGTAGTGTCTAAGACAGATATTTCTACAGAATTTGATGCTTCGTTGATAGATAAACTTTCACATTTGGGCGAGAAGGTTAAATCTAAAATGGATAATTTGCGTATTGCTGATGCAATTGATGAAATATTTAGTTGTTTAAGAGCCTCTAATAAATATATTGATGAGACAACTCCATGGATTTTAGCTAAAGATGAGAAAGAACTAGATAAACTAAGAACAGTTTTATATAATCTAATCGAATCCATTAGAATATGTGCAGTTTACTTACAACCTTTCTTGCCACAAACAGCATTAAAAATATTTAAACTAATTAATACAGATTTGACTAGTTATGAATCAACAATAGATTTTGGTGCTTATGTATCAGGTACTAAAGTAGGGGAAGCTGAGATATTATTTGGAAGAATAGAAAAAGAATCAAAAGAGTCATAATGGACTCTTTTCTTAAAGGAGAATTTTTATGCTAATAGATACACATTGTCATTTAACGAACGAATTTTTTCAAGATATAGATAAAATTATAGAAAATGCTAAAAATAATGGTGTAAAGCGATACATTAGTGCCTCTGATTCAGTACTATCTGCAAGAGAGACGATATTACTTGGTCAAAAATATGAAGATGTTTATATTGCTTTGGGAATACATCCTGAAAATTGTTTTGATTCTCTTGAAGAAATGACAAAAATTCTTGAAGAAAATTGGAATAACCCCAAATTAGTGGCAATTGGCGAAATTGGGTTGGATTATTATTATGGAAAAGAAAATAAACAGCGTCAAATAGAAGTATTTGAATATCAATTGTCGCTTGCAGAGAAATATAAATTACCAGTGGTGGTTCATTCAAGAGAAGCAACTCTTGATACTATAAATTCAATAAAAAAATATAATGTTAAGGGAGTAATGCATTGTTTTTCTGGTAGTTTGGAAACTGCTAGAGAACTTATTAATATGGGTTTTTTTATAGGGGTTGGAGGAGTTATGACTTTTAAAAATTCTAAAATTGATCAGATAATTAAAGACATACCGTTAGAAAAAATAGTTTTAGAGACAGATGCTCCATTTTTAACTCCTGATCCTTATAGAAAGTTTAAAAATGAACCAAAATATATACGAATTATAGCTGAATATTTAGCAGAGTTAAAACATATAGATATAACAGAAGTGGAAAATATTACAACAGATAATGTTTTTAAAATATTTTCTATATAAAGTTAATGTAAAATATTTACTTTATACTTGCAATTTGTTATAATTTATATATAAGGTGATAGTAATGAAAAAGATAACTCATAAATTTAATAAGGCATCAAAGATTTTGTTATTATTGTTTGCTGTTATGGCTTTGCAAAAAGTTAATGTTGTTAATCAAAACGATAAAGTTGTAAATGAAAATTTAAATAAAACTTTAGATTTAACCGCAATGGTTTTAAAGATGAATGAAATAAATATGGCTGATAAATATTATCCTTTAGATACTTTTACGGGAGATTTGACAGGATATTCTGCTGATTGTCCGTTGTGTACTGGTTATCTAGCTTGTACAGGTGCTTATGTTGCTAATGGAACAACCAGTTTTAATGACAAAGAATACGGGGATGTTGTTATATTAGCTTCTTCGAAGAATTTACCTTGTGGCTCAATTGTTACATTTGATGCATCATATGTCTCTGATAAGAAAGTTACAGGAATTGTTCTTGATAGAGGTGTGTTAGGGAATGATTTAGACTTATTAGTTCCTAACAGTGATTATGCTTTAAAAAAGATAGGACGACACAAACTTACATATGATGTTTTAAGATTTGGTTGGGAAAGAAAATAAAAGAGACTAAAACTTGTTTAATTTAGCCTCTTTTTTTGTTCAAAAATTTCAATTAGTTATTTATCGAAGCATTTACCATATTTTTCTAAAATATCATAAATTAAATCAATTGCGTATTCATTCAATTTTTTTCTTATTATATTGTAATCAATTTTCATAGTTATCATCTGAAGATATTGTAACACATCGCTTTAATATTGCCATAAATTATGTTAAAATTATTTTATTGAATTGGTGATTTATATGAAATTTAATTTCAAAAAAAAGTTTGGACAAAATTTTTTACAAGATTCTAAAGTTATTGATAAGATAATTAATTCTTTAAGTGCATGTGAAAAAGATTTAATTATTGAAATTGGTCCTGGGAGTGGAGCATTAACTAAAAGATTAGTGAAAAAGGATGCAAGTTTTATTGCTTATGAAATAGATGAAGAGTTAAAAGATTGTTTATCAATATATGAGGGTGATAAAACCAAAGTAATATATGATGATTTTTTGAAAAGAAATATTAAAGAAGATATAGAAAAAATATCGTATGGTAGGCTGTTTGTAATAGGAAATTTACCGTATTATATTACAACTCCTATAATTACTAAAATTATAGATGATAAAATTTTCCCAGAAGAAATGATTTTTATGGTTCAAAAGGAAGTTGCATTAAGATTTACAGCTAATGTTGGAACACGTGATTATGGAGCTATTACAGTTTTTTTAAATTATTATTTTGAAGTTAATCTTGAATTTATCGTAAATCGAGATAAGTTTTATCCTGTTCCAAATGTTGACAGTGCCGTTATTAAATTTAAAAGAAGAAATTCTCTTTTAGATGTAGATTTTTCAAGATTTAATAAATTTGTCAAGGATGCCTTTACTTTTAAGAGAAAAAACTTACGAAATAATTTAAGAAGTTATGATCAAGATAAGTTAGGACTAATTTTAAATAAACTTAATAAATCTTTAGAAAACAGAGCAGAAGACTTATCTTATGAGGATTTTGTATATTTAACAAATGAATATTATAGATAAGAGTGAATTTTATGGATAGAGAAATAATGAACAAATTAGAGAAAATTAACTATAGATTTATCACAGATGATGATTTTGTTTATAGTGCATCAGAAGTTTTAAAAAATAATTCTGGAAATTGTTGGGAACAAGTAGAATTGGAAAGAAAACTATTTGCAGATTATGGTATTGATACACAGACTTATTTTGTATCTATGAGTGATGAAACAGGTAAATATCAAACCCACACTTTTTTAGTGTATATTAAGAATGAAAAGTATTGTTGGTTCGAGCATGCTTGGGAAGAATATGTAGGAATTCATGAATATTTGTCTTTGGAGGATTTATTAAAAGATGTAAAAAGAAAGCTTCTTAAATCTTTTAGTGGAGTTGGAGAAGTTTATTGTTTTGTTTATCTTTATCCACAATGTAATAAAAGGATGAATGCTATTGCTTTCTTAGAATATGCTCAGAGTGGAACTTTAATAAAGCTTAATGAGCCACTTTATTTTTATCATTTAGTGGATAAATCGGCAAATCTAGATATTGGTATTTTAAGTTTGAAATACTTTTATGATAACGAGATGTATAAAGAATTTGATGAGTATGCAGAAAAATATAAAAGAAGAATAGTTAATGATTGGGGAATTGAAAAATTTAAAGATACTCCTGAAGAGCTTTTAAGTAGAGAAGACATACTTGATGCTCTTAAAATATTTAGAGGAGATAATGGAGCAAGTTACATTTATTTTTTTAGATTTCCTCCTTATTCTGAATTGGGTCAAAATATGAAAGAAATATTAAAAAATAAAGATATCTATTGTATAAACCTAAATGATGAAGAATTGCAATTGCAAATTAAAGATATATTTTATGGGTATGAGAATATTCATAGTGATAATAAAAAACTTGATAAGTCTTATTATGAAAATGTTACTAAAGAAGAATATTTTTCTTCGTATGAAGATAATGTATCAATGAATTATGCTAAGTTAAATCATATTTCTATAGCTTTTAAATATGATTATTGTCCTGCTAATTTAATTAAGAAGTGTTAACGCACTTTTTTCTTTTTGCATAGTATACCATAGGTGAAGTATATGAAAATAGATAAAGGTTCAATTGTTACGCGAAATAGTTATAATAATGATGTTATATTTGTTGTAACTAAGATTGAAGGTAACGTTGCCTATTTAAAAGGGACTGATGTTAGATTATATGCGGATGCGTTATTAGAAGATTTAGTGTTAGCAGAAGCAACAGATGACTATAGACCAGAAATTAGTAATGAATTACTAGAAAGAGATGAGTATTTCTATCTTCCAGGTAAAATACTTCATATTGATGCTGTCTATGATTTATGTAGTAAATTTATAAACTAAAGATTAACAGTAAAGTCCCTGTTTACTGGACATTTATTCCATTTAAGAATATTTACTTAATGCTTAAAATATGGTTTAATATATAGTAGATAATGGTAAAATAAATTAAATATTTAAAGTTGTTATAAAATAGGGGGTAATGATATTACTCACTGTTTTATATAAATGAATATAATTAATAAGAAAGGAGTGTGTAAGAACTTGCATTTATCGAAAAATATGATATAATATCTTGAAATTTCGATAAATGGGGGGATTATTAGATGAAATTTAAGTGTTTACGATCCGAAAAAAAAGGATATAAGCACGATATAATTAGTATTGTCGTATTATTTGGAATACTTATGATGCTTGTTACTCTTGGACCTAATATTTCAAGAATAAGTATCTTAAAAACAAATAATATGACTGCTTTGGCTAATGAAAGTAAAATTGAAAATCAATTAAACTTTAATTCAACAGAGGCTAAAGATACTAATGCAAACGCGAAAGCTAATGCCACGGATATGGTTTACCTTTCAGATATTCCTTATATGCCTGGAATATCATATACATCTTATAGTACCATTCAATTAGATAAGAATTTATCCGGAGGACTAATTACTTTAAATGTTGATGGGAAGAAAAAAATGTTTATGAAAGGTATTTTAGCACATGCAAATGCAACCGTTGCTTATGACCTTAGTGGATACAATTATGATTATCTAACAGCTTATTTGGGAATCGATGCTAGTGTTGGTTCAGCAGGTAATGGTGTTAGATTTGAAGTTCACACATCGGATGATGGAAAGACTTGGACTCTTAGAGAAAGAGTCAACAATAATGCAGTGTTTAAGGGAGATGGAAATGCATTTTTTCTTAAATATCCTGTAACAAATGTGAAATACATTAAGTTTGTAATTCAAAATTGTGGAAATGAAAGTAACGACCATTCAGTTTTAGCGGATGCAAAACTTATAAAAGATGGTTATGAAGAACCTTCAAGCACAGTAGATTACATAAAAACAGTTGAGCAATATGATGAAATAATTAAAAGTTTTCAATCATCTAACTTAACTAGAGAACAAGAATTAGTAGTTTTACAAAGAGATTTTGTTAATAATGCAACTTATGATTTATTACAAAATATGGCTACTTTTAATTCTTCGTTTAATGAAACAATAAAATGGTTAATGACTGATTTAGATAATTTGAAACTATATATTATGGGTGGAAAGCCTGATGGAGGATATTATAAATCCATGGTAGAATTAAGTAGACTATATACTAATTACAAAGATGACTTTTTAATTAGTACATCACTTAATAATAAGTGGGATTCATCTTTAACATATGGAGATCTTTATAAAAAAATGGCATTCTCATTGTCTTTAACTCACTCAGGAACTGTTAGATTGTGGATGCAAAATTCGGCAGAGAATCAATCTGATTCAGTAGTTAGATATGCTATTTATAAGTTTATGCATAAAAATGGTAGATTTAAAGCGACAGATAATGTTGATATAACACCAATATTTGAGTCACTCCCAGTTGAAACAATGCGTTTTATTATGAATAATTTGATTGATGATGAATCAATCTTGTGGTTAAATGACTATGTTCAATCAAAAATTGATGCTGCTCCAAATAGTGTTGGCTCTCTTTTAACACCACATCCATATATTTCATACGTTTGGCCAAATTATGGTAGTGGCGTTTATTATGATGAGGCTAATAAAGATTATTTCAATGAATTATTTTCTGTTCCAAACAGAGAAAATCCAGAAGAAAGAATAGGATTATGGGATTTGACTTATACTATTCCGGGAGGAGTAGATAGTCCTGAATATACTTTAAAGGTTACTAGAGGAACAAGTGATTATAAATTATATAAAGTATGGATGAACTTTAGAAATAAATTCGGAACAGGTGCTGTTTGTGGAGGTATTTCTAAATCTGGTTCTAATATACGTGCAACTCATGGTATACCTGCAACTGTAATAGGACAACCTGGGCATGCTGCACTTTTGTATTATTCACAAAATGCAAATGGTCAAGGATATTGGGGAATAGATAATGACGTTAGTGGATGGACTTTGTCTGAGAAGGGTGAGAGAATGCTTCTTGGATGGGGAAATGATAGAAGATACGCCACTGGCTATACTATTCCTTATATGGTAATGGCTCAAGAGGCTGTTAATAGATTTGCTGATTATCAAAGATCTAGTGAATTATTGATGTTAGCAAATACTTATGCAAATGATTCTGTAAAATATGAACAATATCTACGTGAATCAATTGCTGCATTAGACTTTAATGTTGATGCTTGGTATAAATTAATTGAACTATATAATAATGATTCGACAAAAACAGAAGAAGATTATTATAATTTGGTAGTTGAATTAAGTGAAAGTTTTTTAGAGTATCCTTTACCTTTCTATCAACTATCATCTTTAATAAAACGTAAGCTTACATCAAATGCTTATGAGTTTAAGTACTCTTTATTAGTTACTGATACTTTAACTAAGTCTAAGAATTATCAAGGTACTGATGTTTTACAACCTGGGGTTACAAGGGTTGAGGCATCTTATCTTTTAGGACAATTTGATTCTACTCTAGCAACATTTTCATTTGATGGAGATAAAGCTAATAAAATCGTTTTATCAAGTCGCTTTGATGGAAGTGGAATTAGATGGGATTATAGTTTAGATGGTAAAAATACTTGGAAAGAAGTTTCATTTACAGGAGAAGAGGTTCATGAATTAGAATTGTCTCCTGAAGAAATCGCTAGTATAACATCTGAAAATGATATTTATATTCATATAGTTGGTGTTAATTACGCAGATGAAAATTTATACAAAATTGATATATTGGATTCTGCTGGGTTACCTAGTACACTTTATCCAAATGATTTAGAAGATAAATTAATTGCTGCTGTGCCAACAATGTTATGGAAATATAATGAAAATGACGATTGGACATATTACAGAGATGCTGAACCAGATTTATCTGGTGATAGAGATGTAATTGTAAAGGCAGGAGCAACTGGAGTGTACTTAGCTGATACAAATTCGACAACTTATCATTTTACTAATAATGTACAACCGAACGAAAGAAAATATATAACGATTTCACATCTTTCTATTGAAAGTGTTTCTTCTGAGGCTACTGCGCAAGGAAGACGTGCGATAAATATTATTGATGGAAATTTAAATACAAACTGGCATTCAGCTTGGAATGGTAGTGATAGAACAAAGGAAATTGTTATAAAATTAGATGAGCCTAAAAATCTAACAGCAATGGATTATTATCCTTTAGCTGGAGGTAATGGTAAAATTGAAAAAGCCAAAATACTAATAAGTATGGATGGCGAAAATTATATAGAAGTAGTTGAGACTGATTGGACTTATAGGAATACTAATGATGTTTCAGTAAGAACTATTGATTTTGAACCTACAAAGGGACAATATATTAAGATAATTGGAACTAAAACCCAATCTGTTAGTGCAAGCATGAGTTTTATAGCTGGTGCAATGTTAAACTTCTATGAGAATACTACTGTTAAAGTAGTTGCAAGTTTCTCATTTGATGGAAATAATGCTGGGAAGATAGTTTTAAATGATTCTGAATATTCTGGTGATTGGAAATATTCGATTGATGGTGGTAATACATGGATTAATGCGTCTGGAAATAATACACAATTATCTACTGCTACATTAAATAGTATTACTTCTGAGAATGGCATTAAAATAAAAATTAATGGCGATGATAGTATTTATTCTATTAACATTAAAGAACCTTCCTTATTAGAACTTTCTCCATATGTTAATGATCTTGAAAATAGACTTATTGCCATTGGAGATTCTTCTAAACTTGAATGGAAATATTCTGATACAGATAATTGGATTTCTTATTCTGATGAAGAACCAGTTGTTTTAGGAAATAGAACTTTGCAGGTGAGAGCTAAAGCAACTTCAACAACAAAAGCAAGTAATGTTTTAGAGTATGAATTTACTGAAGATAATCAACCAGAAACAGCTAAATACATTCCAATAAAACATTTATCTATTCATGCTTATTCTACACAATCTGTAGATTCAAGTAGGCCTTTCTATGCACCTAATGTAATAGATGGTAATCCAAATACTTTATGGCATACTGATTTTAGATATTCAGTATTGACTCAAACTGTAAAACCATTTATTACAATTAAGTTAGATTCACCAAAATATATTTCAACACTTGAATTTATTCAAAAGAAATATAGATCGGTTGATCCAGACTTTATTAAAAATGCTCGTGTCTATGTAAGTTTAGATGGTGAAGATTGGACTTTAGCAGGAAGTATTGAAAATTGTCCTCAAGATAATGAAATGAGAAAAATCACTTTTGCTGAAAGTGTTTATGGACAATATGTAAAATTTGAAGTAGATACTTATGATATATTTGCATCAGCAGCTATGATTAATTTGTATGAAGATATTAGTCAAGTGGCTCCACATGTAAATATTGAATATAGTAATACTAACAAAACAAATACATCAGTTACAGCTACATTAGTTTCTGATAAAGAAATTACTGTAACAAATAATAATGGAAGTAAAACCTACACTTTTGATGATAATGGAACATTTACATTTGAATATGTTGATGAAGCTGGTAATACCGGTTCAATAAATGCATCTGTAACATGGATAGATAAAATTGCTCCTGAGGGAACAGTAACTTATTCGACAACAGATGTAACAAATCAAGATGTAGAAGTAACATTAAATACCGATGAACCTGTTACTATAACAAATAATAATGGATTGAATACTTATACATTTACAGAAAATGGTGAGTTTACATTTGAATTTGTTGATGAAGCTGGTAATACTGGTACTGCAACAGCAAATGTTACTTGGATAAATAAAAATGCTCCAACAGGAACTATTACATATAATACAACAAGACCAACTAATAAAAATGTAGTAGCTACACTTAATGTATCATCAGGAGTAACAGTAACAAATAATAATGGAAGTAAAACTTATACATTTAATGATAATGGAACATTTACATTTGAATTTGTAGATGAAGCTGGTAATAGAGCAACAACAACAGCAACTGTTAACTGGATAGACAGAGTTGCACCAAAAGCTTCTTTAGTCTATAGTACAAAAGATGTAACAAATCAAGATGTAGAGGTAACATTAATAACTAATGAAGAAACTATAGTTGTAAATAATAATGGTTCAACTAAATATTTATTTAAGGAGAACGGAGAGTTTACATTTGAATTCAAGGATTTAGCAGGAAATACTGGAAGTATAACTGCCAAAGTTGATTGGATAAATAAAAATGCTCCAGTAGGAACTATTACTTATGATAAGACAACAATTACTAATCAAGATGTAGTAGCAACACTTACTGTTCAAGATGGTGTAAGAATCATCAATAATGGTGGGGTTAATACTTATACATTTAGAGAAAATGGTTCATTTACATTTGAATTTGTAGATGAAGCAGGAAACAAAGGAACTGCTACGGCAACTGTTGACTGGATAGACAAGGTTGCACCAACAGGAGAAATTACTTACTCAACAACTGATATAACAAATCAAAATGTAATAGCAACTTTGACTACTAGCGAACAAGTAACAATAACAAATAATAATGGATTAAATACTTATACGTTTAATGAAAATGGTTCATTTACATTTGAATTTGTTGATGCGGCTGGAAATAAAGGAAGTGTAGTTGCTAAAGTTAATTGGATAAATAAGAATGCTCCAGTTGGAACTGTAAGTTACAATATTACAACTGCAACTAATCAAGATGTTCTAGCAACATTAAATGTTAGTGACGGTGTAACAGTTACAAATAATGGCGGTTCTAAGACGTATACATTTAGAGAAAACGGAACATTTACATTTGAATTTGTAGATGGAGCTGGAAATAAAGGAACAGCAACAGCTACAGTTAATTGGATAAATAAAGAAGTTCCAACAGGAACTATAACTTATAATATATCAAATATGACTAATAAGGATGTAATAGCTACTCTAAATGTTAGAGATGGCATCCGTATTGTTAATAATAATGGAAGCAAAATATATACATTTAAAGAGAATGGATCATTTACATTTGAAATTGTAGATGAAGTAGGAAATAAAAATACTATTACAGCAACTGTAAACTGGATAGATAAGGTTGCTCCAACAGGGACTATTATTTATGATATTAAAGAAAGTACTGAAGGTAACGTAATAGCTACATTAGAAACCAGTGAAGAAGTTACAATACTTAATAACAATGGTAATAACAAATACACATTTACTCATAATGGAGAATTTACATTTGAGTTTATAGACAAAGCAGGAAATAAGGGATTAGCTATAGCTAAAGTAGATTGGATTGTCAACCCAAATCTGTTTGGCAAATTAGTTTATAGTGAGTCTTCTGCTACAAACAAGGATGTAATAGTAACATTACAAGTAAATGATGGTATCAGAATCATCAATAATGGTGGTAAAAACACTTATGTATTTACAGAAAATGGTGAGTTTGACTTTGAAATTGCAGATGCTTATGGCAATACTAAGATAGTACATGCTAAGGTAGATTGGATAGATAAAGTTGCTCCTGTTGGAAGTATTAGATATAGTTTAACAACTACTACTAATGGTGAAGTTATTGCAACATTAGAAACTAATGAAGAGGTAACAGTAACTAATAATAATGGTTCTTATACATATGTATTTACAGAAAATGGAAGCTTTGTGTTTGAATTTATTGATAAAGCAGGGAACAAAGGTACTGTAGAAGCTAAAGTAAGTTGGATTGATAAATCATCTCCAATAGGGAAAATAACATATAATGTTAAGGATTTAACAAACAAAGATGTAACAGCAACATTAAGTGTTGAAAATGGAGTTGTAATCATTAATAATGGTGGTAAAAACACTTACGTATTTACAGAAAACGGAACTTTTGTATTTGAATTTATCGATGAAGCAGGAAATAAAGGTAGTGCAGTGGCTATTGTGGATTGGATTGATAAGGTTGCTCCAGTAGGAGAAATAATATATTCAATTACTAATCCAACTTATGAAAATATAATAGCTACTTTAAAGACTAACGAAGAAGTTATAATACTTAATAACAATGGCAAGAATACTTATGTATTTACTAAAAATGGAAAATTTGTATTTGAGTTTGTGGATAAAGCAGGAAATAAAGGAACAGCAGAAGCAATTGTGAGTTGGATAACCGAAGAGCCTGAAGAACCTAAACCTGTAGATCCAGTAGACCCAAAACCAGAAGAACCAAAGCCAGAAGAACCTGATCAAAAACCATCAGAGCCTTCCAAACCTGTAAATCCAGTAAATCCACAACCTTCAAAACCAAGTAAGCCAAGTACTGGCGGTTCTGGAAGTGTTGATAATAATACAACTGTAGGTTCTGGAAATAATACTGAGGATAAAACTACTACAACAACAACTAACAAAGTAGATGAAAAAACTACAACAACTAAAAGTGATAAGGAAGAAATCAAACTTCCAGAGGAAGAAGACGAAGAAGCTTTTGAAAGCACAGGAATTAATTATAAGATTGTTCTTACTTGTTTAATAGTATTCTTAATTTTCGTATCAGTTTTAGTTAAAATGTATGTTAGAAAATAAAATTAACTAGTTAGAATATTCTAACTAGTTTTTTTGTGCATATTTTTTTATGAGGTGTGCTAATGAAAAACAAAAAAGTAAATGTTATAACGATTTTTAATGAAGAGGGAAAATATTTAGAAGAAATAATAGAGGAATTATTTTATGAATATATTCGAGATCAATTAAGCATGAATAAGTATGAATAAAAAATATAAAGCAGGAGTTTATGCTAGAATATCTATTTCAGAAAGTAATATAGGTGGAGATAGTACAAGTATAGTTAATCAGAAAAGCATAATAGAAGAGTATTGTCGTAATAAGGATATTGAAATAGTTGATTATTACATAGATGATGGTTATTCAGGTGGAAATTTTGATAGACCATCTTTTAATAGAATGTTAGATGATTTAAATAAAAAAATAATAAATCTTGTAATTACTAAAGATATTTCAAGATTAGGAAGAGATTTTATTGGTACAGGCAATTATATATATAAATATTTTCCAGAACATGATATTAGGTATATAGCTGT
>ERZ778496.1426-NODE-1426-length-17086-cov-5.755798_pt1 | contig 17086 bp, 15 predicted proteins | sample MGYA00433099_ERZ778496 | MGnify/ENA primary metagenome ERZ778496 (study PRJEB29527, sample SAMN07138962) | mouse gut metagenome | material: feces | host: mouse | place: China:Nanjing | collected 2016-01-25 ... | reverse complement strand
GAGCTTTCGCAGGCGTTTACGGCTTATAATACCCGTGTGGTCAATAAGCCGGCAAGTTTCGGCCCGACTGCGCCGAATACGCGCAATATATTGATGATGAGCTTTCTGCTTGGTCTGGCGATTCCGTTCGGAGTGGTCTATCTGATGGAGAGCAACAACACTAAGGTGCGCGGACGCAAGGATGTGGAGCATCTGGCTGTGCCTTTCCTCGGCGAGCTGCCGCAAGACGGACACGAGAAGAAGAAGGAGGCCGGCGAGGCGAACACGATCGTGGTCAAGGGCGGCAAGCGTGATATCATCAACGAGGCGTTCCGCGTGCTCAGGACCAATGTTGAGTTTATGTGCAACAGTTCGGAGGGCAACAAGGTGATTGCCATGACGTCGTTTAATCCTGGTTCGGGCAAGTCGTTCGTTTCGATGAACTTAGGCATGGCTATCGCTCTGAAGGGCAAGAAGGTTCTGATTGTCGACGGCGATATGCGCCACGGTTCGACGTCGGCCTATATGGGTTCTCCAGCAAGGGGCCTGGCTGATTATCTGGGTGGTGCTGTGTCTGAGGTCGATACGCTGATTGTCAAGACTCCGGAGTGTCAGAACATGCAGGTGCTTCCGATCGGTTCTATTCCGCCCAATCCGACGGAGCTGCTTGAGTCGCCGCGTTTCGGTGAGCTGATCGGTGAGCTTAAGTCGAGGTTTGACTATGTTATCATCGACTGTCCGCCGATCGAGGTTGTGGCTGATGCTCAGATCATCGACAAGTTTGCCGACCGGACGTTCTTCGTGATCCGAGCCGGTCTGTTCGACCGTTCGATGCTTCCGGAACTCGATCGGCTGTATGAGGAGAAGAAGTATCGCAACATGTCGTTTATCCTCAACGGTTCCCGCAATGACCAGGGCCGCTACGGCTACAGCCATACCTACCGCTACGGTTACGGATATGGCTACGGGTATGGGTATAATTATGGCAGCGGGGAGAAGAAAAAATAAAATCAAGAAATAGTAACAATGAATATCGCAGTCGCAGGGACCGGATATGTCGGTCTGAGTATAGCCACTCTGCTGGCGCAGCACAATAGGGTGACAGCCGTTGATGTCATCTCTGAAAAAGTCGAGAAGATCAACCGGCGCATCTCGCCCATTCAGGATGAGTATATCGAGAAATATCTCGCTGAAAAGGATCTGGACCTGACCGCTACGCTTGACGGCAGGGAGGCTTACCGCGAGGCTGATTTCGTGGTCATAGCCGCTCCGACCAACTATGATCCGGTAAAGAATTATTTCGATACGCACTGCATAGAGGATGTTATCGATCTTGTGCTTGAAGTCAACCCCGATGCGGTGATGGTGATAAAATCCACCATCCCTGTGGGTTATTGCCGCAGTCTTTATGTGAAATATGCGGCCAAGGGGGTCAGCAGGTTCAATCTTCTGTTCTCGCCGGAGTTTCTCAGAGAAAGCAAGGCGCTGTATGACAATCTCTACCCCTCCCGAATCATAGTGGGCTATCCGAAGATTATCGACAATCCGGAGTTTGCAGAGGAAAATGATGCGATCCGGACTATTGCCGATGTCGAATTTCTTGAATCAAAAGCCCATGAGTTTGCATCGCTGTTGCAGCAAGGTGCTATAAAACAGGAAATTCCCACTCTTTTTATGGGCATGAAGGAGGCTGAGGCTGTGAAACTCTTCGCCAATACCTATCTCGCTCTCCGCGTCAGCTATTTCAACGAGCTTGATACATATGCCGAGGTTAAAGGCCTTGATTCCCAGGCTATCATCGAGGGCATAGGCCTTGATCCGCGCATCGGTACACACTACAATAATCCATCGTTCGGTTACGGAGGCTATTGTCTGCCGAAAGATACCAAGCAGCTGCTGGCAAACTATGCCGACGTGCCCCAGCAGATGATGACAGCCATCGTCGAGAGTAACCGCACACGCAAAGACTTTATCGCCGATCAGGTGTTGAGAATGGCGGAGTGGTATGACTATTCATCGGCCAACCACTTCGGATCTGCCAGCGAACGCCCTGTGACAATCGGTGTCTATCGTCTGACGATGAAATCGAATTCCGATAATTTCCGCCAGTCATCTATTCAGGGAGTGATGAAGCGTATCAAGGCCAAAGGCGCCGAGGTCATCATCTATGAGCCTACTCTTGAAGACGGTTCAACATTCTTCGGTTCTCGCGTTGTCAACGATCTTACCGAATTCAAGCGCCTCAGCAACGCCATCATAGCAAACCGCTATGATGTATGTCTGGATGATGCTCAAGGAAAGGTTTATACAAGGGATATTTTTAAAAGGGATTGAATTTTAGAAAAAAATTAAAGTAAAAAGCGATATTGACTGACCAGATAAATGGATATTGCTGTTATGATATCGACAATCCTGATTATAGGATTTGTTATGTTTGCATGTTTGAAAATTGTAAATCGAAAAGTGCTACAAGCTGAGCGAATCTTAATTGAACAATATCCAACATGGCAAAATTTCAATAAAAATTTAGACCGTAATTTATTAAAAGTCATCATTGGAAGTTCTTATGCCTATCGGCATCGAAAGACATTTGAAGCCGATAGGCATTGGTGTCTACCTAAAGATAATATATCAGCCCAATTTGAAATACTGAAACATTTTTATTCAATAATCAAAACAAACGGGGAGGTCAATCTGATATTATCAAGATTTGAGATCCAAGAACGGCCGAAGAATGTCTATCTTCCATTTCATTATAGAATTTTGCAGCCTGCTTTATTGCCAACAAATAAACATGGGAAATATCTGTATTATCCGATTTTAAATATTGGATGGGCTGTTCAAATTTTGAATATACGATGCTTTAATAATAGAAAATCAAAAGCATCAAATGAAGAAATAATAATCCCATCAGAGACAGAAGATATTATAAAGGAAATACAAGAATTTTGTAATAGCAGGGATTTGAAGTTCAAACTTATTGTCCCTGATGTTAATTACCAAATTGAATTATAATTATGAACCCACCACCAATTGTTATATTTGGAACAAGTGGACTCTCTGCATACTCTATTGAAAATATTATTGATAGATTGAATGAATCTAATCAGATTGCAATAGATACAGCTCCTAATTATGTGTCAGCAGAAATTGCAATAGGGAATAAGATCCAACGGCTTATAAATGAAGGTTTCAAGAGAGAAGATATATTTATTCAAACGAAAATAGATTGGCAGGATATTATTAAAGTCGGCACCCAAACAGCTATAAAAAATTCCTTAAAAAGGCTTAAGATTGATTATATTGACAGCCTTCTTCTCCATTGGCCATTTCCAGATATTTTTATCAAGGCATATAAGGAAATGGAGCATTCATATAAGGTTGGAATTGCCAGAGAAATAGGTGTATGTAATTTTAAATTGCGGCATTTTGAGATGCTTTTGAATGACGGAATTTCGGTAAAACCAATGATAAATCAGATTGAAATACACCCATTTAATACTTGTTCAGATATTGTTAAATGGTGTAATGAACAAGAGATCCAGGTTCAAGCTTACACGCCATTGTTAAAAATGCTTCCGAAAGTTTCAGAAAACTCGACATTAGTTACGTTGGCAAAAAAATATGAGGCATCTATACCACAAATAATATATGCATGGAATAAAAGTCGAAACATAATACCTGTAACCAAGACGTCAAATCCAAAACGAATAGATGAGATTTTTAAAGCATTTGAGATAACTATTAAAGAAGAAGATTTTACACGAATATCTTCTTTAAATGAAGATTATAAATTTATGTTAGAGTCCTGGGGATGTCCGGGATACTAAAAAGATAGTGTGACATGTATTCGAATGATAAATTAGTACTTCAACTGTTATCGTTGTTGAGGCAATTTGGAATTAATCAGATTGTAGTATCTCCCGGCAGTAGACATTTTTCATTAGTACATTCGTTGGAACAATGTGAAGACTTTGAACTGTATTCAGTTGTTGATGAACGAAGTGCTGCTTTTTTTGCCATTGGGCTTATTCAGCGAACCGGTCGCCCGGCAGCTGTTTGCTGTTCTTCAGGCACAGCATGTATGAATTATGGGAGTGCCATTGTCGAAGCCTATTATCAAAGATTGCCATTATTGGTGATTTCAAGTGACAGGTTACCTCAATTTTTAAATCAGATGGAAGATCAAATGTATGATCAGGCCTCTACGTTCACTTCATGTACAAAATATGTCGGAAGATTGACTCCTATTTCATCAGATTTGGATTTTTGGTATAATAATCGAATAATAAACGAAGGTTTAATTGAATTAACGCATCATTCAAATGGGCCTGTCCATTTGAATATCCCGTTTTTATCACACCATACAGATACGTTTACTAATACACATATTCCGGTAGCGCGAAAAGTAGAGTTATATTCAGCCGAATCAAGTTCTGAAACATGGGCTAAAATCGCAAATTTGTTAAAAGGAAAAAAGATTTGTATAGTGTGGGGACAATCGGTCTGTATTACAGCAGGGCTGAAAGAAGCCGTAGACAAGTTTGTTGAAAATTTTGATGCTATTATTCTTACTGATTTATTATCAAACTGTCATTGCAAACACACCATAGCAAATACTGGTGCGACTTTATATTCTCTGACTAATGAAGAAAAAAGAGATTTTAAACCAGATATTGTATTCAGTATAGGTGCAAATATCCTTTTTAACGGAGAAATTAAAGGATTTTTAGGGGACATTGAAAATTGGCAAATTGGCAAATATGACAAAATCTCTGATCCTTTCCGATCTCTGACAAAGATATTTGAAATGAGCGAATTAATGTTTTTCAACATGATAAACAATATCGCTGATTTCAAAGTAAGCGGGAATTTTGCTCATTCGTGGATGAGTGTTTCAAATATCGCTTATAAGACGATATCAGAATATAGTGAAGCGATGGTTATCGGGGCATTGATAAAAGCACTTCCGGCTGATAGCGATTTGCAATTAGCTAATAGTTATAGTGTACGTATGGCTCACCTGTTTCCAGTTCCAGATAGTGTCACGGTAAATTGTAATAGAGGGGTTAACGGAATAGACGGAAGTATGTCCACTGCAATAGGATTTTCGGCTATTAATAGTCGGAAGACATTTTATATAACCGGTGACCTATCTTTTTATTATGATTTGAACTCATTATCAATACGTCACATAACTCCCAATCTTAGAATATTGTTGATCAACAATGGTGGTGGTGGTGTAATGTATTCTCCTTTGAGCGAAGAATTGCGTAAAAGTGTGGCCGAGCATGTATGTGCGTTCCATACACATAAAGCTCATGAGATTGCCAAAGCATTCGGATTTAAATATTTTGCAATTAGAAACGAATCTGAAATATCGCATGGTATTGAGCTATTAACAGCAGAATCAGATCATCCGGTTTTAGTTGAGGCTTTCTCCAACATACCTGTGGATACAAAAGTTTTGAGTAACTACTATAAGAGTATGAATCGTCAGCATTATACAATATCACAACGTATAATAATGAAAGGGAAACGTATTCTTGGAGGTCTGCTGCCGCAGAAAAATTGAAAGTAATGGATTCAGGTAAAAAGAAAATAGCCATAAATACAGCCTATATGTATATTCGTACATTTTTGGCTGTAATAGTATCATTATTTACCTCTCGAATAATCCTTGAAAAGCTTGGGGTTGAGGACTACGGTATTTATATTGAAGTTGGCGGAATTGTCGGATTACTTGGATTTATGAACGGTGTTTTAGCTAATGGTACTGGCCGTTTTATCACTTTTGAGTTGGGTAGAAATGAGTTTGACCGTTTGAAGCGGACATTTTCGTCGATGCTTACCGCTCACCTTTTATTGGCATTAGTAGTCATCGTTATAATGGGTTTTGTTGGGTGGTGGCTTATCGGACATAAACTTGATATTCCTGCGAATCGGTTGGATGCGGCATACTATGTACTATGCCTATCTTTGTTCACGACCATTTTCACACTGACTCAAGTTCCATATACGTCTCTGCTTATTGCTCACGAACGAATGTCTGTTGTGGCATACTGGGCATTGTTCAATACCTTTGCTAAACTAGGAATACTTTATCTGTTGGCTATTATGCCATTTGACAAGTTGGAGGTTTATGCGACATTATTGATGCTTATCAGCCTGACAGAGATGGTTGGAAACAGAATTTATTGTGTCCGGAAATTTAAAGAATCAAGAGTTTCATTAGGCTTGGATAAGGATATTTTAAGACCGATATTCTCATATTCATCGTGGTCTATACTGACAAGTTGTACATTGATGTTGAATGGCCAAGGGGTGGTGATGCTTTTAGGTATGTTTTTTTCGCCGGCTATTGTTGCAGCAAGAGCGATTTCGTTGCAGATAAATCAGATGTCAGATTTTTTTGTCAATGGATTCAGAACAGCCGTCAACCCTCAGATAATCAAACGATATGCAGCTGGAGATTTTATTGGCTCAAAGCATCTGTTGCTTGAATCAACACAATTGTCTTTTTATCTGATGATGATAGTGACAATACCTATATTCTTTTGTTGTGATGATTTTTTAAAAGTATGGTTGAAAACTGTCCCTGACTATACCACTATTTTTCTAAAGATAGTCTTGTTTCAGACATTATTCAATGTGTTTAACACATCATTTTATCAGGCTATTAATGCCAATGGCAATTTGAAAAGAAATGCGATTATGAGTGCCGGACTTTCATTTTTGCAATTCCCGATAATTTATGTACTATTCAGATATGGGTCATCCCCAATTGCACAGTCGTGGGTGGCTCTGATTACATATTTTATAATGGGGACATTTTTGAAACCCTATCTTTTGGTAAATCAAGTTAATTATCAATATAAAGAGATATATGAAATTATAATATGCTGTTTTAAAGTTTTAGGCATTTCATTGTCACTACCATTGATACTTGGATATGTGGTTCACTGGGATTTTGGGTCTCCGTGGATCAATCTTATTTTAAAGTCGTGCATAATTTTTATATGGTGTTGCATGGTGGTGTTTTATTGTGGTTTGACCAAGAATATGCGTATGCAGGTTGTCCGAATGATAATGTCAAAATTGGGACAAAAAAAACATCAATTGGGATCATGAAAGTCGGTATATTGACACTGCCTCTGGGGCATAATTACGGAGGCATTCTTCAGGCATGGGCTTTACAGCAGACTTTGAAAGCTTTAGGCTATGATGTTGTTTTATTACATAGAAAACACAAAGTCTCTCTCTCTGAAAATTTCAATTTGTTTTTGAGACGTCTTTATGCGAAGTGGATTAAGAAAAAGGCTGGAGTTGAGATTTTCAGATGTGAGAAGAATGTTACCATAAAAAATACAACTCGGTTTATTAATAGAAACTTCCGGATAGTCACTACGAATGATTCATATAAAAAGGTTATTGACGATCTTGATGCTATAATCGTGGGCAGCGACCAAGTATGGCGGCCGATATATGCGGATGGTCATCTGGATGATTTCTTTTTGAAATTTACTGAGGGAAAGAAATTGAAGCGTATTGGTTATGCCGCTTCATTCGGAGTCGATTATCCTGAATATGATTCTGATGAAAAATCAATGGCTTCGGCTCTGTTAAAGAATTTTGATGCTGTTTCAGTTCGTGAAAAAAGTGGTCTAACACTATGTTCAAATATGTTAGGATTTGCAAATGCGGAGTTAATGCCTGATCCGACTTTGCTTTTGGACATTGATGACTATCGACAAATCTATAAAAAATGTGAATGTCCGGATTACTTTACAAAATTGTTTGCCTACATTCTTGATCCTAATGACAATACCCGTGAAATCGTGGACAAGATTTCGGGGGCAATGGACCAAAAACCATTCACTGTGCATTCCAAAATTGATGATTTGAAGGCTCCATTGATAGAAAGAATACACCCTCCGTTGGAACACTGGCTTTTAGCAATTGCAAATAGTGATTTTATTATTACAGATTCTTTTCACGGATGTGTTTTTTCAATCATATTTAACAAAGACTTTATCGTACTTGGAAATAAAGAACGTGGGATGGCTCGTATAAGTTCGTTGCTTAGACAGTTTAATTTATTCCATAGATTGATTGAAAGCGCTGCATGTATTGAAGATATTAGAAGTTTGCACCCTATAAATTGGTCTGATGTCAATGGAACGAGGTGCAGTTTGGCTAAAAAAGGTATATTCTTTCTTCGTAAAAATATCAATTGAAAAGTATTAGCAAATATGCAAAGTAGTTATCATCCCAACCTTTCAATTATAATTCCAGTCTATAAAGTGGAATGCATGTTGTCAAAATGCATAGATAGTATTTTGGCTCAGACTTACCTTGATTGGGAGATAATTCTTGTAGATGATGGATCTCCAGATGGGTCTGGCCTTATTTGTGATTCCTATGCTGTTTTGGATAGTCGTATTCAAGTGATTCATACTTCTAATGGAGGGCAGGCAAGAGCTCGTAATATAGGTATTGAAAGAATTAGAGGGAAATATGTGACGTTTGTTGATTCTGATGATTATCTTCAAGATGTGTGTAGTTTTGAAATAGCGATGCATGAAATTGAAATTGACAATAGAGTTGACATTGTTCAATTTCCATTCTGTGGTGTCGGATGGGATAATGGTAACGAAGGAATGCATTGTTGCAACGGGACAGAAATACTAAATGGCGGAAAGGATGCTCTTGAGAATTTTGGAGTCGAGGGAATTGACGGAGATATTTATCCAGCTCCGTGGGCTAAGATATATCGCTCAGAAATATTCAAGAATATGAAATTTCCAGAGGGGATAGTATTTGAAGATAGCTTTTTACTTACTGATATACTTCAACGAATTAGGTTTGTGAAATTGATTGACAAAGGCTGTTATGCTTATGTTTGTAATTCAGCAGGGACGATGGCAGGTTCCGTCACTGAAAAAAGGCACATTGACGCATTATATTCCCATCTTCATACTCTTGAAGCTTGTAGACAACATGGAATAGATAAAGTTAAATTTATGAGTTTTTTCAGTGTCGTTTTCTACGATATTTACTATGCAGTGATTCATTTTAAGAAAAATTTGTTTCCGGTTCATATGCTCAGGTCTTTAGAAACAATGTGTCCTAAAAAACTGACTTTTTCACATAAAATTTGGATTCTTATAGCGATCGCGTGTGTGATGGGTTTCAATAGATTTTTTAATCTTATTGTGGTTCTAATAAAATAGAATAACAAAAATGTCTAAGCCATATCTGAGCATCATAGTTCCAATTTATAACGTCGAATCGTATTTAGAAAAATGTATATGTAGCGTTATCGCTCAAAGCTATGAGAATTTAGAAATAATTCTTGTAGATGATGGTGCTACAGACTCATCTGGAGTGATATGTGATAAATATGCCGAGATAGATTCAAGAATTAGAGTGCTTCATACATGTAACGGTGGTGTGTCTGAAGCCCGTAATAATGGATTGAAAATTGCAAAAGGAGAATATATCGCATTTGTTGATTCTGATGACTATCTGTTGGATAATAATATCTATTCAGAATGTATAGAAATATTGGAGGATAATTCAGATTTGGATTGTGTCCAATTTTCATACTCTTGTGTAAATAGTGCAAATCAAATGATAGGAATTCATCATAGTTCCTATATAGACTATTATGGAAGTCGTGAATTTTTTGAGGCATTTGAAAATATTTTAGGGGATGGTTGTGCTGTGATAAAAGCGTTGGTTTGGAATAAGGTTTATAGAAGATCTGCCATAATGGCAGGCTCCCCACTCTATTTTAAAGCAAATGTAAAGTTTGAAGATGCTATTTTTACCTCAGATTTGTTTTTGAGAATTGAACGAATGAAACTGATCTCTACAGTGGGATATGCATATGTGCAGAATCCTCAATCCATAATGGGACAAAGTATAACAATTGAAAAAGCCACGGATGCAATAAATTCTAATTTGCATGTATTGAATAATGCATGTAAAGCAAACATAAGTCAATCAATATTGAGTAATTATTTGTGCAAGATTTTTTATGAATTATGTTGTCTTGATAAGTTGTATGGATATGTATTTGATAACGAGGTATATATGACGGTTGACGCTTTTGCCAAACAACTATTGATGCCAAAAGGGCTAAAGAATATTGCACTTTATTGGATGATACGCATATTCGGTTCAAGAAGGGCGCAAAATTTGTGGTCGTTATGTAGCAGTAGATTACGAAGAGCCAGATAAATATGAATAATAGAGTGTTAATTTCTGTCATAGTACCAGTATATAATACATCTCAGTATATAAACAAATGTATACAAAGTCTTGTAAATCAGTCTTTGAATGAAATCGAAATAATACTTGTAGATGATGGAAGTACAGATGACTCCGGAGCTATTTGTGACCGCTGGGGTGAAAAAGATAGTAGGATAAAGATAATTCATCAAAAAAACAGTGGGTCTGCTATGGCCCGTCAGAGAGGTCTTGATAGTTCCATAGGAGAGTATGTTATTATATGCGATAGTGATGATTGGGTTGATGCAACAGCCTATGAAAAGGCATATAAAAAAGCAAAAGAAGATTGTTCTGATATTGTCTTTTTTGGGTATGTTGCAGAATATAAAGATGGCAGATCTGAGGTTTGGAATAGAAAATTCACTGATTTGAATAATATTGAACTTACTCGGCAAGAGATAATGAATACATCTTGGTTCCATTCGTGGAATAAGCTTTTTAAACGTACTTTATTTAAAGATTACGATATAAGTTATACCAAAGGCATAAATGTGGGCGAAGATGCATTGATCTTGCAAAAATTGTTATGTATACGTCCACTTAAAATTTCATGGCTTGAGGAATCGTTATATCATTATCGAATTTCAACAGGGGGGTACACTACACAAATAAAACCGTCGTATATAAATCAGTTATTATTTGTATATGAATGGGTTAAAAAAAGTATTGATAATATATACCATCAGACTTCTCTCATAAAATCGGCGTCAGATATAGCATTTGAATCTTTCAGATGCAATTCATATGATACTTCTCGATTCAATAATATAGTAGCTGAGATTCCGATTACATATCTATATTCCACCCCAAGATCACCCCAAAAACTTATAACTCTTATTGGGAAATTATTTGGGTGGAAGGCTGGAAAATTAGCATATAAATATTTATTGCCGATATTACTAAGATGATACCTAAAATAATACATTACAGTTGGTTTAGCGGAGACAAATATCCTGAGGATATTGAACGTTATATCTGCCGGTGGAAAGAATTGCTACCTGGATATGAATTTGTGCTTTGGGATATGGCTCGATTGGAAAAAGAGATTGACTCTGATTTTGTCAAAGAAGCAATTTCTCAGCGTAAATGGGCTTTTGCTGCCGATTATACTCGCTTGTTTGCGATCAATAAATATGGAGGCATCTGGTTTGATACGGATGTTGAATTATTTAAGAATATTGATGATCTGCTTGATTGCGATTGTTTTATCGGAAAGGAAAGTTGGGTTGACAATGATGGATTTGTATATCTGACGTCTCATTTTATGGGTGCGGTTAAGGGGCACCAATTTATAAAAGAAAGCCTTGACTATTATAATGATCGTCATTTTATTGTTGGGACAAATTCTGATGGCAAACCTATCATGGATCAGACTATGATTTCTCAGATGCAATCTGAAATAGCTCTGAAATATGGACTTGACAGACGAGAGAAATCAAAAAACAAAGCTCAGATATTGACGAATGGAGTCAAAATTTACCCTTCATATTGTTTTTGCCGTCCGCTTTACACATCGATGAGAAAAGTATATGCAATTCATCGTGTAGCCGGAGCATGGCGCGACAAGGATATTAATCCGAAGTCAATGACAGATCCTAAAAAGCTTACTTTTAGGGTGATTATTTGGAGAATGCTTCACTTATTTGGATTGAAATGATATCTATAATTGTACCAGTCTATAATGCTTCTCGGTATATTGAAGATTGTATAAGAAGCGTACTTTCTCAATCATTCACGGACTGGCAGTTGATTCTTGTCGATGATGGCTCGACAGACAATTCAGCTGAGTTGATAAACAATTATCTTTCAGATCCACGATTGAAATATATTTACAAGTCTAATTCGGGTGTCACTGAAACACGCTGGCAAGGGCTATCAAAGGCAGATGGTGATCTGATCATGTTTCTCGACGCAGACGATATGCTCGCGCCCTGCGCATTGGATATTGTAAATGATTGTTTTGATAACAGCATTGACATCCTTGTTTTTAAGATGCAATCAGTTGTCAAATCTAACCAAGTCATGGATGTTAATGATGATTATGTCTGCGAAAACATTCCGGGTGACAGGATTATACAACTTGACATGATATTGAGTGGTAAAATACTTTCATGTGTATGTGGTGGAGCGTATCGACATTCGATTATTTCAGACTGTAAAGATATATTCTGTAACAGACTTAGAATTGGAGAGGATACAATGTTTAATCTTGAACTTGCCACTAAAAAGCCACTGCGGATAAGAACAGTATCGGCCGAATTATACGCCTATCGGTGCAATCCAGAGTCTGTTACACGCTCAGTTAATCCGGCTAAGTTTGATGCCGTCAAGGATGCGATAGATTATCTGGATAAATATGCGCTTCAGAATCCTGATATCAGCAGCCAACTTTCCGGAAGCAAGGCTTTCAGACAATTGTTGTTATGGTCCACCTTTATGTTTCATCCGGAAAATGAATATTATATGAATAAAAATATCCGCCGGGATATGAGGCGACTTTACTCCAAAGCTTTTACTAGGCTATATTCATATTTAAGAGTCTACCTATTTGTTGACTTGTTTCTTAGCTCATGGCTCTCTCAAAAACTGATAAATCGCCAATAAATTCGAAAGGGCGTATAATCTGGCTTGATATAGTCAAGCTGTTTGCCATCGTGTTAGTTGTCTACGGTCATTGTATTCAACAGTTTGATGGGAACTATCTTGAATCATCATTGTTCGTGGCCATATATTCTTTCCACATGCCGTTGTTTATGATGCTTTCCGGTTATGTGTTGAACTATAATAAACTTCTAAACTATAAAGGAGTACTGACTAAACGATTTTGTCAGTTAATTCTTCCTTCATTGTTTTGGATAACGATTATTTATGTCATAGAGAATGCTATTGATGTTAGACATTTGCCATTTTCAAGGGCATTATGGTATGGCTTATGGTTTTTGAAAAGCCTGTTTGCATGTACGCTCATTTTAGTCATTCCAATGCGTTTTATAAGAAATAAGTATTTTTCGTTGACAATTTCACTAATTTTAAGCCAGATGACGGTTTTCATTCCTCATCTTTGGTTCCTTCAGCTCAATGTAATGCTTCCAAGCTTAATGGCTGGTATGTTTGTCAAAGATATATTTGTAAAATCAAAGAAACAGACTGTTATAATCACAATTGTATCGTTTATTGTTTTTTTATTTTTACTGCATTCTTTTGATAAAGACATTCTTTATCCTAACATGTTCCTGATGTTATCAGATAATTGGATTGACCAATATTATATACAGTTATATAAGGTAATTATTGGTATTTCCGGTGGAATTTCCATTTTGGGATTATTTAAGATCCTTTTTGAGTCGGCAGAACCCCAAATTTTTAAGCGTCTTTCTGTATTGGGGCGCTTTACGCTTGAGATTTATATCCTCCAATCTTTGATTCTGGAGGTGCTGTTATCTCATTATCTTGAGATTTCGCCGGATAATTATGGCGATTATATATGGCTGATATATATATCATTATCTATTATTGTTATTGCTATTTCTTTCTGCTTGGCTAAAATTCTTTCCAGGTGTGGACTGTACTGGACATTTAATTTTAACAAGATAAAATCACTATGCCTGAAGTTTCAGTAATAGTCCCTGTATATGGTGTCGAAAAATACATAGACAAATGTATTAAGAGCATCATTGATCAGAGTTTTAAGGCTTGGGAGTTGATATTGATTGACGATGGTTCTCCGGATCAATCGGGAGCTATTTGTGATAAATATGCCGAAAAGGATCAACGTATCAAAGTGATACATAGTGAAAACAACGGTGTCAGCCATGCCCGGAATATTGGTCTGGATAATGCCAAAGGTCGTTATGTAGTGTTTGTTGACAGTGATGATTGGGTAAATCCGTCTTATCTGCAGAACCTGATAGAAAGGAGTTCTGCTGATGACACTGTGGTTTATGGTAATGTGATAAATGACTATTCGGACCAACGAAACTCTGTTGTTTCATTTTCTTATGAAGACGGTCAAAATATCAATCTGGATAATGATGTTGACCTTATAGTCAAATATCGGTTGCCGGAAAACGGTTTTCCGATAGCAAAGCTATTTTCGAGGGAGATAATCGAACAATATAAACTTCGATTTGACGAGACTCTTTCTTATCATGAGGATCATTTGTTTGTATTGAATTATTTGCGATATGTTAAGTCAGTCAGGCTAAGTGATAGTCCGGACTACCACTATGAACATCGGAATGGAGTCTCTTCTCTGAGTAAGCGTCGACATCCTGCAGATAAACTTATCAATGCTTCCGAGAAGTTGTTGACTGCCATTGAACAGGGTAATAACCGTTGGAAGATCGTTGATAAAAGATATCTTGCCAGACTTTATACCTTTTTAGGCTTGAATCAATTGATGCTGGCATTGAAAAATGCAACAGCAGAAAACATCTGCTCGGTTGGTATAGCCATGCGCCGTTACAAGTCGCTCTTTAAAAATTATTATACTCCAAACCATCGGGTTTATCGGGTTATACCGATATTCATATCCTTGTATGGCGAGTATTTGATGAAACCAATATTGCAATGGAAAGAAAAACGTTCATAGATGTCGCTAAAGGAATTGCGATGATTCTGGTGGTTATGCAGCATATTGGAGCGCCACAAGATATCGGACTTCAATTCTTGTGCAAACTTGATGTCCCGATTTTCTTTTTGTGTAGCGGATGGTTGGCATATAAGCAGAACATCAATCTTATTGATAGTTTGAAAAAAGCATTTACCAGGCTGCTGGTACCCTTTATTTTAGCTTGTCTGGCTGCCTCAATGTTCTATAAAGAAAATTGTATTGAGATTTTTATTAGTTCAGGTAAACATGGATATTGGTTTTTGGAAGCTCTATTTCTAATGTTTATAATATTTTGGGGCATATACCGTACTACGTGGTCGCTGATTGGAGGGGCTATTATCGTTGAGATCGCCTTACTGGCAATTACAAAATATGCACCGGACAGTATTAATGATATTTTGGTAATTCCATATCTTTCAAGGTATTTTCCATGCTTTATAGCTGGATCGGTATTAAGATTATATAATATGGAAAATATCAATAAATGGGTGAGTTGTAGTTTCCTATGTATTGCATTAGTCGGATTGGCATATAGTATGGAGTCAACTAACATATCGTTTATATTTCATGTATGCGGATATCTTTGTGGTGCTGTCATAGCATTCTTTGTGATAAAAGGATTTGAACATAATTTGCCTTGTAATAGATGGATAGGGTATGTAGGTAGATACTCATTGAATGTGTATATATTGCATTTTTATTTTGTCCCCTACATTCCGCGTATGAGTGATTGGTTTATTGTTAATTTAGCCTTAGTGCTTACAATTGCTATTATGGTTGTAATCATATCGATTGTTGTTGGCAAGATTCTGACTTATACCACACCATTAGATAAAGTATTAACTCCTTGATATAATGAAAATAGCAGTCTCAGCTGATTGTTTTGCTTCTTTTACGAGTGGTTTCCCAGTCCGGGGAATGATGCTTGAACTTATAAAGCTAAACCCTGAAATTCAATTTCAGCTATATTATACTTTAAGGCCATGGCCGGAAAATTTGGCTGATTTTTATGATGAGATTAATTCCCAACCCAATGTTGAGGTCCGATATTTTAAGGATTCTCGTAAAGTGATAGCGTTGAAACGGCTTTTGGGATTAAAATATGTTGAGTTTGATAATGATGTTGCGTGTTTCTTAAATCCTGGGAATCCGGAATACATTAGAGGATTTCATGGCCCGACAATCTGTTCTCTGGCTGACTTATCGACTATAAAAGGAATAAGTACAAATCGGCATGCGCTGTTTTTTAAATATTGGGGGCGAGTGACTTGGGAATACATATTGCCGACATTTTCAAAAATTGTCACAATTTCGGATTATACAAAGCGAGATGTTATCGAATTTTTCCCTAAAGTAAAGAATAAACTTATAACGATCCATAATGGCATTTCAACCATATGGTTTGATGAATCATGTGAAGCTTCAGATGGCCAGTTGGAAAGGCTTGGAGTTCCTCGCTCATATTTTATCTGGTGGGGATTTGTTTCGAGGCGTAAGAATATATCTAATCTCATAGCGGCATATAAAAAGGCGCGTAAAAGTAATCCGGACTTACCAAAGTTGTTGTTAGTTGGAGCTATTGCAGATCATATGTCGGAAATAAAAAAAGAATTGGATGATGATATCGTTAACATACCATTTCAGAATGATGCTGTTTTGAAATCTCTTGTTAAAAACAGTAGAGGTCTGATTTTTCCGTCATGGTATGAAGGTTTTGGATTGCCGGTCATAGAAGCTTTTTCACAGGGAGTAAATGTCGCTTGTTCGAACATAACATCTTTACCGGAAGTCGCTGGTGGACATGCAATACTATTTGATCCTGCTTCGATTGATGAAATGGCAGATGCTATCATTCGTCTTTCTCGGCATGAATCAAAATCTCAGGTATTAATTGATTATGCACGACAGTTCAGCTATAGGCGTGCTGCTGAAAACTATATGCGGATAATAAAAGAAATCGCCGTATGATCTGGTTCTTATTGCAAAAAATCGGATTTTATACTTTTGTAGGGCTGACATTATACTTTGTCAGCAAACGCCAGTCGTTAAACCTGCTTAAGCTCTATTTCTGGGGAATGACTTTTACGTTCTGTTACCAGTATGCGATAACAATCTGGTTTCCGACAAAAGTTATTGTATTAGGAATGATGTGGTGCCTTATGATGTATGGCTCTGAAAAGCGAGATAGTGAAGTAACTT
>ERZ778496.1413-NODE-1413-length-17274-cov-4.691910_pt1 | contig 17274 bp, 14 predicted proteins | sample MGYA00433099_ERZ778496 | MGnify/ENA primary metagenome ERZ778496 (study PRJEB29527, sample SAMN07138962) | mouse gut metagenome | material: feces | host: mouse | place: China:Nanjing | collected 2016-01-25 ... | reverse complement strand
CTTGATACTTTCAAGCGACCGTTTCAACTCCTCGACCTTCACCAGCCCGTGGTATACGACGGCGACAAGCGCTCCCGCCGCAAATATTGGCTTGCTTATCAATCAGAAACGCAGGGAACGCTCACGATTGACGACGGAGCGTACCTCGCCCTGAATGAAAAAGGCAAGAGCCTTCTGCCTGCTGGCATTACGCAAGTCGAAGGCAATTTCGGAACGGGAGCGCTTGTCGCCGTCGTATACCAAAATCAAAAAATCGCCGTAGGGCTTTCCAATTATTCCGCTTCCGAACTGAAAAAAATAAAAGGGCTAAGCAGATTGGAAGTTGCGGCAACTCTTGGCAATGCCCATTATCCGGAAGTAATCCATAGGGATAATCTTCTTCTGCACGCCGCTGTTTAATATTGACGGCTTTGCAAACATGGTTCCGATACCGTTCATTGCTTCGCCGTTTTTATCGGTTCCGTAACAGGGCAATTCATTCATAACGTATTTTCCCCGTATGTTCCGCTTTCCCATAAGGCGAATATATCCGCCAAACAATCATATTTACAAAAAACCCGACAAACTCGGACAAGCATAAAACAAGTACCACCGGCTGAGCGGGTGGTTTTCTCAAGCCCTGTAAGGGCATATTACTGGCTTACGCCTAAAGGCGTTTTGAAGTGTTCGCCAATCGCATTACATTCACAAGCTACTGCTAAAGCAGCTCACCATTGCCTTAATTATTCTTACTGCACGTAAACGGGTCAAAGTATTCTTTGAACGTCATTTGGTCATTGATTATATCTTCATTCAATTGATTTCGAATGTATTCCGCTATTTTTTCTCTATTGCGTCCTACTGTATCAACATAATAGCCCCTGCACCAAAAATGTCTGTTGCCATATTTGTATTTTAAATTGGCATGTCTATCAAATATCATCAAAGAACTCTTTCCTTTCAAGTACCCCATAAATGACGATACACTTAGATTGGGAGGAATGGACACAAGCATATGTACATGGTCAATGCATGCCGTCGCTTCTATTATTGAAACTTTCTTTTGCTCGCAAAGCTGCCGAAGAATTTTTCCAATATCTTCTTTTAATTTTAAATATATTGCCTGACGCCTAAATTTGGGAGCAAACACAATATGATATTTGCAATTCCATTTTGTATGAGATAAACTTTGACTGTCTTGCATAAGACACTGTCCTCCTTTGATGTTATGATTGACGAACACATCGAAACATACCAAAGGAGGACATTCTTGTATCTAAAGATTTTTAATTCCACCTGCATAGCAGGTGGTTTATTGTCGCTAAAGGCTACAATAAAGACCACCGGCTTAGCCGGTGGTTTTCTCCAGCCCTGTAAGGGCATATTACTGGCTTACGCCTAAAGGCGTTTTGAAGTGTTCGCCAATCGCATTACATTCACAAGCTACTGCTAAAGCAGCTCACCATTGCCTTAATTATTCTTACTGCACGTAAACGGGTCAAAGTATTCTTTGAACGTCATTTGGTCATTGATTATATCTTCATTCAATTGATTTCGAATGTATTCCGCTATTTTTTCTCTATTGCGTCCTACTGTATCAACATAATAGCCCCTGCACCAAAAATGTCTGTTGCCATATTTGTATTTTAAATTGGCATGTCTATCAAATATCATCAAAGAACTCTTTCCTTTCAAGTACCCCATAAATGACGATACACTTAGATTGGGAGGAATAGATACTAACATGTGGATATGGTCTTTGCACGCATTGGCTTCATATATTTCTACTTTCTTTTGTTCACAGAGCTGACGTAAAATCCTGCCAATATCTTCTTTTAATTTATTATAAATTATTTGACGACGATATTTTGGGGCAAACACTATATGATATTTGCAATTCCATTTGGTATGAGATAAACTTTGATTTCCAGACATAGAAATGTCCTCCTTTGGTTTTGATTGACGAACACATCAAATGTATACCAAAGGAGGACATTCTTGTATCTAAAGATTTTTATTCCACCAGCTTAGCTGGTGGTTTTTTTATGCTAAAGGCTACAAAAAAAAGAGGGCAAATTGCCCTCTTCTGCTTACTATTTTATGGAAGTATATAATTCATAATACCATATTTTATAAATCTCAATCCCTCTGTTCATAATAAGCTTTAATAACTCTTTAGCATTTTTTGTATCTGTCAAGTCCTCATTATCAACCTCTAACCACTCTTCATCACAGCAAGACCAATCACATAAAATATTTTCTGAATACTTTATTTTACAATTCTGTTGACTTAAGTACGGTATAATTTCATCCGTAAAATCCTCTTCGGTAATACTAAGCTTTTGAGCAGGAGCATCATCCTGATTTTGACGATTTAAAGATAAAGGCCAAGCTCTGAAATTTCCATTGGTATTATACCATGTTTTCAATGGTTCAAAAATATTTTTCTTATTTTTTATCCAACTATATGGAGAAATATGGTCCCAATCATAAGGAGTATTATTGCCATATAACAACTCTTGCTTATAATTAGAGAAATACAGATACAAAAATTCTCTTTGAGCATATAAAATAAGTTCCCCCTCAGAAAAAACTCTATGTAAAAAATCATAATGTTCATCATTGGAAGCATAAGATTTAAACCAATTAAAATCTGAAAAGTTATCAATCCTTTTAGGAAAAGAAATCTTCTTTGGAGAAATTGGAATCAATAAATTTTCTTCATCCTTTCCTTGAGCACGTGTTAATAATTTTTTTGACCAAAACTTTTCTTTTGGTTCGGTTATGAAATCTTTGATATTGGTTAAAATTTTGGTATGCTCATTTTTATTTCCGTTACATCCGAACCAAGTCAGGGTCGTAATCACCCCTAACATTCGTTTATATTCTTCTGCTGTTTTGAATTTGTCACCTTTAATCCATAACCGATATAAAAGAATAAACATTACTTCAGGTGCTCTGGCAGCAATATTATATATAATAAAAGCAGGCAATCCGGATGTATTTTTAGGAGAATAGGAAAGCAGCTCTTCAAGTTCTTTTATTTTGTCATATTGGATAATCTCATTCAAATACTTACTGAAATCATCCTTATATTCCTTTATGTTTCTTTGAAACTGCTTAGGTTTCATTTTCAATGAAAAACTGGGATTTTTATTTTCTTTATGCTGAAAAAGTCTAAAAGCAATGGTTATAAACCTTGCAGGGCTAAACATAGGGAAACAGGCTTTTTCAATTTCATTCTGCAATTCAACCAAAATATAGGACTTAAGAATGCAATAATTCAATTCTTCCCCGGTTAATGGCGTTCCTTGGGAATTTAACCTGATAAAAAGATTTTCTATTTCGTCATTGCTGTCATCTTCTGCATTCCCATTCATATCTGAACTTTCATTGCCTACTTCATCAATATCGAGATACACAACGGGAACCACGGTATTTTTAATCATTTTTTGTATATCATTCCATAATTCTTCCAATGAATATTTGCTTTGAGAAGTTTTATCGGAATGAAAACCGGTTTTCTTTTTCCAGCCAGCAACCAATTTCTTTAATTCTTCGACAGATTTTGCCTGAAGAAAAAAAGCAAACGGAACAGGCTCAACGGCATCGTAAGGCCAAAACTTCTCCAACGGAACTTCATAATAATTCTTTATTCCGTAAAGCTCCAAAGCTTTTCTTCTGCTCTCTGCTTCAAGTTTATCTTCGGGAGAACTTTTTTGCATGCCCCAAGGCTGAGATTTTGAAATAACCCTAAACACGAATTTTCTATTCTCACCGTCTTCGGCAGAAGGTTTTTCAAGGTCAATAAAAACCTTATAAAAATCATTGGTTGCTTTCAAATTTGTATCCGTAACTTCATCATAATTGAACGCAAGATAAATGGACGTTAACCGCTGTTGACCGTCTAAAATCAAAAACTCTTCTTTTTTCTTATTAAAAACCAGTGTTCCGACAGGATATCCCCGCAAAAGAGAATCCCAAAAAATTTCAATTTGATGAATACTCCAAACAAATCCTCTTTGAATAGTCGGAATATCTATTTTCTTATTATTGATAAGCTCAACCAATTCGGTTAATCCATAAGCACTTTTTTGCTGCATAATATCCTCCGTCACTTGTTTAAGTTAAATTATTTTCCCTATACTCCAAACCGAATATATATATATATATTGTCAAGCGTTATTATCGCTCCCGCCCCGCAAGGAAAATTCCAAGCCCCGTTTGCGGAGCGTTTTCAATATCAGGATACGATTTTTCCGATGTCTGCTATCAAGATAGAAGCATTTTTCATTTGCTGTTTTTTTTATTGACTGAACAGAGAAAGACCACCGGCTGTGTGAACCGGTGGTCTACATGCAGAAGCGAAGAAAAAAGGAGCATAGGCTCCCTTTTTTATTAATTGTCGTGATACGTGCGAAGCATTTGGCTTCGTACCGGGTGACGCAATTTACGGAGCGCCTTCGCCTCGATTTGACGGATACGTTCACGGGTAACATTGAACAGCTTGCCCACTTCTTCCAAAGTATGGTCTGATTTTTCCCCAATACCGAAACGTTTGCGCAAAACCTGTTCTTCCCTCGGTGTAAGGTCTGCCAAAACCGCAGCGATCTGTTCCGTGAGTTTTGTGTTCACAACCTCGTCAGCGGGAGCGACAGCCTTTTTATCTTCAATAAAATCGCCAAGGCTGGAATCTTCTTCATCCCCGATAGGCGTTTCCAGCGAAATGGGTTCTTTTGCTATTTTAAGGACTTTCTTCACTTTATCAACAGGATAATCCATTCTGTCCGCAATTTCTTCCGGCGTCGGATCGCGCCCGAGCTCCTGCACCAAGTACCGTGTCGTCCTGTGCAGTTTATTAATGGTTTCAATCATATGCACAGGAATACGAATGGTACGGGCTTGGTCCGCAATGGCGCGGGTAATCGCCTGACGTATCCACCATGTGGCATAGGTTGAAAACTTATAACCGCGCTGGTATTCGAACTTATCCACGGCTTTCATCAAGCCGATATTGCCTTCCTGAATTAAATCAAGGAATTGCAAGCCCCTATTCGTATATTTTTTCGCAATGCTGACAACCAGACGCAAATTGGAACGGATAAGTTCCTGTTTTGCACGCATGGCGGCATTTGTTCCCCTGCGGATACGCCACAAAACCTCTTCCAAATCGTCAACATCATGGCAGCACTTGTCACGCAGGCGGTGGAGGCTTTCAATCTTACCCATGATAAGCTCTTTATAGGAAAACATTTTTTCCACGCTCATATTGAGTTCTTTGGCGGCGTCCTGCATATTGATTTCTTTTCTTTCCAAGCTTAGGAAAAACGCTTCTATTTCTTCCTGTGTTTTTCCGGTATCAGCAATATAGGCGGCGATTTCACGTCCGTAATTACGCATTTGACGGACATAATCCTCAACGGTTTCAATAATGCGGTCAAGAAGAGCCTTTTCCAGTTTGATTTCACGCAAACGGTCAACGACATCTTCTTTATATTCCAAGATTTCGTCTTGAATTTCACGCACTTGCCCGGAATTTAAATCACAGCACAAATCAAGCTTCGCATATACTTTTTGTTTTTTATTATAAACGCCTTTAATATCCAGCAATAAATTGATAACCCTTTGACGCTGATTCATTTCATCTTCGCAAGGATCATCCTCTTCAATGGTTTTTACGACATCTTTCAATTTAATTCTGTTTTGCTGCAAATCATTGCCGACACTGATAAGCTCTTCGACAGCAACGGGAACTTCGACAAGCGCATACAAAACATCCATTTCACCGATTTCAATCTTTTTGGCGATAACGACTTCGCCGTCCCTGTCAAGCAAAGGAACCGCGCCCATTTCACGCAGATACATGCGCACGGGGTCGGTATTTCTGGCGGCAAAATCCGTACTGTCATCATTTAACGTAAAATCGGTATTTAAATCGATATCATCATCAAGCGAAGAATCCAATGTATCGTCAAATACGGTATCGGAAGGCTCGGAATCCTGATCCGAACGGTTTTTCTTCAGAGCCTGCCCTTCTTTTTCACTATCGACAATGGCTATTTCCATAAATTCGAAAATACCGATAAGCTCTTCCATATTTTCGGAAGTCGCAAGCTCCGGCGGAAGACTTTTGCCTATTTCTTCAGCCATTAAATAGCCGACATTTCTTCCTTTCACCATGAGTTCTTTTATTTGAGGAACCTCTTTGAGGCTGTTAGACATTATTCCTCCCTTGTGCATATAATGCACGAAGATATGCTTTTTGTGAATCTTCGCCGCTTTCCCGAACTGCGGCGACAACAGACTGCACATAGGATTTCTTTTGTTTTGTTTGAATTAAATGAGCGATAGCCTGCAATTCCCCCTCTTCATTGTCGCGGGGAGGAACGCTTCTGCATTTAACCCAAAATGTTTTTTCCGAGTCATTCAAAAAAGCGAGAATTTCCTCTTCCGAATACTGCAGTAACTTATCCCAGTAAGCTTTTGCATTCGGCGATTCCAGGATAAGATCCGCCCCCATTTCCTGCAAAAACTGCAAACGATGAGGATAACGGGAAGCAACGGTTAAAATCTCCGCATCCATGGTTTTCTTTTTGGAAGCGGTTTTCGCCTGCCCGTTCGCTTGAAAATTCATACGGGTATTTTGAGTTTTTTTCTGTTCGACAACACCCAAGCGAAGCTCTGCTTCATCAATTCCAAGTCCCAATGCCAATTTGCTCGCCATAGGCTGAAAAAGTTCCGGCATTTCAATTTGTCCCAGAAACTCCCTTGACCATTCAATGGCATCTTTGGGGGAACGCTTTTTTAAGGTTTGAATGCAAAAACTCAAGCCTTCCGTACTGTTTTCCCGTAAATTTTCAAACAGTTCCTTTCCTTTTCCCTTTAATAGGCTGTCAATATCGTCTTCCGGAGGGAAAAGAACAACTTTGCAGCTGATGCCTTTCACAAGCAATTTACCGCAGGCTTTAAACGCCGCCTCGCGTCCCGGATTATCCCCGTCAAAAAGAAGTTCGACATTTTTTGACAATTCCGTAATCCGTTTCACCTGCTCTTCCGGAAAGCTTGTGCCAAGACACGCCACGGCATTGGTGTAACCGAATTGATATAAGGTCAACACGTCCATATATCCTTCGGTTATCATAATATTTTTTTGAGCAGTCACGCTCCTGCGCGCCACATCCAGCCCGAAAAGCTGCTGGCTTTTTTTATAAATGGGGGTGCCGTTGGTATTCAGGTATTTCGCACTTTCCCCGTCATCAAGGGCGGGAATGACACGCCCGCCGAAAGCGATGGTACGCCCGTTGACATCCCTGATAGGAAACATGAGCCTATTGCGGAACCTGTCATAATAGCGTCCGTTCTTGCTTTTCATAAGCAAACCACATTCCGCCGCAATATCCAAATTGAAGCCGGAACGCTTAAATATATCGGCAAGCGCCTGCCAAGAATCCGAACTGAAACCGATGCCGAAACGTTCCAACGTTTCCGGAGCTATTTGCCGTTCCTGCACATACTTCCTGACAATATCGCTTTTTTGCAAATTTTGTCTGAAATGATGGGTTGCGATTTCATGCATTTTCATCATTTCCTGTTTATGGGAAACCTGCTTCGGGGCAAAATCGTTTCCTTTTTGGAATTTCGGCAATTCCACGCCTGTTTCTTCCGCAAGGGCTTCCAGACTCTCACGAAAATCCATGCCGTTCATGCGGCCGTAAAAATCGAATATGTCGCCTGCCGCCTGACAGCCGAAACAATAATACGTGCCTTCGTCCGCATTAACGGAAAACGACGGTTTTGTTTCTTGATGAAAAGGACAAGGAGCGACAAGCCTGTTGCCCATCGGACGCAATTCAAGATAACGGCGCGCCAAATCCACCATACTCAATTTCGCTTTAATTTCAGCAATAGCATCACGGGAAGTTCTTGCCATTTAAAGTCCTTTTAGCGGAATGTCGCCATAGTCATTCCGTCACCGCCGTTTTCTTCCGTCGCCAAAGAAAAACTTTCAATAACGGCATAGCCTTTCAAAACCTCATGCACAGCTTTACGCAAAGCCCCGGTGCCTCGTCCGTGGATAATTTCCACCGTATCATAGCCGGCTAAAAGGGCGTTGTCCAAAAACTGGTTCAGCTCCGCAATAGCTAAATCAGCACGTTTTCCCCTCAAGTCAAGGGTTAAACCGGATTTAATTCGGGAAATATTCTGCGTCACGCTTCCCTTGGAAAGCGGCTTTGCAGGATTTCCAACAATTTCAACATCTTTAAATGATGCCCACATGGTGACACCACCTAAATTTATTTTAACTTTTTTCGCTTTTATGTCGGTTTCCTGCACGAACGCTTTTTTATTCCATGGTCTGTATGAAATTTCAACGCCAGCTTTCAACGCCGTTTCATCAACAGGAGCAAATTCTTCTTTTTCAGCCTCGTTCCTGCCCAATTCCGTGCGCAAAGAACCAAGCTTTTTCATGGCTTCTTTCGCGGAAATCTTTTCAGACTTCCATGCCCGCATGAGTTCCTGCGATTTTTCCCTAAATTCCGCCTGCAGGGCTTGGACTTCCCTTTCATATTTTTCCTGCAGCTGCTCACGCTTTTGCTTTGTCTTCTGCAATTCCTTACGCAAATGCTCAAGCTCTTTTTCCCGTTCCACGGCAACAGCGTTTAATTTTGCAATCACACCGTCCTGTTCTTTCGTATCAACAAGCAAATACTGCGAAGCTTTTTCCAAAATAGCTTCGGAAAGACCGTGTTCTCTCGCCACATCCAAAGCCTTGCTTGCTCCGACTTGGTCATAAGCAAGCTTATACAAAGGCTTTTTGCTGTTTTCGTCAAATAAGACCGACGCCGCGCGCACGCCGTCATTGGTCAAGGCATACGTTTTTAATGCCGGAAAATGGGTTGCACTCACTGCGTAACAGCGTTTTTCAAGCATACCGTCAAGCACTGCCTGCGCCAAAGCGGCGCCTTGCGAAGGGTCGGTACCCGCACCAAATTCATCCAATAATAACAAGTGATTGCTGTCAAGCTCATCCCAAATGCCTGCCAAATGCCTGATTTGCCCCGTAAAAGTCGATACATGGTCATCAAGGCTTTGCTCATCGCCGATAAAAGCATGGATACGCGTCCAAAATACAATGCCCGAACCCTTCGCCGCAGGAACCGGCAGCGCCGTCAAGCTCATAAGCCCGATAAGCCCCAAGGTTTTCAGGGCTACGGTTTTTCCACCGGAGTTTCCGCCGCTGATAACAAGCACCCTGTCATTTTGACGAAAGACCAAATCAATAGGCTGTACGGGAGCAGGCGATTTCTGTTTGTTATTTTCGAGAAGCAGTAAAGGATGATACGCATTCATGAGGGAAAGCGTATGCCCGAAAGAAACACAGTACCCTTCAAGCCCTTGCTCTTTTTTATGTTTGGCGACATACGCGGAGGAAAGCCCCAGTTTTGCCTCGTTCACATCAAGCAACACAAGAAAATCCCAAGCCTTCCTGATTCCCGCTTCCTCCTGCATGAACAAATCAGAAACAAGCAAAATGATTTTATTGATTTCTTCCCGCTCTTCCTGTTTGAGTTCCTGCAAACGATTATTCAAATCCACCAAAAACATGGGCTCAAAATAAAGGGTTTCCCCGGTACGGGAATAATCATGGATAATCCCCTGCAGGCGGCCTTTGAAATTCGCTTTCAAAGGCAAAACATATCTGTCCCCCGCAATGGTCATATAATCATCTTGGAGATAATGCCCGATATTGTACTGCTCGCAATACTCCTTGACTTTTCTGAGGCAGCTTTGATGCAGAGAACGAAGCTCGTTCCGCACCAGCAAAAGTCCGGGACTGCTTTCGTCTTTAAAAGACGCATCATCGGCAATGCAGCGCATAAGAGCGGAATACGAACGTTCCGGAAACAAAAAATCATATTCAAGAGCAAGCAAAGGAAGTTCGTTTTCAAAATTATGCACGGAAACACAGGCGGATTTTGCAAGTTTTAAAACTTCGCGCATCGCCCAAAAATCTTCGGTATCGGGATGAAATGAATGTTCGGCGATTTTTTTCAAAAAAGGACTGACGTCCGGAAAATCATGCAGGGAAAACTCGCCCTTGCTTTTCCAAAGCCCGTATTCATCAAAAAGTCTTTGAAAATGTTCAATATCTGAAAGAGAAGAAAAAGGACGCAAAGAAAGAACAGCGCTTTTGCCTGCTTCCGAACGGCAAAACGATGCGGCATATTGCAAAATCTTAGAATACTCTAAAGCCTGTAAACTGAACTCATCCATAAAAAAATCAATACTGCGCCTATCCTTTTTGCAGCCGGGCTTTCACAGCTTCACTCACGAATTTTCCGTCAACCTGACCTTTATAAGCGTCCATGATGGATTTTATCACTTTGCCCATGGCTTTCATGCCCTCTGCAAGAAACGGTCCGCAGGCTTTTTCAATAATGGCATGAATTTCTTCTTCCGAAAGCTGTTTTGGCAGATATTCCTGCAAAATTTCAAGTTCCGCCTGTTCCTTATCCGCCAGCTCGTTACGGCCGGCGCTTCTGAAAACTTCAATGGATTCTTGGCGCTGTTTCACCTGACGGAGCAAAACAGACATGTATTCGTCATCGGAAAGAGAAACAAGAGATTGCTTTAATTCAACCTGTCTGTTTTTTGCGGCGGTTTTTAAAAGCCGCAGGGTTTCCAAACGCACTTTTTCCTTGGCTTTATATGCATCTACATAATCTTTTTCAATTCTTTCGGCAATGCTCATAGTCTTTCCTCACCAAATAGACAATAAAGTGAAAAAACCGAAAATCAACAAAAGAGACTTTCGGTTTATTTTTAGCTTAACTTCTCCAATACCAAAAGGTATGCCAATCAAATTATGCCATGTTGATTTTGCGCATTTTTTTCATAAGGCGCTTGCGAGCCGCCGCCTTTTTCTTTTTACGCATAACGCTTGGTTTTTCAAAGTGTTGGCGTTTCTTCATTTCTGAAAGAATACCAGCTTTTTCGACTTGTTTTTTAAAGCGACGCAAAGCGAGATCGAAATTGTATTCGTCTTCGTTTAAAAATACTCCCGGCACTAAAATCACCACCTTTTTTGGTATGTTGTGTCACAAGGGAAATCATTCTTTCATCGGCATGACACATACGCTCAATTTGCGAGCGAGTAAGTATTTTATAGTATTAAAATAAAAATGACAAGATTAAATCAACTTTTTTTAAATTTTAATGCTTGCAGCCTTGTTCTTCATTCTTCATATCCCTTACCGCACCGCGATGAACAAGAGCCAAACCAACGCCAAGCGCAATAAGCACCGCATAAAGCACACCAAAAAACACAACATGAGAAGGATCCCATAAAGGCAAATCCCAAGGAGCAGGACTATGGATAGTTTCACCCATTTGCATCCAATTCATAATACCCACCTCACAGCATGATATATTTCTTTTTTATATCCCGTTCTTTTCAAAAGGTCAAGTAAGAATTTTTTTGAATTTAACAAGCGCATATCTGATAATTGCCTGTTTTTATTTAGGCTTTTTAGCTTTACCCGTTATTTTATCAAGAGAAACCTCAAAAACGGCAGTTCTATCCAAGGAGGCGGAAATATCTTTTTCCGCATTTTCCATATATTCAGGCAAATATTTTTCCGCTAGGGCAAAAAGTACGCTTTTTTTCCTTTGCGGATCAAGCACTTCTTTAACCCTGCCAAAAATAATGACACTTTCATAATACGTCGTGAAATTACGCGTATACACAGGCAGGGTTTTTCCGACAACCGCCAGCGAACAAAGGGAATTACAGGCTAAATTGCAGGCTTTATGCCCCTTACGCATACCGCTGTGAAAATAGATTTTTCCTTCAAAATACACGAAAGAAAGGGGAACGGCATACGGGATATTTTCTTTATCGACCGTAGCCATGACCAAATATTCGGCGTCACGCAAAACAGCTTCACAGTCAGCCTTTGAAATTTCCCTGTCTTTTCTTTTCATTTCAGGTAATGAACTAAACATAACATTCTCCCATAATACCTTTGTGAATTACCATTGTTATGATTGCTTATATTTTAAAAATTATATTTGGCAAAAATGCCGATTTCTGATTTTTGGTATAAACAGGGTAGAAAAAACATTAAAGGCTACCTTGCCGAAAGACAAGATAGCCGTTGATAATTCTGGCTCCCCGAGACGGACTTGAACCGCCAACCTAGTGATTAACAGTCACCCGCTCTGCCTATTGAGCTATCGGGGAACAACAGAAGTTCAATTTACTAAAATCCATGTTTTTGTCAAGAAAAATTTTTATCCTTTTTATTAAAACCGTTGCCAAAAAATAAAACCTCCCCGAAAAATGAGGAGGTCGAGATAAGAAAAGGAACCATGTCATTTTATAACCCGATAAACCCCGTGTCGGGTTATCAACGGACTATAAAATGAAACAATCATGCAATTTCAGCCTTAAACAAATGGTCACGAAGAGCGGAGCGGTATTTCAGCATCAAAGCGTCTTCAACCGGTTTCAAGCCTTGCAAACCTTGTGGCATTTCCGCTGTGACCTTATCAACGGCAATAGGAAGCTGATGATCACCGCAAGCGTCAAAAACCATTTTTCCCGCACTGAGCGCCATGGCGCGGTCCGGCCAGCTTATTGCACCGCCGACAGTCAACGGACTTGCAAGATAACGGATTTCGGAATTTGCAAAACCTCTCGTCAATTCAATGGTTTTTGCAAGGTCCGCGCTGTCCATGGCTTGACCGTACAAGCTTTCATAAACACTGCCGTCACCCAAAATATTGAGCTGCAATTTGGCAATGGCATTAAGAGCAAGCACTTTTTCAAGCAAAGCGCTGTTTCTGCCATCTGTCTGCATGCAAACAGTCAAACCGCCGTCAGCCAAATGTTTTACCAAGGTAAGGAAATTTTCTTCATGGTCTTTTGGACAGCAGGAAAGGTACAAACCGGAAATCCAGCCATGCAGCAAATCGCTGCGGGTCACCGCTCCGGAATGTTTCAAAGCGTCACCGGAAAGCATATAGGCGATGACTTCGCCGCTTCCCTGACGAATGACTTCCCCGTTGTAAAAGAGCGGAAACTCCACGCCTTCGGGATTGCGGTAGATTTTAGGACGGTTTGTTCTGTAAAAGGTATTGAATTCTTCGGCTTGCGCTTTAAAATCAATGGTATCGTATGCAATGCCGCGTTCATTTAAAAAGGCTTTAACAATTTTACAGCGAATGCAGTCAGGTGCTGTATACAAGGTAATATCCATAACAGATCCCTCTTTTGATACGGTTATTTTTTAAAGTTTCACGATTTTAACATCTTGATAATTCATACTATACAAAATTTTCATATAAAAATTGCAACATTAATTACAATTTCAGATTTTTTTTAAATTTTTGATAAAAAGAAACAGCTGTCAACCGACAGCCATTCCCGTCCTTATTTTTCCTCTGGGTCTTCAACGGAAGCGACACAAAGAGCGTTGCTTCCCTCATAAGGGGTACAGCCCTCAACCTCGACTTCCCGAACCCTGTCGCCAAAAGCGGCAGCACCCGGAACACGGAACGTAGCGACATCAAGAGGCACAACAGGTGTTTCCGCCGGTTTTTGAACTTGCGGAACCCATTCGTAAGGAACCCGATACGCACGGTAAACCATGTTCATCGGAACCAATTTTCCTTTGTAAGGAGAAATAAATTCCCAAACAAGCTCATGATTTTTCGTCACTTCCAGCAAACGTCCGTCGGACCCCTCGGTAATAAGCGTATTGCCGTTTGGCAAACGCTGCATGCCGCTGATGAACGGGCTGTAAAAACGGTTGGAATCCATAGGCATAAGGTGCCCCGCCTCAAAAGGCGTATACTGCCATACTATCTTCTTGCTTACGGGGTCTATTTCAAGCACGCGGGAATAATCGCGAAGAGCGGCTTTAACTCCGGTAGGAGCCCCAGGGTTCGGAGCATCGTAGCCTCCCCAGCCGCCGTTATCGAAAATTAAAATATTGCCGCCGCCCGGCAAGGTATGGGGAATCATGTGCGCATGGTGCTGTCCGATAATCCAGCCGATAGCTTTTTCCTCGGGGCTGGCGTTATAATCGGGACCGAGCTTCCAAACAATTTTACCCGTAGCTTTTTCAATAATGAAAACGATATTGGTTTCACGACCGTCAGCAATGATATTGTCGGGATGGAAACGGGTGTCGCCCTGCTCATACCATTTATTCGGTCCGAGCACGGACATGGAGTTGATATGCATCCAATCGCCCATGCCCTCCGGCTGCGTAGGGCGATAATTGGGATTGCGGCAAAGGGCGTTTTTAGCGGCTTCGCTGAAACCGAATTCTTCAAAATGGTCGCTGCAGCGCCATTCCCAAACAATATCCCCGTCCCAGTCGACTTCCAAAATCACGTCGTCCAATAAAAGCTTGTCGGAAATTCTTTTGTTGCGAATATTTTTATGACAAAGAACAAGCGTGTTGCCCTCCAAAGATTTTGGCGCCGTATCGGGAGCGTAATAGCCTACGGAGCTTCCCTCCCGCTGAAAGTCGTGGTGATAGCGCGCCATCCAGCGGGGCTCGTATCCGGGGTCTTCAATGTATTCATTGCGGTCAAATTTCCAAACTTCCTTGCCGTCCCAGTCAAGCTGCACGACATCTGTCTGGTCCTGCACGGAATATTTGCCGGTGCGGCGCCCGCGGCTTGTGACAAGATAACCGCCGGGGAAAATCTTATTGGGAAATCCGTGCACGCCTTTCCAGACATTATGCTCGCGCCCGTTCATATCCATAAGGACAGCGCCGACTTCCTGACCTTGAAAAACAGTCAAACCGTTCCAGCATTTTTCCGGATTGTAAATCGTGACACCGGTAGGATAAATAGTAGGATGACCCATAACATACCTCCAATTCTGTATGATTTATTTTTTTTTATTATTTCATAATCCACTGCCACCATGGCACAGCGACGGCAAGCAAGAAGGGAACCGTCAAAATCATTCTTGCCGCAAGCACCTTGACCATGCTTCCGAAATGAATATAGCCGAAACCGTAAAAAATAAGCAAAACGGCATATTCATAAGGGAACAGATAATTATCGAACCCATATTTGAAAGAAAGATACATGATTCTCGGTTCAAGCCCCATCTGCACCCCGAGTTCGGCAAGAGGAGCGGAAAAAGAGGCGGTTGCGGCAAGCGGGGTCAGAATAAAGTTTCCGATAACCCCTACGACATACGAGCAGACACTTGCGCCATAAATACCGAGCCCTTCCATATAACCGAAAGTGCTGTCCGCCATCCATTGGGTCACTTTCAGATAATTGCCTGCGCTGCCGATGGCCATGCACCCCATGATGAAGAAAATGGGACAGAAATTGACTTCTTTGATTTTCTGCCCGTCCATAAGACTCACTCCGGGTAAAAAACTGACAGCGGCAAGAAAAACAAGCCCCATGCCGGGAGTAAGTCCATGCCATTTGTCCGTTATCAAAACTATCAGGGTGACAATGAGAAGCACCGTTGCGGTTTTTTCATCCCTGCGCATAGGTCCGAGTTCCGCATAACGGGCATACAGCGCCCTGCGAAGTTCTTCCTTATTCACTTTGCTCGGAAGCAAAACAACAACAATGGCGACGCTCATAACCGTAAAAACGGTTGCGGGAAGCAAATTCCAGCCGGCATACTGAAGCCAGCTCGTTTTCAAGCCCATGACGCCGTCAACCAAACTCATTCCGATAACCAAATCCCCGCCGCCGGTTAAAAACCCGTTTTTAGAGCTTGTCACAGCCAAAAATGCCACCAGCATGAGAGCTGTCGCTTCCCGTGACTGTTTCTTGAAATCCAAGGATTCGCAAAGACTGATGACGATGGCGCAAAAAATGACACCCTTGCCCGTTACCGCGGGAACGAGCGGATTGATAATATAAATCGCAAGCATAAGTCCCCAAACGGTTCCGATGAACGAACCGCCCATAAGCTTCATGCAGCCTAAACCAACCCGTTTTCCAAGACCGGTATCTTGCAAAATTTTACAAAAAATAAAACCGCCGATGACGATATTTGGCACATCGCCAAGCCAGTTATTATACGCAATTTTACCGGGAACACCGCAAAGAGCCATATAAAGCACAGGCAAGACAAGCCCGGTCGCCGTATCGTTGACAAGCTCGAAGCCCCATATGCAAACCATAAGAATCGTCACAACCAAAAACATCGCCATTTCATGGGTCAATGTCTTTCCGTCAATGGGCAGTGCAAAATACACGATAGCCGGTACGATAAGACAAAAAAACCACTTCAAAGCCGATTTGCCATTAAGCATTTTTTCCGTTGTCTGCGCCATAATGATTTCTCCTTATGAAAAGAGTGATTGGATGTGTTCATTTTTTCACATTAATTCTATCTAAACAGATTTATTTAAAAAAAATGTAGTGCCGGCTACATTTTTATCTTTTTATTTATTTTTTTTTAATGTATGTTGTTTTTAAGGGGGGAAAATGGATAAAGACAAAGAGAAATCAATTCATGAGTTCAGTCAGATTTCATCGAATATGCAGTTATGTTATAAATATCTCCATTTGGCAGTTAAAATAAAACGCGCTAAAGGACAGGAACTTTTTGAAAGCGGTGAAATTTGGAACAAGCTCTATTTGCTTCAGGCAGGAGAAGTCAAGCTCATACGCCTTTCCAATGACGGAAAAGAAAAAATCCTATGGCGCGGCATCGCCCCGTGTCTTTTGGGCGAGGGACCTTTTTTTGACGGACTTCCCACTCTTAGTTTTTTTGTCATCACAAAACCGAGCGTCTTATATTCTTTTTCAGCCGAAACCGTGTATTCCGTCTTATTAAAAGACCCGCTCATCGTCACTTCCATTCTCCGCAACCTTTCCCAAAAAGTCCGCCTTAACATCAATCAGAATTGCTGCCTGAGCTTTTCGGAACTTTCTTCGCGTATCTGCATGTATTTGTATCAAAAAATGCATATTTCGGAAAACAGGAAACAATTTTACGCCGTTCCGGAACTCACCCAGCAGGACCTCGCCAACCATTTATCCGTGCACAGGGTAACTCTGAACAAAACATTAAGATTTCTCGAACAGCAAGGAATTATCGGACCATACAACAGAAAATTGACATACATCCTCGACGTGGATTCTTTTTTAAACCTTATTCAATCATAATAATCAGAGATAACCATGAATAAAACATTTTTCAGAATCACCGTAACTGTTTTGTTTTTGTCTTTCATTCTCAATTTCTATCTTTTATACGAAGTCCATAAAAATAAGACCTTCTTCGAAGTG
>ERZ778496.1404-NODE-1404-length-17369-cov-4.612106_pt1 | contig 17369 bp, 13 predicted proteins | sample MGYA00433099_ERZ778496 | MGnify/ENA primary metagenome ERZ778496 (study PRJEB29527, sample SAMN07138962) | mouse gut metagenome | material: feces | host: mouse | place: China:Nanjing | collected 2016-01-25 ... | reverse complement strand
GCACCCCTAACTCGTCGTCTGCCAGTAAATAACACATCGGATCGGGCTTTCCCCGGCTAATCCGGTCGGCAGTCACCAAAGCATCAAAAACATCTTCCAGTCCCATTTTCTTTAATGCTATTTTCATTTTCTCCGTAGAAGAACTGGTGACCAATCCCACCTTATATCCTTCTTCTTTTAAACGATGCAAAAAGTGGATTGCCCCCGGCACCTCCGGAAAAGACATGCGGCTTTCATACTCCGTGATAGCTGCAGCTATCTGCTGAAGTTCAGCAGGAGAATAATCATTGAAATAGGTAGCAAAAATAGAAGGTAACGTCGTTCCTTTGATAATGGCCGAAAAATGGGGTATATCAATATGATAATCCTTTGCCATATTATCCCAGAACCGGTCATATAACGGTTCCGTATCCGCTACAACTCCGTCAAAATCAAATAATACTGTCGTAATTCTGTTCATTTGTTTTTCTGATTAACGGTACAAAGATACAACATTCTTTTTATCCGGTATTTCCGACTTCTCTGCTCTTGCCCGACCTGTCCTATACCAGGGAAAGACAACAAAATTCTTTTCTTCAAAAGACAGAATAAAAAAATAATGCCTAAAAAAAATGTATCTTTGGGCTGTAAAAGGTATTTAACAACACATGAGATTTGACGAATTAGATTTAGAAGAAGAAATATTACAGGGGATAGAAGCCATGAATTTCCAGGAAATGACCCCCGTTCAGGAACAGACCATCCCCATTATCCTCGAAGGAAAAGACATTATCGGTTGCGCCCAAACAGGAACCGGAAAAACAGCCGCCTACACACTTCCTTTACTCAACCGTTTGTTGTGTGAAGGAAATCCGGACAACGTTATCCGGGCAGTTATTATGGTACCGACCCGGGAACTGGCCCAACAGATAGATATGCAGTTCGAAGGTTTTTCCTATTACATTCCTATCTCCACCACAGTTGTTTATGGAGGAGGGGACGGTGCCAACTGGGAACAGCAGAAAAAAGGACTGCTCATGGGGTCTGAAGTGGTGATAGCAACGCCGGGACGCCTTCTGTCTCACATCATGAATAGCGGGATAGATTTGTCTCATGTAAGCTATTTTATCCTGGATGAAGCCGATCGCATGCTGGATATGGGATTTTTTGAAGATATTATGAAAATCGCCAAAGAAATGCCGGAAAAACGCCAGACAATTATGTTTTCCGCAACCCTGCCCCCTAAAATCAGACAATTGGCAAAACAGATATTAAAAGATCCTGCCGAAATAAATATAGCCATATCCAAACCCAACGAAGCTATCGTACAGTCCGCTTACATCTGTTACGAAAATCAGAAAATGGCTATCATTCAGGAACTTTTTAATAAATCTGCCAACAAAAGAACCATCATATTTTCTTCCTCCAAGCAGAAAGTCAAAGACCTGGCATATGCCTTTAAACGCATGAAGTTAAACGTGGCCGCCATGCATTCCGATTTGGAACAAGAACAAAGAGAGGCTGTCATGCTGGATTTTAAAAACGGAAAAATCAATATTCTGGTGGCTACAGATATTATCGCCCGCGGTATTGACATTGATGATATCGGACTCGTTATCAATTATGACGTACCCCACGACCCGGAAGACTATATCCACCGTATAGGACGCACTGCACGCGCCAACGCCGACGGTGTAGCCATTACCTTTGTCAGTGAACCGGAACAAGGAAAATTCCACCGGATTGAAGAATTTATCGAAAAGGATATTTATAAGATTCCCTTACCTCCCACTGTTGGTACAGGTCCTGTCTATAACCCGCAAACATTCGTTCACAAATCTCACAACAAAGCCCGGCCGACCCGCAAAAATGGCAAACACCATTTCTACCGGAAAAGAAACAACAATAAACCTGAATAAAAAAAGCTGTCTAAGACAGCTTTCTTTTACTTATCATGATCAAAAACTAAAAAATAGAGTTACCAATATCCGTCGTAAAACGCTCCAAGGTCTCCATTCCAATCAAGGAATTTCCGTGACAGTTTAATTCAGGACTCCAAACCGTTATCGCCAGATTTCCGGGGATATAAGCCACAACTCCTCCGCCAACCCCGCTCTTACCCGGTAAACCAGCCCGAAATGCAAAATCTCCCGATTCATCATAAAAACCACACGTCAACATCAAAGCCCCCAAACGCTTGGACTGGCTGGTAGTCAAGACCTGCTCCTGGTGAAAAGGATTTTTACCATGGTTCACTAAAAAAAGAAAAGCACGCGACAAGTCAACACAACTCATGGAAATAGCACACTGATGACAATAAACATCTATAACCGCCTCTACATCATGTTCTATATTTCCGAAACTTTTCATGAAATAACCCAACGCCATGTTTCGGTCTGCATGTTCACGCTCCGACCGGGCAATGTGTTTATCGTAATATATATCATCATTCCCACTGATTTTCCGGACAAAATCCAGGATGGCATCTTTAGGCCGGTCATACAGGCTCATCAACCGGTCTGTGACAACCAAAGCCCCCGCATTGATAAAAGGATTCCGCGGAATCCCATGCTCATATTCCAGCTGTACCAAAGAATTAAAAGGATTTCCGGAAGGTTCCCGTCCCACATACTTCCAGATCTCATCTCCCAAATGCCGGGTGACCATAGCCAGCGTAAATACTTTAGAGATGCTCTGGGCAGAAAAACGAATCTCCGCATCTCCCACCTGAAAAGATTGTCCCTCCAAAGTCTCGATAGCTATGCCATATTGCCGGGGATTAACCTCCGCCAAAGCAGGTATATAATCCGCAACCTTACCTTTTCCCCAATAAGATTTTAACTCTCCATATATATTTTTTATGACGTCTTCGTAATTCATAAGTTTCTCTTTAAGGCACAAATATAGATGAAAAATAATTTTTAATGTGTTTTTTACCATATCTTCATTTTTTTACCGCTGATATCCCTAACCCTCATTTTTACCACAACGTAAAATCCACAATAACTAAAACATGAAAAATATGAAAACATCTTTTTTAATAACCTTTATGGTATTGCTCTTCTGCTGGGCATGTGACAAGGACGACAATTCCCCTTGTCCGAAACAAAATCCAGCGGAAACAAAAATAGCGTTGTCATTTGTTTCTGCCGATACGTTTACAACCCGCGCTTTCGGAACAAACCAAGCAACAACAGCGGAAAAAACAGTGAAAAGCGCGAAGTTATTTATTTTCAGGACGGGAAATAAAATTTTCGAGAAATACCTGACAAATTCCGAATTGTCCGTTCTGAGCACACAACCGCTTATATTCACTGTTCCGGGATTAATCCCCAGTACATCTTACGATTATTACATGATCATCAACAATGGAGATGTAACAGCTGCCAACCTGACCGCATTGCAAGCCTTGACCCAAAATGACATCGCCAGCTATAACGGAACCTGGAGTAGCGTCAATGATGCCAGTACGACCCCCAACCGGAGCGGCGGATTTGTCATGACCGGAAACACATCAGCAACGACAAGCGCTGACCTGACCCAAACTCAAAATGTCAGCATCACCGTCAAACGAATCACTGCCAAGGTAGATGTCAATACCGTGATTGACAACACCGTCTTCGGAAGTGGCAATAAATACACCGGAACACTCGCCATCGATTCCGCTATTATCAGCAAAACACAAAGCACTTCCTCGCTTCTTTTAGGAACGCCGCCTACTACGGCAGGAACCCTGACCCTGGCAAAACAAATCTCCAATATCGCCACTCCTAACAGCAATTTCCAAAACCGCTTCTATCTGTTTGAAAACGGAGCCTTAAATACCGGTAACCGGGTTACCCTCACCCTCTACGGAACCTACACCAATAACGGAACATCCAATCCCGTAGTGTACCCTGTCGAACTCACGGGAAGTACAACCGGTGCCATTGTCAGAAACGGAGCCTATACGGTGACAGCAAACATAAAAGGGCTTAGCGGAACATCTGTCTCCGTCACTGTAACGCTGAGCGACTGGGAAACCATTGTCAATCAGAATGCCAATTTAGGAACCTAAGACACAACCGATATATGTTGAATTTCCGGCATATCCTGCCATTTTTGTTATTCACCAGTTGCACCGCTCCCTTTTCAGAAAAAGAAATTCCGGAAAGGGAGGAAGGTGCACACTTTTATATCACGGTGGAGAACCCGGAAACGAAATCGCTGAACGGCACCATCGCCGAAAGCTGGGAAAAAAAAATCAACACGGCATACATCTATATCTTTCAAGCTGCTACCGGCCAACTTCTTTATCTGCATACCTTAAACTCTTCCAACATCAACGCCCTCAATAGCGGAACAAACAATACCGTTTCTTTTATCGTACCGATAAACGGCTCACAAAACTGCAATGTCTATATGGTCGCCAACACCCTGCCTTCCGGCTCCACATCCACCGAAAGCAGTTTTCTGGCTTCCATCGAACAGGACATAACCTCTTACAACGGAAAATACACCGATGTAACCACCAAAGCACTCCGTCCCCAAGGATTTGTCATGACAGCAAGCTCAACAGGAGTTACCCTCACCAACGGGAACAATACATCCATCAATCTGACATTAAAACGTATCGTCGCCAAAATCGGCATCGAAATAAATCTTACTGCTGTTATCTCTTTGGGCACCTCGGTTGTCACCGACGTTACCATCAGCCAGTCCGCTCCGGTATCCAATCTTTTCTTGTTAGCCACGGGCAACACCACAGGCAGTCCCATCAGCCTCACCCAAACCGCCCAGCAAAATACATCCAACACCGGAATATACAATGCATTTTTCTATATTTATGAAAATGACGCCCGCAATGCAAACGTCAATCGGGTAAAACTCACTTTCAAAGTCGTCAACACGACAGTGTTAAATATCCAAACCACTTATACTTACAATACCGCCCTCAACGGAAACGGAAACGGAAAATTCACCCGGAACAAGGGTTATTTCATCACAGCCAAAGTAAACAAACTCATCAACATCCTCTCCTCTTCTCCATCAAAAGTCTGTGAAATACATGCCTTCAATGAATGAGCATCTTCATTATCTTACTCCTACGCTATCAACAGCCAAATTCTCCACACTATAATCTCAGATCCATACCTTCCCACCCCCCGATACTTATTTACAACACTCCACCCCTACTTCCCGTTTTTTATCCTTATCTTTGTCATTTAAAAAGAAAAACACAAGTAAATGTGGAAAGCAGTATATCACACATTTTAGTCTCACTGAAAACCCGGAATTTCAGATTGTATTTCACCGGGATGTGTGTTTCGCTGACCGGCACATGGATGCAACAAATAGCCATGAGTTGGTTGGTATATGAACTGACCGGTTCTGTCCTGCTTTTAGCCACCATTACCTTTGTAGCGCAAATTCCTATCCTGATTGCCACCCCTTTCATGAGTGTTTTTGTAGACCGCTTCGACCGGCACAAAATCCTCCTGTTCACGCAAGCCCTATCCGCTTTTCAAGCCCTGTTGTTAGCATGGCTGACGTTGAGCGGCCTGGTGGAAGTGTGGCACCTCATCGCCCTCAGCCTGTTCATCGGCCTGATTAATGCCCTGGACAATCCCACCCGTCAAGCCTTTTATCCCAGCCTTGTTCCGAAAGAAAACCTAAGTAATGCCATTGCTCTGAATTCTGCCGTTATCAACGGTTCGCGTCTCTTCGGCCCTGCCATCGGCGGAGTACTCATCGGCCTGGTGGGCGAAGGAATATGTTTCCTCCTTAACGGAATCAGCTATTTAGGGGTCATCATTGCCTTGTTGGTCATGCAACTCCCCACCCACAAAGCCAAAGGCGAAAAACAACACATCTGGCATGACTTGCAGGAAGGTTTCAACTATGTCTCCCACCACATCCCCATACGGACATTGTTAATGTTAATGGCAGCTATCAGTTTTTTCGGATTACCCCTGATGACGTTCTTACCCGCCTATGTGAAAGACATACTGAACGGCGGAAGTGAGCTGTTGGGAATTCTTCTCTCCTGCATCGGCATCGGCTCCTTCAGTGCAGCCATCTATTTAGCTGCCCGGAAAAGCGTCAGCGGATTATCTAAAGTCATTATGTCCGCGGTTTTGATCTTAGGAATTTCCCTCCTGTTACTTTCTTTTACCAACATCCCGTGGATGGCGGCAGTCGTCTGCATTCCGGCAGGTTACTCCCTCATTATCACCGTAGCCTCCATCAATACACTGCTCCAAACATTCTCTGACGAAGACAAAAGAGGACGAGTTATGGGTTATCTTGCCATGACCTTTACCGGCATCGCCCCCATAGGAAGCATGATTTTAGGAGTCATCGAAAAATACACTGGTCTTCCGCTTATCATTCTCATTTCCGGCATCGCCTGCATATTTGCCGGCGGAATCTTTGAATACAACCGACCCCGCATCATCCGGCACGCCCATCCATCTGCCAACGAGTAAACAGGCTGCAAGCTATTGTATTCCCAACAAGAAAGAGACAAAACAGTATTTTCTGTTTCAAACGAAACAACAGCAAAAAAGAAACAGCCACCGGAATCCGGCAGCCGTTTCAACATTTTCGTTAGGATAATATTTATTTCTTTGCTAACTGCAAAAGAATATCCATCACTTGAATCGCACTCTTTGACACTTTCGTACCAGGTCCGAATACGGCAATAGCACCGGCGTCAAACAGGAACTGATAATCCTGGTGAGGAATCACACCACCCACATACACGAGGATGTCCTCCCGGCCCAGTTTTTTCAACTCGGCGATAACGGCGGGTACCAACGTCTTGTGTCCGGCAGCCAAAGAAGAAACACCAATCACATGCACATCGTTTTCAACGGCTTGTTTTGCAGTTTCTTCGGGAGTCTGGAACAATGGTCCCATATCTACGTCGAAGCCCATATCGGCATAACCGGTAGCTACCACTTTAGCACCACGGTCGTGACCATCCTGGCCCATTTTAGCAATCATAATACGCGGACGACGTCCGGTCAGTTCGGCAAACTCATCGGTCATTGCCTTTGCTTTCTCGAAATCGGCATCTTCGCCGGCTACGCTTGAATATACTCCACTCACGGTTCTGATTACTGCTTTATAACGTCCACAAACTTTTTCACATGCATCTGAAATTTCACCTAAGGATGCACGCTTCTTCGCTGCATCTACAGCCAACTCCAGTAAGTTACCCTCGCCGGTTTCGGCACATTTGGTAATGGCAGCCAAAGCGGCTTCCACTTCTGCCTGATTCCGGTTGGCACGCAATTCTTTCAGGCGGGCAATCTGAGCCTCACGTACGGCCGTATTGTCGATTTCCAGAATATCAATCGGATCTTCCTTGTCCAAACGATACCTGTTCACGCCGACAATCGTCTGCTCGCCGCTATCAATACGAGCCTGGGTACGTGCTGCAGCTTCCTCAATACGCAACTTGGGTAAACCGGATTCAATGGCGGCTGCCATACCACCCAATTTTTCGATTTCCTGAATATGAGCCCAGGCTTTTTCCACCAACTCATTTGTCAGGCTCTCCACATAGTAAGAACCAGCCCACGGGTCAACAGCCTTGCAGATGGTAGATTCTTCCTGAATATAAATCTGGGTATTCCGGGCAATACGGGCTGAAAAATCGGTCGGCAAAGCAATAGCTTCATCCAACGCATTGGTATGCAGGGACTGGGTATGTCCCAGAGCTGCACCCATAGCCTCGATACAAGTACGCCCTACGTTGTTGAACGGATCCTGTTCAGTCAACGACCAACCGGAAGTCTGGCAGTGCGTACGCAGCGCCAGTGATTTCGGGTTCTTCGGATTGAACTGTTTCACAATCTTTGCCCACAACAAACGGCCAGCCCGCATTTTGGCGATTTCCATGAAATGGTTGGTACCGATAGCCCAAAAGAAAGACAAACGCGGAGCAAAAGCATCTATATCCATTCCCGCATTCACTCCGGCACGAAGATACTCCAATCCATCTGCCAACGTATAAGCCAACTCAATATCAGCAGTAGCACCTGCTTCCTGCATGTGGTATCCGGAGATAGAGATGGAGTTGAACTTCGGCATGTTCTTTGAAGTATACTCAAAGATATCCGCAATAATCTTCATCGAGAATTTCGGCGGATAAATATAAGTATTACGCACCATAAACTCTTTCAGAATATCGTTCTGAATCGTACCCGACAACTGGTCTAACGTTGCACCCTGTTCCAAACCTGCAACAATATAGAATGCCAGAACAGGAAGTACGGCACCGTTCATCGTCATAGATACGGACATTTTGTCCAAAGGAATCTGGTCGAACAAAATCTTCATATCCAGAATAGAATCGACAGCTACACCGGCTTTACCTACATCACCGATTACACGCGGGTGATCGGAATCATAACCGCGGTGAGTAGCCAGGTCAAAAGCTACTGAAAGTCCTTTTTGTCCGGCAGCCAGATTTCTACGGTAAAAAGCATTGGATTCCTCCGCAGTAGAGAATCCCGCATATTGACGAATCGTCCAGGGACGAAGCGGATACATGGCAGAATACGGCCCACGCAGATAAGGAGGAATACCAGCTACATAGTCCAGATGTTCCATCCCTTTCAGGTCATCGGCAGTATACACCGGTTTCACCGGAATCAACTCAGGAGTTGTCCAGTTCTTAGCGATATGGTTGGCTTTTTCCCATGCTTCAGCAGACATCGGAGCCTTTTCAAACGCTTTAATATTTATATCTTTAAAATTCGGTTTCATCGATTTCAAATTAAATAATTAGATTCCCAGTTTCTGTTGGTAAGCTTTCAATTCTTCCAACACATTGTTCTTCACGTGGATATAGTTCATCAGTCCCTTAGCTTCCAGTTCCGGACGGCTTTCGGGATTACCGGCAACAACGACAATGGCTTTGCCTTTCAGTTTTTCGAAAGCTTCGGGAGCAAATCCGGCATATTCATCATCGGAGCTACACAATACCACAATAGCAGCTTTGTTGTCTACACAAGCCTGAACACCTTCATCTACGGTCTTGAAACCATTATTGTCTTTTACTTCAAAACCGGCACAAGCGAAGAAATTACAAGCAAACTGAGCCCGGGCTTTCCGCATAGCCAGATTTCCCATCGGGAACATATAAACCACCGGACGGCCGTTTTTAGCCGCATACTGATCGGTCTTCAGGCGCATAGCTTCGAAAGCAGCCGGTCCACGGTAAGGTTTCAACGTTTCGATTTCAGCACCTTCAACCGTCTCATCTTCGGGTTCGAAAATACAAGCACACAACTGACGGTCAACCTTTTCATTGAAATTAGGGAATTGGTTCACACCCACAAAATTCTCTTTCCGTTGTGCAATAGCCAAATCGCGGGCCTGGGCCGTAGCCTTCACTGCAGCCTGCACAAAACCTTTCTTTAAAGCTTCGGCATATCCGCCCTGTTCCTGTGTTTCGAGGAACAGTTTCCAGGCAGCCTCAGCAATATTCTGAGTCAGCTCTTCAATATAATAAGAACCACCAGCAACGTCGACAATCTTAGCAAAATGGGACTCCTCTTTCAGTAACAACTGTTGATTTCGAGCCACACGTTCAGCCAGTTCGGTCGGATGGCACTCAAAAGTGTCGTCAAACGGATGCACAGTAAAAGAATCCACTCCTCCTAATACGGCCGACATCGTTTCGGTCTGCGTACGCAGCATATTTACATTCGGATCATAAACCGTTTTATTCCATTCAGAAGTTTCAGCATGAATATTCATCTTACACTTGCAATCGCAGGAAGGACGATAAGCCTTCACAATATGAGCCCACAAGTAACGGGCAGCGCGCAATTTGGCAATTTCCATAAAATATTTGGAACCAGTGGCAAAATGGAAACGGATTTTCGGAGCCACCTCATCGATGCTCATTCCGGCATCCGTCAATTTATCCAAATATTCCACACCGGCAGCCAAAGAAAAGCCCAACTCCTGAACAATGGAAGAACCGGAATTATTGAATACGTACCCGCCCACTTCAATGGTTTTGAAGTTTTTGTAAGCCGACATCTTTTCCGCATTGGCCCTTACATGCTCAAAAGGTTTTTCACAACACATCTTCCCTTTGCGGGTATAAGCGCTCATCGGGTCAATGTTGATACCGCCGTATATTTTTTCAGGAGCAATACCTCTTCCTTCCGCCACAGCCTGGAACGCATCCAGGACACTTTCTTTTTTACATCCGGCAACAAAGTTTATTTCAACACACTCCAGACAAATATCTTTCAGGAGAAGTTCCATATCCGCCTTTGTAAATTCCTGACATCCGTTCAGGATGAAACCCAGGGAATTCACACCGCGATTCAGCACATCCAATGCCTTCTTGTTCGCTTCAGCCAAATCTTCCACAACAATATCCTGACGCACATACCAGTCGTTGTTATCTTTTTGGTTTCCTCTGACAAACGGGAATTCGCCGGGTAGACAATCCAGATTCTTCAGGTCCTTCATATTCTCCAACCGATACATCGGCTGAACGTTGAAACCTTCATTGGTTCTCCATACAAGCTTTTTGTTAAAATCAGCCCCTTTCAGGTCTGCAGTGACTTTGTCGATCCATTCCTGCATGGTATTCGGCGCAAACTCACTGAAAAGCTTACTATTCTCTTTTTCTGCCATAATTTATATATTTAACTGTAACTGTTTGTTTTAAAAAACGAACAAATTTAACCCTTTCAAGGGATTAAAAAAATTATTTAACGCCTTTTTTCCGTATTTATAACGATTGAAATTCCTTTCACGAACAGCGACCACATTCCGGAAAATATACTCCTTCCTTTATCCAATCTGCTCAATCCCTCTCCTGCAGCTTCTTTAGGAAACACAGAAGCTGCAAAAAACCTTCTGCAGCAAACACAGGCATATCCGGAAAAATCAAATCGGCTCCCGCTTCCTTCAACTGACTGTCCGGAACAGGTCCCGTATTGACCGCCACAGTAAAAATACCGGCTGCCACAGCAGCCTTTACACCCAAGGGAGCATTTTCCACGACCACAGCTTCCGACGGTTTCACCCCGGCTTTCTTCAAACCTTTTAAATAAGGCTCCGGATGCGGTTTTCCTCGTTCCACATCAAAAGCCGTCACCATATATTCCGGTTTAAAAATCTCCGGGTATTCTTTATCCAACCGCTCCAACAAAGAACGTTGTCCCGAACCCGTAACCAATACCGGAATTAACCCGGCCTCCCTCACCCACTCAAGCAATTCTCTGGCTCCAGGCATAGGTTCCGTTTCCGGAAGCCCGTTAAAATAACGGCTCTTTTCCTTATAAATTTGTTCCAGTTCCCAATCCGCAGCTTCACGCCCATAGGCCCGCTTGAAAATATGATTGATGGTCCATTTGCCGGTAGCCCCCTCGTATTGGTAAAACTCATCCCGTTCACAAGGTATGCCCAAATCAGTAATCGCTCTATACCAGGAATAAGTATGATTTTTCATAGAATCAAACAACACCCCGTCCATATCAAAAAGTACAGCTTTCAAGTCCGAAGGAATATACCCGTGCTTTTTCCGGAAACACTCTACAGCAACAGCAATATCCATATGATTTCAATATATTTATTTACAATTTTCGCACCGGCATACCTCTATAAATCAGGACATTGTTTTAGGATTTCCTGCATGACAACCGCTGCTGCCTGGGCATCGGCAAGGGCATGATGATGAGTGGTCAGGTCAAAACCGCAATGGGCGGAAACGGTAGGCAGACGATAATTTTCCAATCCTTTAAATAATTTTCGGGCCAAACGACAGGTACAATAAAAACGATAGGCCGGATACGGCATTTCATACAAAGCAAATACCGCTTTCAGACACCCCTCATCAAACATGCTATTATGTGCCACCAATGGCACCCCCTCCACCAAGGGAGCAATCTCGCGCCATACCGTCGGAAAAGCCGGAGCATCTTCAGTATCTTCCCGGGTTAATCCATGAATTTCAGTATTCCGGCGGGAATAAAAATCAGGAACAGGATGAATCAAACTGTAAAATCGGTCCTCTATGTTTCCCCGGTTCACCAATACAATGCCTACGGAACAAACACTTGTCGGCTGCCAGTTTGCCGTTTCAAAATCCAGTGCTGCAAATTTCTCAATCATTCCTCTTTTTAAATATAAACTTTCCCGGCCTTCAAAACATTTCCTTTCATAATCCATATATGAGCCCCTGTGCCTTAGAAACCCAGGATAGACTGACGGCAAAGATAGCTATTTCCCACCCTCTTCCTGTTAAATTCTCCTGCCCATTCAAAAAAAATAGTTTTAACATTAACAATAAAGGAAATGAATTTTGAAAAAAACCAAATTATTCCGTATTTTGTCAGAATAAAACTTCATTCAATTCGGCATTAAGGGAATTTGATATACCTGTCTGATGCCTAAAAAAAAGAAATATGGAAAAAATAAAAGCAGCCGTAGTAGGCTATGGTAACATCGGAAAATATGTAGTGGAAGCCCTTCAAGTAAGTCCGGACTTCGAAATAGCAGGAATCGTTCGCCGGAATACCAAAGAAATTCCGGAAGAATTGAAAGCCTACAAAGTCGTAAACAATTTAAGTGAATTAAACGGCATTCAAGTGGCCATCCTTTGTACTCCCACCCGCAGTGTGGAAAAATATGCCACTCAAGCTTTAAGTATGGGCATCAATACAGTAGACAGTTTTGACATTCATACCCAAACCGTAGAACTTCACCGGACTTTAGACCAAATCGCCCGTCAGCATCAAGCAGTATCCGTCATGTCTGCCGGTTGGGATCCGGGATCAGATTCCGTCATCCGTGCGCTGTTAGAGGCATGTGCTCCCAAAGGACTGACATATACCAATTTCGGACCGGGTATGAGCATGGGACACACTGTAGCAGTGAAAGCCATCGAGGGAGTGAAAGCCGCCCTGTCTATGACCATTCCCACCGGCACCGGTATTCATCGCCGGATGGTATATATCGAACTCGCAGAAGGATATTCTTTCAATGAAATAGCTCAAAAAATCAAAAACGATCCTTATTTCGTCCATGACGAAACCCATGTCATGCAGGTGGAAAACGTAGATGCCCTGCTCGACATGGGACATGGCGTAAACCTCACCCGCAAAGGTGTATCCGGCAAAACGCAAAATCAATTGTTTGAATTTAACATGCACATCAACAACCCGGCACTGACAGCACAAATCATGGTTTCGTCCGCCCGTGCCACTATGCGCCAGCAACCGGGATGCTATACCCTCATCGAAATTCCGCCGGCAGACTTGTTGTACGGCGAACGGGAAGACCTCATCCGGCACCTCGTATAATCCCAAAATACAGGACTTCCTCCGCACCTCCTTATGAGCGGAGGAGGTCCTGCCTATCCTCCCGATCCTTTTGTTTTCCAAACTCTTCATAAATTAAGAAAAACTTTATACTTTCGTCATTTGGTATAATTATAGTCAGAATGAACGATAAACTGAAAGAAGAAATCCGGAAGACACAGGAAGTACTGAAAAACGGGGGAATCATTTTATACCCCACTGATACTATCTGGGGGCTCGGTTGCGATGCCACCAATCCGGAAGCAGTAAGACGAATTTACGAAATCAAGAAAAGAGCGGATAACAAATCCATGCTGGTATTATTGGACGATGCCGGCAAAATCGCTTCGTATGCGGATATACCGGACATTGCCCTGGACCTGATAGAAGTGACGGATAAACCCACCACAATTATTTATCCCAATGCCAAAAGACTGGCTCCCGACCTGATTGCCGAAGACGGAACCATCGGCATCCGCATTACCCGGGAAGAATTTACCCAATCCCTGCTTTATCGCTTCAATCGGCCCCTTATTTCCACTTCGGCAAATATCAGCGGAGAGCCTTCTCCCCGCTTTTTCAACGAAATCAGTGAAACCATCAAAAATGCAGTGGATTACATTGTCAACTACCGCCGCAACGACCATACCCCTGCTTCGCCTTCCAGTATCATCAAACTGGGATTAAACGGAGAAATTCAAATTATCCGGAAGTAAATAAAAGTGTAAAAGCTAAATTTTAACATCCAATACCATGGCTCTGATTTTAAATATTGACACGTCCACCTCCGTTTGCTCAGTAGCTTTAGCCAAAGACGGAAAAGTGATTGCAATAAAAGAAAACAACGAAGGATTAAACCACTCTGTCCTTCTGGGGACTTACATCCATGAGGTTTTACAGGAACATGCCCTGGAAGTGCAAGACTTAGATGCTGTAGCCGTCAGCATGGGCCCCGGCTCTTATACCGGCTTGCGGATTGGAGTATCGTTGGCCAAAGGATTATGCTTCGGGGCCGGCAAACCCTTGATTGCCATTCCAACCTTACAGGCCCTGGCCCTGGCCGTATCTGCCCAATTGAAGGAAGAGGCTCTTTACTGCCCGATGATTGACGCCCGCCGGATGGAAGTTTATACGGCCTTCTTCGACCAGAACAACCAGCCTGTAACTGAAACAAAAGCGGAAATTATAGATGAAAATTCTTTCTCCGGCTTGCTGAACAAACACACCATCTATTTTTTTGGCAACGGAAGTGAAAAAGTGAAACATATCCTGACCCATCCCAATGCCCGTTATGTTGAAAAAGCAGAAACTTCAGCCCGGCACATGGCCCCGCTGGCTGAGTCCGATTTTTCCAGGCAGAAATTCGTAGATGTCGCTTATTTTGAACCTTTCTACTTAAAAGACTTCATTGCCACCACCCCAAAAAAGAAAATCGGTTTTTAAGAATTCCCGCACCAAACCCTTCTGTTATTTTTCAGTATAACTAAATATACCACAACCATTATAAAATACAGAATGATGAAAACAAAATTATTTACCCTGCTTTTTACAATCCTGGCTTTAGGGGCCTGTAAAAAAGAAATCAATCTGGAAGTCAGAAAAATCCACGAAACGGACAAAACGGCCCAATGGAATATTGACATCCACCGTTCGGTTTTCTCTTTCCCGGAAAAGGAAGTTGAAGAAAGCTGTGTAAAATTCAACGACGAAATTACAGGATTGATTAACGGAATTCACGCCGCTTTCATAGAACAATGCAAAGAAACCGTCACCGGTCTCGATTCCATGGGATATAAACAGGCAGCTCCTTTTGAACTATATATCCAGGACTCTGTTTTTCTGGCAGATAAAAACTACATCAGCCTACTCATGTCTTCTTATGAAATGCTGGGCGGAGCCAACGGGATAACTCATTTTTATGGTGTAAACTACGACATGAAGAACCGCAGATTTCTGAATAAAAAAGATATATTAAATTACGACAAAGCACAAGAAATCAACTCTCTGTTAAAAGAAAACCTGAAAAACCCCGATAAATGCTATACTTTTGAAGCACCTACCGTAGAAAATTTCACGGCTTTAACTTTCACCCTCCATACTGTTGATTTCACTTATGCCAAGTATATTCTCGGACCGGGAGCCTGCGGACCGGTAACCATTTCCATTCCCAGATCCAAAATGCACGGCATGTTGAAGTTTTCAAATGCCCCAACCCGCTAAAACCGTCCCGGGCTTCCCTTGTGGCAAGCACAACACTGAAAGGTTGTACTGCCACAAAGGAAATAGAACGACCATAGAATACCAGCATTCAGGTAAAGAGATATATAATTACCAAAGATTACTTACGATAGGAAAAATTTCCTTCATGGGTATTGTCCTCTGCATGAGCCGCTATCCAAACCTTAAAATCTCCGGGTTCTGCAACATATTTCATCTCGTGATTATACATAGCAATTGTTTCCGGAGTAATTGTAAACTCCACCTGCACCGAATCTCCTTTGGGCAGAAAAACTTTCTGAAATCCACGTAACTCCTTCACCGGACGGGTGACACTGCCTGTTACATCCTGGATATACAACTGCACGACAGTCTCTCCATCCCTATCTCCTGTATTCACAACAACCGCACTCACTTCAAGTTCTCCTCCTGGCCTCAGTATATTCGTATTCATCCGCATATTCCGGATTTCAAAAGTAGTATAACTCAACCCGTATCCGAAAGGATAAAGCGGCGTATTAGGCGAATCAAGGTAAAAAGAACGGTAATCCTCCTTAGGATTCTCTGCACTGACGGGTCTTCCGGTATTTTTATGATTGTAATATACCGGTATCTGTCCCACAGAACGGGGAAAAGACATGGTCAGGCAAGCTGAAGGATTATAATTTCCACTAATCACATCCGCCATAGCATACCCTGCCATAGTGCCCAGATACCAGGCTTCCATAATACCGTCCACATGTTCGTCTTCCCAGGATAAATCCAATGGGCGGCCATTTATCAACACCAATCCCAGAGGCTTTCTCAACTTCACCAATTCCTCCAAAAGTTCACGTTGAATCTCCGGTAACCGGATATTTGTCCGGGAAGCTGCTTCTCCGGACCAGTTAAAATCTTCTCCCATCACTGCCAATATCACATCCGCCTGCGCCGCAACATCCATAGCTTCCCCGAAACCGCTCCTGTCGGAACCACTCAAATCACAACCGGCAGCATACAAAAACTTTACCTTATCCCCTTTATAAACATCCATGAGCCCCTCATAAAGAGAAGCACTCTGCTCCCGGTTTCCCCTGCCGGCCCATTCCCCGTTCTGATTCACTTTATCCTTTACCATAGGTCCAATCAAAGCCACCGTCTGGGATTTTCCGGGGTCTATCGGAAAAACCTTATTTTGATTCTTCAAAAGCACAATAGACTTTCTTCCGGCTTCACGTGCCACCTGCAAAAATTCAGGCCTCATGATGGTATTTTTTTCCCGGGTAGAATCCAAATAACGATAAGGGTCATCAAACAATCCCAGCAAAAATTTCATCTCCAGAATCGGTCTCACAGCACGGTCAATGACATGTTCTTTGACCTTCCGACTCTTCACCAATGAAGGTAAATTCCGGATAAAAACATTTCCGTTCATATCCATATCAATTCCGGCATTCACCGCCTTCTCCGCAGCCTCTTCCTCATTCGCAGCAATTCCGTGAGGAATCAATTCATTCACGGCAGTATAATCGGTCACGACAAATCCCTTAAACTTCCACTCATCGCGGAGCACATCCGTATAAAGGTACTTGTTGGCAGTAGCAGGAACCCCTTCCACTTCATTGAAGGAAGTCATAAAAGTAGCCACTCCAGCCTTTTCCGCAGCATAAAACGGAGGGAAATAAACCTCATACAAACTACGTCTCGATACATCCACAGTATTATAATCGCGTCCGGCCTCAGAAGCACCGTAAGCAACAAAATGCTTGGCACAAGCCAATACCGTATTAATCTTCTTCAAATCTTTCCACGAATCCCCCTGAAATCCCTGTACCCGGGCCACTGCCACCCGCCGGCCATACCAGAGGTCCTCTC
>ERZ778496.1400-NODE-1400-length-17405-cov-10.324265_pt1 | contig 17405 bp, 13 predicted proteins | sample MGYA00433099_ERZ778496 | MGnify/ENA primary metagenome ERZ778496 (study PRJEB29527, sample SAMN07138962) | mouse gut metagenome | material: feces | host: mouse | place: China:Nanjing | collected 2016-01-25 ... | reverse complement strand
CAGACCTGGGATGACCACGACCGCAGCGGACGCTTCGTTGCCCGCGACTTCGGACAGAACTACCTGATGACCTTACAGGAAAAAGGAAATCCGATTATCTATACCAATGGTGACAACGACACTTTCCCATTGTGGTACAACCAAGAAACGGAAGGCTTCCGTACAGATGCCCGCACCTGTAACCTAAGTTATCTGCAAACAGACTGGTATATCGACCAAATGAAACGTCCGGCATACGATTCCCCATCGCTTCCTATCACTTGGGACCGTGTACAGTACGTGGAAGGGCAGAATGAGTATATCTCTATCCGCCCTGAAATGAGAGCCCTTATCGACAGCTACTTCAAGCAAGCCAATGAACTGGCTGCACAGGGAGATACGACTATTCTGTCGCTCGTTCACTCCATTTTCGGTGAGAATCCATACGAATTGAAGGAAATCATCAACCGCTGGATGCTCGGCAAGAACGACCAGCTGAAAGAGCTTCTCAAAAAGACTGGAAAAGATATCCAACTGCCGCTTATCCCTACGGACAGCATCGTAATGAAGGTGGACAAAGAAGCCGTACGCCGCTCCGGCATGAAGATACCGGAAGCTCTGGGCGACTCTATCCCCGAATACATGACAATCACCCTTAGAGACGCCAACGGCAACCCGAAACGCGCCCTCTACAAGAGTGAACTGATGATGCTCGAAATGCTTGCCAACGCCAACTGGGAACGTCCCATCTACATGGCAATCACCGTAGGAAGCGAGAACCATCTGGGCATGGGCAACCACTTCACGCAGGAAGGTCTTGCCTACCGTTTCACACCGTTCGATACGGACAAACTGGACAGCAAGATAGACAGCGAAAAGATGTACGACAACCTGATGAACAAGTTCAAGTTTGGCGGTATCGACCAGCCGGGTATCTATATCGACGAGAACGTGATGCGTATGTGCTACACGCACCGCCGTATCTTCACGCAACTCGTAGGCCAGCTTATCAAAGAAGGCAAGAAGGATAAGGCACTCGCCGCACTCGACTACGCCGAAAAGATGATTCCGTCATACAACGTACCGTACGACTGGGCAAACGGCGCCTTCCAGATGGCAGAGTCTTATTACCAACTGGAACAGAGCGAGAAAGCCAACAAAATCATCGACGAGCTTGCCAACAAATCGCTCGAATACATGATCTGGTATCTCAGCCTGAACGATAACCAGCTTGCCATCGCCGGCGAGAATTTCATATATAACGCCAGCCTGCTTGACGCTGAAATCCGTCTGATGGAGAAATATAAATCAGAAGAACTCGCAAAACACTACTCCGAACAGCTTGACCAACTATACAACGAGTATGTGACGAGAATGAAAGGGAGTAAGTAGTGACTAACCACTAACCGCTACACAAAATGTTTATAGAACAACCACCCTGGCTTTTACGAGCGTTGTATCCACAAGCTATCTTCCGGATGGACCCGAATGAACGGGCAGTCTATCTGACTTTTGATGACGGTCCCATCCCTGAAGTAACTCCCTGGGTACTGGAAGTATTGGAAAAGCATCATATTAAAGCCACCTTCTTCATGGTAGGCGACAATATACGCAAGCACCCGGATGAATACCGGATGGTGGTAGAGCACGGACACCGCATCGGCAACCATACTTTCAACCACATCCGCGGATTCGAATATTCCAATCCGGATTACCTCGCAAACGCCCAAAAGGTAGACGAAATTATCCATTCCGATCTCTTCCGTCCGCCACACGGGCACATGGGGTTCCGGCAGTATTATACCCTGCGCCATCATTACCGCATCATTATGTGGGATCTTGTGACTCGTGATTATAGTAAACGGATGCGCCCGGAACAGGTATTGAACAATGTGAAGCGCTATGCACGCAACGGTTCCATCATCACTTTCCATGACTCACTGAAGTCGTGGAATAATGGTAACCTGCAATATGCGCTCCCCCGTGCCATTGAGTTCCTGAAAGAGGAAGGGTATGAGTTTAAGGTGTTATAACCTGAAATAATATAGCATCATTTCTCTCAGGAGAATTTGAAAGAACATGAAAGCCGAAGCTCTGCGCCCCGGCTTTTCTTCATTTAAAGCCACTTTCCGGCTCGATATCGACAGTTTTCCATTTAATCCACCACTTGAACATTGCAAGGCAGATTTGTCCGATAAAGGGAAAAAAACAGCCAAAAGCGCATATCTTTCAAAGAATATGAATCATTCTTATCCTCTCCAAACTTATTTTTTATAAATTTGCACCGGACTCTTCCGCAGAAAGCCTCCGGGTGGTGGGGAGAGTCGTTTATATAGAGAAGACGTTTACTAGCGTTTGTCATTCGTGTTCAGAACTTCGCAAACTTTGATCTACTGGAATGATGAATAGCAACCAAGACGTCCTCCTGATGTGTATTTATATACATCCGTGCCCCGCTTTGACCAAACAAAGAGAGGTTACGGATGTTGTACATATCGGCGTGGGCTTTCTGCGTTGTTCGTTCCCAGTAGTTTGGCATTGCGAAGGCCTTGGACACGGAACGAGCGAAGGTGAGAGATTTCCCACGCCTTTTTTATATATCCCTATCACCACATACAGTAACTCCGTCCGTCAAGGGAAATCAAAGGGACGCATATAGCAAAGACAGAAACATGATTCATGCGGGACAACTTATTGAACGCACGCTTCACGAACAAGGACGCACAGTGACCTGGTTCGCCACCCAGCTATGCTGTACACGACCTAATGTCTATAAGATATTCAAGAAAGAGAATATCGACATTCATCTGCTCTGGCGTATCTCCTACATTCTCGGACACGACTTCTTCCGCGACTTATCCGACAGCATCAGTACCGACAACAATACTACCAGTGTATCCAAATAGGATACAATCCCGTATCGTTCTTGGAACTATGCTTTTCCCCGTTCGTGCACTCCTTTCGCATACCTTTGCCGAAAATATTAACATATAATCACAAAGGGACATGAAAATGAAAAAATTAATCTTATTTATTTCACTCGCCTTTATCGGTGCAATCGGAGTGTATGCACAGAAAACAACCGTGAGAATGCAAGAGACACAAGCCCGTTTGCTGGATGTCACTTCCAACGCTTATGTAAAGCCACTCACCGTAGAGCTGCAGATAGACAAGTCCAAAGGACGTGTCAAGGACGAATGGACGCTCACAAGAGAGCAAGCCGAACAGGAAATGAACGGAGACTTGATAAATATCCGCAGTTACGCCATCTATATGTCTTCCCAAAAGCACAATGCCGACGTGATAGTAGCCGCCACATTCAATGTCAAGACAAATGAAGATGGCAACGGATATAAAGTAACCGTGATCGGCTATCCTGCAACCTTCATCAACTGGAAAACGGCAGAAGCATCCGACTACGAATGGATACGTATGGAAAAGACACTCACAACAGCAGACAAAGACAAGATTGCCGCCGTCATCAAATAAACGAAAAAGAAAATCATAGTAAAACCACATTAATAATCAAATAGAATTTCAACATGAAAAAACTATTATCATTAGCAGCCGCATGCTTATTGTGTGCAGGCATGCAAGCTCAAATCGTATCGTCCAGAAGTGTCAGTATCAAATCTGCCCAAAAACAACCATCGGAAACACAATGGTTTCTGCGTGGCGGACTGAACATAATGAAACTCACCGGCGATGGCGCAGAAGATACCGGCAGCAAACTCGGTTACAACTTCGTCTATGGCTTTCAGAAACCAATCAGTACAGTAGGCACTTATTGGGGAATGGAATTCGGCCTGGGTTCCCGCGGTTGGGGAGACTCTGAGGACGGCTACAAAGTCAGCCAAATGGCACACAATGTACAGGTATCTCCGTTCACATTCGGATACAAGTACAATATCACGGATGCTGTGGCTATCGACGCACACCTGGGTGCTTATGTCAGCTTCGACTATGTAGGGAAATATAAGGAAGAGGAAGATGGCGAAGAAGTGGGTAGTGCCAGTATCGGCGACTGGGAAGACTGGAAGCGTTTCGATGCCGGTATGAATATCGGTGTAGGTCTTTGGTACAGCCGTTTCAACCTCGACTTCACTTATCAACGCGGATTTATCAAGACCTGGGAATGTAACACCAGCAATGTACTAATCCGCTTGGGTGTAGCCTTCTAATCGGAGTTAGCATCGAACCTTGATTATATCATTTATACACGGCGTTCACGCTCTTTTCTCTCTGCAGAAGGGACGTGAATGCTGTTTTATCTAACAAAACAATGAAAAGTAGCATGTTCAAACAACGATTATGGATACTTTCCTTTCTCCTCGCAGGAATAACTCTCCAGACAACTGCCCAAACATTTACCGAACAGGGGAAGACCTATCCTATCAGCGCAGACGGCAACAAATATGTAGTCACCGGCTTTACTCCCTTCAGCCAACTAAACGATGAGGGAATTTTCGCCAACACTCTATTATGGACAGTAGAAAATGTTTGTCCCAAACTGCGCGAAGGAATAACAGAAGTAAACGTACCTGCCAAAAACTTCAAATGCGACCTGATACTCAACTCTCCGGCAGACTCGAAACAAAACAATACGTACTACTGTAAAGCCACTTTTCGTATAGCAAGCGGCAAACTGATCTATTATATCTCCGATATTCTGATTGAATCATCAGCATTCGTAATGAAAAAGGTCACTCCCATGGAGAAACTGTCACCGGAGAAAAAGCCGGCGCATAAGGAAATAATGGACGACTTCATACAAGTCGAATCACTCATACTTAATAAGATGTTCGACTTCGTTGCAAGTAACCAACTTTCCCCCATCACGCATTGGAACGAAATCAGTATCAGCAAACCCGTGCAAGGTATGACCGCAGATGAATGCCGGCTAGCCTTCGGCAAACCGCAGACAATCCTAGAATCAAACGGAGAAATACAATGGATGTATTCCAGTTCTTTCTACCTTTTCTTCAAGAACGGGCGCGTGGAGACCATTATAAAATAGACTTAAAACGTACAATTTAAAATAATTCATTATAAGAACATTACAAAAAGCAGCTACCTGCATAGCTGTGTTGCTATTATCATTCATGGCATGAGCGTATTATAGCAAAGAACCCGGACTAGAGTTATACACCAAACAGACTTTACGTAAAGTCAATTAAATAAAAGATTCCAGCAGACTTATAAATCCTGCAATCTTATATAAAAGTGTCAAGTATGCTCTATTATAATAGAGCATACTTGACACTTTTCAAAATACTTATACTACATTATCTTGCATACAGCATCCATTTCCAAGCCGGCAGGACACGAATCAGCATATCCTGCTCCCTCCACTCAGCCTCTGTCTCCATTGTGACAATGACGAGTTCCTGACAGTCTGTCGCCCGGGCAGCTTCCAGCAATCCCTCTATTTCCCGTCTGCGGGTTTCCTCATCATCCATCTGATAACTTACTTGTATCAATCGCGTCACTTTATCAAATTCTGTAACCACAAAATCACATTCCTTCTTGCCTTTATAATAATGCAACTCTTCCTGAATCCGTAGCGTTCTTCTCAAATGAAGGAAAACAGCATTTTCCAGCAATTTCCCATTATCCTCACTCTGTGAATTCAAAAGTACGGAACGCAGACCATTATCAATGCAATAGTACTTCTTATCTCCTGTATTCTCCTTTACAAGTGACGGTTCATATTTTGTCAAGGAGAAAAAGAGATAAACAGACTCGGTCTGAACAATCACATCATACAATGTATTCTTCCCTATACTGACTCCCTGCGACTTCAATTCATTATAAATACGGTTGATTGAAGTTGGCTTCGTCAAGTTACTCATCACCCGTTTGATGAAGTAACGTATCGGTTCCGGATTCCTTATTTCATACCTCTCCACAAGATCCTTGTAGAGCATCACAAAGAAGTATTCCTGCAGAATCATATCCTTATATAATGGAGCTGCCAATACAACTTCCGGGAAGCCTCCTCCATGTAAATACACTTTAAATGCATTGATAAGTTTAGCGCGGTTCTCTGGTACATAATAATTCGTATCAACTCCGGTAAAATTACAGAATTCGATGAATGACAACGGAAATTCCTCATACTGCAATGTTCGCCCGCGCAAAGAGGTGGCCAACTCTGAAGAAAGCATCCGTGAATTACTTCCCGTAAGAAAAATGTGCCTGCATTCCTGTTCATAAACCCGCCGTACAAATGGTTGCCAATCATCTGCCATTTGTACCTCATCAAAGAACATATAAACTTCTTTCAACGGAATTGCAGGATAAAGTTCCCGGTAGGCCTGAAGAATCTCATCCAAATTATCTGCATTCAGTTGCAAACGTTCATCATCAAAGTTGAGGAACAGTATCTGCTCCTTCGTTACAACCCGTTCACGGATAAGCCGGTTTATTGCCAATAGAAAAAGAGAAGACTTACCACACCGCCTCACGCCGGGCACGGTTATAATCTTTCCGCTATCGACAGGTAATGAAAGTTCACGAGGATAAACTTCCACCGGCAATGATGCCTGAAATCCCGCAATCAGTTGTTTTAGCAATTCTTTCTTTCCCATAAAGACAATAATTGTAAATTCTTTCTTTTTTAGAAAGACAAAATTAGAAAAAAGTTTCTTCATTACAAAGAAACAGGCTATTAATCTATAAGGATTCAAAACATGTTAATTCATACAAATTGCTTTACAGGTCTATTCGTCCTCAACCTTTAGCCAAACCAGATCGATAACAGCAGCAAGTCCATTTCCGGCTGTCGTTCCACCATTTTCTAATAAATCAGTAAACAATCCATAATAAAATTTCAGAGATTTCAAGTTAACGGACACCTCTCTTGGCGCATTACCATAACTGTATTTCATGATATACTCTCCCAAGAACCGCTCGTATTTGGTATAAGCCGGATCGGGCACATGGGGTTCCGGCAGTATTATACCCTGCGCCATCATTACCGCATCATTATGTGGGATCTTGTGACTCGTGATTATAGTAAACGGATGCGCCCGGAACAGGTATTGAACAATGTGAAGCGCTATGCACGCAACGGTTCCATCATCACTTTCCATGACTCACTGAAGTCGTGGAATAATGGTAACCTGCAATATGCGCTCCCCCGCTCCATCGAATTCCTGAAAGAGGAAGGATATGAGTTTAAGGTGTTATAATAACAACCTTTGAGAAAACAGAAAAAGAGAAGATCTACCGCATCTTCTCACGCCAGGCAGTGTTGTGATCTTCCCCATCAACAGGTAAAATAAGTTTGCGAGGACGTACCTCTGCCGATAATGAGGTTTGAAATCCTACAATCCGTTGTTGCAGTAATTCTTTCTTTCCCATAAAGACACATTCTTGATTTTCTTTCTTTTTCTAAAAGAAAAAATTAAGCAAAAGCTTCTTTGATAAAAAGAAACTTTTGCTTAAGCCATTTAAAAAGGCGCATGATATTCAAATTCGAAGAAGATATCATTTAACCCTGATTCTCTATAAAGAAGGACAATTTAATGCTACCATTCACAGCAACCTCTTGAATCTACATGTCAATGTAACTAATTTACCAAGTTCTAGCAGAACTTGGTAAATTTTGTTCTATACAAATGGATGCTGAAACATAGATAATGATTGCTGCTATTTATCATCTTATGGATAAAAACAGGGGTATAGACAATTTAGATTACATCTAAATAAATAACGATTCCAATAGCTTTTCCTATAATTCATTTTCACATTAATTTATATTTATAAAGCGACAATGCGAAGACTGTTAAATGTCAAATTGTTACTATATTTAGGGTTAAAGCATAATAAACATATTATTTTATACCATATAGAAAATAATATATTGCACAAAAATCACCTCAAATAATAGTATAAAATACATCACATTCTTTTATCTTTTTAGAATTACTTATTTCTATTTTATAATTTTATACCTATATTTGCGATTATTCTTGAATGCAAAAACAAGAATTAATAATTTTAATATATAAAAGAGTGTTTATGAACAAAAAAGTAATGTTGTTATTGGTCTGCTTATTTACAAGCGTAGGCCTGATGATTGCCCAAACACCTAAAAAGGTGACAGGAGTCGTTATTTCGGAAGAAGACGACCAGCCTGTAGTGGGAGCATCTGTTTTAATAAAAGGTACAACGTTGGGAACAGTTACCAATATTGACGGTCAGTTCACTATTGACAATGTACCAAGTTCTGCTAGGACTTTGAAAGTCAGCTATATTGGAATGAAATCCCAAGAGGTTGCCATCAAAGCTGGTACCATAAAAATCATACTCCAACCGGACTCTGAAGTACTGGAAGAAGTAGTAGTCACCGGTATGCAGAAAATGGACAAACGATTGTTCACGGGAGCCTCAACGAAGCTGTCGGCAGACAACGTGAAGCTAAGCGGTATGGCTGATATCAGCCGTGGGTTGGAAGGTCGCGCTGCCGGTGTATCCGTTCAAAACGTATCAGGCACATTTGGTACAGCCCCTAAAATTCGCGTACGTGGCGCTACATCTATCTACGGTAGTTCCAAGCCGCTGTGGGTAGTAGATGGCGTTATCATGGAAGATGCCGTGGAAGTAAGTGCAGACCAACTATCCTCGGGTGATGCAGAAACCTTGATTTCATCTGCTATTGCCGGTCTGAATGCCGACGACATCGAAAGCTTCCAGATTCTGAAAGACGGTTCGGCAACCTCTATCTATGGTGCACGCGCCATGGCAGGTGTGATCGTTGTTACTACCAAGAAAGGTAGAGCCGGTGTCAGTAAAATCAGTTATACCGGTGAGTTTACTACCCGTTTGATACCCAGCTACAATGACTTCAACATCATGAACTCACAAGAGCAAATGGGAATATACAAAGAGATGCAGGAAAAAGGATGGCTTAATTTTTCGGAAACATCACGTAACGCAGAAAGTGGCGTATACGGTAAAATGTATCAGTTACTCAACACATATGACCCGACTATCGGAAAATATTTGCTTGACAATACCGAAAAAGCCATCAATCAATATCTGCAATCTGCTGAAATGAGAAACACCGACTGGTTCTCCGAATTGTTCTCCAATTCACTCAGCCAGAATCACTCTGTTAGCATCAGCACGGGAACAGACAAATCATCGTTCTATGCCTCATTAAGTGCCATGCACGACCCAGGATGGTACAAACAGAGCTCGGTAAACCGCTATACCGCTAATCTGAACACCACGTACAATATCCTCAAGAATTTAAGTATCAACTTGATTTCCAGTGCTTCTTACCGTAAACAGAAAGCTCCGGGAACCCTAGGACAAGATGTAGATGTAGTTAGCGGACAAGTAAAACGCGATTTTGATATCAACCCATACTCGTATGCACTTAATACCTCGCGTACACTTGATGTAAACGAGTATTATACAAGCAACTATTCACCATTCAACATTCTCCACGAACTGGAAAACAACTATATGGACCTGAATATTGCAGATGTGAAGTTTCAGGGAGAACTGAAATGGAAAGTTATCCAAGGTTTGGAATTGAGCGCATTGGGAGCTGTAAAATACCAAAGTACATCACAAGAACACAACATCAAAGATGAATCGAACCAGGCAGAAGCTTACCGCGCAGGGCTTAATGACAAAACAATCATGGACCGGAACCCATTCCTCTATACCGACCCCGACAATCCGTATGCCCTACCTATCTCTATCTTGCCGGAAGGCGGTATTTATCAACGCCGTGATTATAAAATGCTGGGGTATGATTTCAGAGCTACGCTCAGTTGGAATAAAGTATTCAAAGAAGACCACATTACCAACTTCTTTGCCGGTACGGAAATCAACTCTACCGACCGTAACAGAAGCTACTCACAAGGATGGGGTATGCAATATGGCATGGGCGAGATTCCTTACTACGTCTACCAATACTTTAAGAAAGGAATCGAGGACGGCAACAGTTACTATTCACTGAACCGGACAAGAAGCCGTAGTGCGGCATTCTTTGCCAACGCCACTTATTCTTACAAAGGAAAGTACACCCTGAACGGAACCGCGCGTTACGAAGGAACCAACCGAATGGGTAGAAGCCGCTCCGCCCGTTGGTTGCCTACATGGAACGTGTCCGGTGCATGGAACGCACACGAAGAGGCTTTCTTCGAATCATTACAACCCGCTCTCTCCCACTTCACGCTGAAAGCATCCTACTCGCTGACAGCCGACCGAGGACCTGCCGACGTGACTAATTCGCAAGCTATCATCACAAGCTATTCTCCTTACCGTCCATTTACGGATATTCAGGAAGCGGGACTGTATATCAAAGAACTCGAGAACAGTGAACTGACCTATGAGAAGAAACACGAATTGAATATCGGTGCCGATATGGGATTTTTGGACAACCGCATCAACTTTGCAGTCGACTGGTATACACGTAACAACTACGATCTCATCGGTATTGTAAACACACAGGGAGTAGGCGGCCAAATTCTAAAATATGCCAATATTGCTTCCATGAAATCACACGGTATAGAGTTTACACTTTCTACCAAAAATATCCAAAACAAAGATTTCAAATGGAATTCAGACTTCATTTTCTCGAAAACAAAAAATGAAGTGACAGACCTACAACAGAACTCGAACGTAATGGACCTTATCTCGGGTAATGGTTTTGCCAAACAGGGATATCCCGTGCGCGGCTTGTTCTCCATTCCTTTCAAGGGACTGAACAAAAACGGAGTGCCGATGGTGCTGAATGAAAAAGGCGAAGTGACAAGCACAAGCATCAACTTCCAGGAACGGCAGAATACAGAATTTCTGGTTTATGAAGGACCTACCGACCCAACGATTACCGGAAGTTTCGGCAACATGTTCACTTACAAAGGTTTCCGTTTGAACATCTTCCTTACTTATTCGTTCGGAAATGTAATACGACTGAATCCAGTATTCAATGCCCGCTATTCAGACCTTTCGTCTATGACACGCGAATTCAAGAACCGATGGACGCTGCCTGGCGATGAAAACAAAACAACGGTTCCTGCCATTTTGAACAAACGTGACTACGACAGCAACAGCGATTTGAAGTATGCCTACAATGCATATAATTATTCAACCGAACGTATCGCCAAAGGCGACTTCATCCGCATGAAAGAAGTTTCACTGACTTACGACTTCCCCAAATCATGGATTTCAAGCATTAAGTTATCGGATTTATCTTTAAAGTTGCAGGCAACCAACCTTTTCTTAATTTACGCAGACAAGAAGCTAAATGGTCAGGATCCGGAATTCTTCAATGCCGGTGGTGTAGCCTCACCTGTTCCACGCCAATTCACGCTCACTCTTAGATTAGGTCTTTAATAAAAAAACAAAAGAACATGAAAAAATATATCTTACTGGCTAGCATAGCCACTGCATTTACATTCGGTTTGTCATCCTGTTCCAAATTTCTCGATGAACTGCCTGATAACCGTACGGAACTGGCACCTGAAAATGTCGAAAAAATACTACTGGCAGCCTATCCAACCAGCACAATGTGTGCTATTGCAGAAATGTCGTCCGACAATACCGATGCCTATCCGGATAACTTCTCAGCATTCAACCGCTTGCAAGAGGACCTTTACAAATGGGACGTTACCTCTGAACGCGAAGACGACTCACCTCACGCATTATGGGAGTCTTGTTACATGGCGATTTCTGCCTGTAACCAAGCTTTAAGTGTTGTCGAAAAGTCTTCCAATCCTGCTTCATTAAATGCTGTAAAAGGGGAAGCACTAGTGTGCCGTGCCTATGCCCACTTCCTACTTGCCAATGTTTTCTGTAAAGCGTATAGTAACACTGCCAAAACCGACTTGGGTATACCATACATGAAAGAAATCGAAACAACCGTAAGTCCGGATTATAAACGCGGTACACTGGAAAATGTATACACCAACATCGAAGCCGACCTGCTAGAAGGAATCCCCTTAATCAGCGACAACGGCTACCGGGTACCCAAGTATCACTTTACCAAAAAGGCTGCCTACGCTTTTGCCGCCCGCTTCTATCTCTATTATGTAAAGTCAGACAAGTCCAACTATGATGAAGTTATCAAATATGCTACCTTGGCACTGGGTAACAACGCAGCAACTGTCGTACGTGACTGGCAATCGCTCGGCGCACTCGATCTGAATGGAGATGTAGAGCCCAATGCTTACGTAGACGCCAACAACGGTGCCAATCTGTTATTACTGAGTGCACATTCTTATTGGGGATATATACATGCGCCTTACGGACTAGGTGAACGCTATGCACACGGTCCGTTGGCAGCACTAGAAACCTGCCGTTCCAACGGTCCATGGGGTAACTACACGGCAAGCAAAAATGAAAGCATCTATTATATGTTCCCCTGGAGTAACTCAAGCGCATTGCCTACAAAGATAATCATACAAAAGGTAGCACAATATAAAGAAACGGTAGATGCCGTAGCAGGAACCATCAATGGTTACATCATCAATGCCGCATTCACTACCGACGAGACATTGCTTTGCCGCGCAGAGGCATACATTATGAAAGGAAGCGCATTCTATCCGCAAGCTATTGCTGATCTGAATGTCTGGCAATCGGCCTATACACGTGCCACAAGCTCGCTCACAGTAGAGTCAATCAATACATATTACAGTGCTCTTCCTTACTATAAGCCGCTGGAACCCACGGTAAAAAAAGAACTTCATCCCGATTTCACCTTCGAAAGCAGCATTCAGGAGAACCTCATACACTGCGTTCTTCATGCACGCCGCATCATGACACTGCACGAAGGATTGCGCTGGCAGGATATCAAACGATACGGCATCGTAATATATCGCCGTTTTATCAGCAATGTCGGTACAAGCATTACGGATGAATTGGGCGTTGATGACCCCAGACGTGCTATCCAAATTCCAAGTGACGCCATTATAGCCGGCATGGAACCTAATCCCAGAAACAAATAAAAAGAAGAACTTATGAAGAAATATTTTATTTATGCATACTTGTTAATAGTTGCCGGATGTTTCACATCATGCGGCAACGATGAGGAAGTGAATGTCAACGACAGCATCTTCGCCACAGGTACAACAGAGAAAGAGACCGCTTTCGACCAATGGTTGCTCGAAAACTATATCTACCCCTATAATGTGCGCGTAAAATACCGTATGGACGATACAGAAACGGATGTGAAATATGACTTAGTTCCAGCCGAGTACAACCGCTCGATAGCACTAATGAAAATCGTGAAACACGTATGGATGGAAGCCTATGACGAAGTGTGGGGAATTGAACAAACTCAAACATACGTTCCGAAACTTATCCAACTGATTGGCAACGTTGCCTATACCGAGTCTGGTATGATTCTGGGGCAGGCAGAAGGCGGATTGAAGGTGACATTATTCCGAGTGAACGAAATTGATGTTGACAATATCGACCCCATTACACTCAATGAGTTTTACTTCAAGACAATGCACCATGAGTTCACTCATATCCTAAACCAGAAAAAAGCCTACGACCCTGCCTTCGACCGCATCAGCGAATCGGAATACGTGGGATCCAGCTGGTATCAGATAGATGACGAAGAGGCATTGCAAAAAGGTTGTATTTCTCCATATGCAATGGACCGTGCAACAGAAGATTTTGCCGAAATGGTATCAATTTACGTAACCAACACTGCCGAAGATTGGGAGTATTGGATGAGAACAGCAGGCAATACAGGACGTCCCATCCTCGAAAGAAAATTTGAAATTGTATACAATTACATGAAAGATTCTTGGGGAATAGACCTGAACCAATTGCGTGAGATTGTCCAACGCCGCCAAAACGAAATATCACTATTAGATTTGAGTACACTCTAAACAAGAAACAGATATGAAAAAAAGTAAAATATATAGCTTATTAGCTTGTGTATGCCTGCTCATGCAATCTTGCTTATTCAGCGAAGAAGATGTGTTCGACCAGTCATCTGCACAACGGGCGATGGAATCAGTGGAAGAATGTAACAATTTGCTACAAAGTTCCTCAAACGGTTGGTTAATGGAGTACTATCCTGGATATAGCCTTGAAGATTTCGGTGGATTCAACCTACTTGCCAAGTTTGATGGTGGAAACGTTGTGCTGGCGTCAGAAATAGCCACTGCCAACTATGCTGTAGGCGAAACTTGTACGTCACTCTACAAAGTTTCTTCTTTTCAAGGCACACAACTAAGTTTTGACGGTTATAACGAATTGATTCATTCCTTCTGCGAACCGGAAGGATATAATGCTCCGGGATTTGCAGGTGACTACGAATTTATCTTCCGTACCATATCGGAAGACAAACTAGTACTCACCGGAAAGAAAAATGGCAATATGCTGGTAATGACACGTCTCCCAGAAGATGCAGACTGGAGTGTGATGCTGAGCAATATCAACGACATACAGACAAATGCTCCTTATGCTACCTACACATTAAAAATTGACGGTACGGAAGTTACCAAGTTTATCCGCTCCAACCATACACTTACTGTAACCACCAGAGATGAACAGGGACAACCGCATACAGTTTCCTATCCCTACATATATACGTCTGAAGGTATCCGAATGGCGGAACCGATGGAATTCAATAATGTATCCATGACTGAATTCAGTTGGGACAACGAGAAGCGGTCTTTTATCTGTACGGACGAAGGAGTAAATGCGGAAGTGGAGTTCTATTGCCCCGAAAATTATCCCAAATATCTCGGCAGATATAGAATAAAGTATGGCAGTACCCAACGAACCGTCACACTTTCACAGAAAATAGAAGGGCTCACTTATACACTGAGTGGTATGCCTAATTACAACTGGGAAGTCCAATATAACCTCAATACCGAATGTCTTGAAATACAGTATCAATACTTAGGAACATATGGTCCCTATAAAGTATATCTTTGTCCGTGGGACTCTCAAGCAGGTTACCTTACATGGGCAGAAGGCACCGGACTGTCGGGCATAATCACTTCAGAATCCCCTATGCGAATAGCGTTTAAAGATAACGGAGTATACGAAACTGCTGATTCTTTCCTATATTACGCTTTCAACGGTAGTCCAAGTGGTACAACGACAGCAGGAAGTGTACACCAAATTCCGACCCCTACTTTGGAAAAAATAGATTAACGTTTAAATACAACAGAAAATTATGAAGAAATTTATAAGCATATTTGCATTGTTGCTATGCGTTTGCATTACCTCTTGTGACGATGAGAACAACGCCACGGAAGAGCTGAGCATCATTGCCCGTGAATCTACTATTACTGCTGCCGAGGGAGAGGTGACCGTAACCTTATCAACGGAAGTAGACAAAGCTATTTCTGACAAGGAGTGGTGTAAAGCCACTCTTGATGGTAACCTTCTTCATCTCACTCTGGATGCAAATACCGGATTGGAGGGACGTACAGCAAAAATAGAAATCATAAAAGGACAAAAAAGCCTTCCTTATTATGTGACTCAACCCGGCAACTTGATTCCTGTCGCCGAAACAGAGGAGATTACATTCAATGCACATGGAGGCAGCCGTGAAATCAGCGTGAACAGTTCAATGCCTTTCACTGCCACATCTACTGACAGTTGGCTAACAGTACAAGTAAATGAAAACAAACTCACTCTGTCTACTTCCACCAACTACACGCGGGAAGTACTAAGCACCACGGTAAAACTGGTAAGCGGTAGCTTAGAATCTACGTTAACGGTCACTCAGACCGGCATCGAACTGGCACCGGAAAAGAGTTCAGTCGTCATGTATTATAGCGGAGATGAACAAACGATTCAAGTAAACAGTACATTGCCCTTTACGGCTGTAGCGAAAGATGATTCCTGGTTAACAGTCACAAACGATGACAACTCACTGACAATCATCGCATCCGACAACAGTGGACACCCTGCACGTAGCACTCAAATCACTCTAACATCAGGCGAACTGACAGCTACCATTGATGTTACCCAACGACCGATTATATACAGTGACTATTTAGGAAATTGGACTCTGAGTGGTGACGACGGATTGGTTTATAACCTAAACATCACACAAGACCAAGCCGAAACCAGTTACAAAGTAACAGGTTGGGGTAAGTCAATCGTTGCAACTAATAGCCAATATGCTTTGAAGGCTTATTTCCATGAAGAAACGGGCTTAATACTCATTACCGAACAAGATGGTATCGGAACATACAGTGATGAAGATGGTGAATATGAAATAGCATTCTATGCGCAAATACAAGTAGGAGTCCAAAAAGGCTATTGGGGTGGTGGAGACATTGTTTATATGGGCTTACTTCTGCGTAACGGAAATGTACAATGGTTAAATAGTAGTGTTACTTACCAAGGACAAGAAATCGATTTACTCGGAGGTCACTATTGCCTACTTAGCTCAGACAACAAGATTTATAGCTTTAATGCTGATTCTCCTCTCATGAGTAATCCAAGAATGACAAAAGCAACCACCAGGTCTGCTGCACACTTTGCCACTCGTTCGATAGTAACACCTGACAACCGGCAACGCACTGCTATTTCTACAGATGGCAAACAACTTGAAATCAAAAATAACAAAGGACAGAAAGCTAACTATGACGAAGTTCTCCGTAGCATGGTGCCTGCCTTTCTGAAAAGACCGTAAATCAATCTATTTTTCTAATATAAACCCCGTTCCGGCAGTTTTTCTATACTGCCAGAACGGGGTTTATTACTTTTTTACTCAAAGTTTCATCATTAATATATCAGTTCAACATAATTCCACCCGCGTGTTTTCTCCTCCTTAGGAAAGATCTCTGAAGTCACGTATTAATCATTCTGTACAGGAAATATGTCACAATAATATAATTCGGTACGAATTTGAATAAATCTTGTAGCATTTTTAGTTATTATAAGGTTTAAAATACAGATTTATCTTGCACACCTACACACTTAGCGTTTATCTAATTCATAAATAGACAACTGTATGCAAGATAAAACAACGCTTTTAAATCCAATGCAGAACAAAACGTGGATGCATCGAAAAAATCATCCTTGCAACAGAAAGAACCAAATTTTGGTGCAGGCACACTAGTACACCACTGAAAGCGGCGCACGCAACCTCTGCGCATATTCAGCCATATATTTATTCCAGGCATCCGGTGTCTTGATAGCCGCCTTATCCCAGGCAGAACCCCAGTAATAAGTATATTCAGAACCCGGTTCATATTCGCTGATAGCCAAAACGTGACCGTCGGCTCCGCCACGTTCTTTTTTCTCCGTTCCCGAGAAAAGAACCACTTTGGCTTCTTTCACCTGTGCAGGAAATGCAGCACCGACAAATATCTTGCCGTTTCCACCTTTCCGGTCGGTCGTAGGGTCAACATAAGTGATGTAGCCGTTGGCAGCATCTGCCACAGTCGCACCGTCCGGTTCACGCAACACAAGTCCGGTAG
>ERZ778496.1399-NODE-1399-length-17412-cov-4.986288_pt1 | contig 17412 bp, 10 predicted proteins | sample MGYA00433099_ERZ778496 | MGnify/ENA primary metagenome ERZ778496 (study PRJEB29527, sample SAMN07138962) | mouse gut metagenome | material: feces | host: mouse | place: China:Nanjing | collected 2016-01-25 ... | reverse complement strand
TTAGAAAGTGCCTTGTGTGTTATTTTATTTTTCAAAAAGTTGTAAAGTGGTGATGTTCTTCAAAAGGTAAGAAAATATTAATAAAAGACTGGTTAATCGTTAAAGTTGGAAAAACAACGAATATGAGATACTTGGCTATATAAATAATACAAAAAAGAAAACGCAACAGCAAATATCAAGAATTGTATTGGATATGATGATATTAAAAATACTGAAGTTTAAAATAGGCAAGATGTCTAATATAAAAAATTTTAATATCAATAATATAAGGGTTACTAAAAGTAGTTAATTTCAGAAAAATTGTTTCTTATAAATAGAATAACAAAACAGGTGTCCGCACGAGAATTTTTGATGGTGCAAGCACCTGTTTTGCGTTTTATAATAATCCTTTTTCTATGCGTTTTCGTGTATAGCTGATAACTTTTCCCTTCTTTTTTCTTCTAAATAAAGCTGGCGTCGATAATCTTCAACTTTTTCTTCGATTGATAAATCATTAGAAGTTGTTTGAAAAGAAGAATTATTGATTGATAATATGTTATTAGATTGGAGAGTTTCGGCGACTTCTTGTATATAGGAAAGAATATTATTTTGTATATCAGGTTTTAAGTTTATAAATTTTTCAATCATGATATAGGCAGCATCAGACAATTGATATTCTTTGGCAAGTGCATCTAAAACATTATTAGGCGTAGGACAAAATATTTCTCCTATCCCATTTCTAAGCCAATTTTCATTGACATGAAATTCACGACAGATATTTCTTAAAGTAAAATCCGATATATTTCGTTTGCCACTTTCAATAACAGCAATGGAATTTTGTTTCATACTAAGTCTTTCTGCAAAAGCGGTTTGAGTAAGGTTTAATGTGTGTCGCAATTCTCGGATACGTTCATGTAATTCGCTCATATGCTCCTCCCTTTATAGAATAATTTAAATTAAGAAACTTTTTTACAGGCATTGTATACCTTTTAATATTCTGTTGTCAATAAAAAATCACAAAATCAATAGATGTAGTATTGACAATATTGATTATAATATATATAATTATCTCAAAATCAATAAAAAGAGGGAAAATAATGGAAAAAACAAAAATAGATGTTAATGAAAGAATCAGAAATACATATCGTATTATACATTTTTTGATGACTCTGCCAGAGGATAAACGTGCAATTGTAATGGCAGTTGCATCAGCCTATATGGATGGTATAGAAGCAGGGAAAAAGATGATAGCAAAAAGAGATTAAAGAAACTATATTTTAATATTTTTTTTGATAATATTGTATGCATTAAAATTTACAGTTAATAAATCTAATTATGAATGTTAGCTAATGATTAGATTTATTCTGTTAATGTTATAAATTTACAGTATAAAGTTAATTAAAGAAACTATTAAATTTCTTGATTTCTTGCTAATAGTGTTTTATAGAGATAAATGATATTCAGTTCTATATCAATCAAATTACCTAATCGTATAATATTACTTCAGTATTCAAAAAATTCTGACATACTAACAGCAAAAAAGTATTTTTTTGTTGAGTTGAGATAACAAGCAGAATTTGATAGTTAAGAATACGATTTAAGCTAGAATAAGGTAGCTGGGATTCTTTTATTAAATTGATTAAATTTCAATATTTGAAATCTAAATTATTGGCTTCTATCTAACACATCATTATTGTTATTTTTATCTGATATATCACGCACTTTTAATGAATATTTTTTTAGAGGAGGCTTAAGCATGAAAAAGAAATTTATAATTGCAATTATAGGTGTAATGACAATAATATCAGTTCCAATCAAAGTATTGGCAGCACCAGAAGTAATTAATGTAAATGGTACAGATATTATATTTGATAGCGATTATTATGCAGCAAATAATTTGGATGTTGTAGCGGTACTTGGTACAGATAAGAATGTGCTCTTACAACATTATATTGCGTTTGGTCAGTATGAAGGCAGAGTGCCGTATGAATCAGAGAGAGAAATTGATAATATGGTAGATACTAATCAGTATGGAAACTCCATAGGAAATTTGTATAATGATGGTTCGTTTGTTTATGATTTGGTTGGGAATACATTTTACCTTTATGATGTCTATGAGAATTGCATTGTAAAAACAGATGTTGTAACAGGGAATACTTCTGTGATTTTAAATAAGCCTTTGTTTTCTCTTAATTATCGTAATGGTAAATTATATGGTATAGAACTTACTTCGAATGGAGATGTTGGTAGTTTGATTGAATGTGATGTTGCAACAGGAAATACAATGGTTCTGCATACAGCTCCAGTAAGATATGCTCAGTTAGTGAATAATGAACTATATTTTACTGACAATAATGATAATTTGTTACGAAAGATTAATGTAGAAACAGGAGAAGAAAGTATCTTAACTGCGGAGTCAGTTTATTATCCGGTAGTGTATAAGGATCGTATAATTTTTCAGCTTGATTCTGATAATGAAAGTCTTTATTTGATGTCAAAAGATGGTGGCGTAATGACGAAACTCAATAATTATCATAGTCATTATCCGATTGTATATAATGATATTGTCTATTATCGAACAGATGAAAATGGTGTTTGTAAGCTGCGTTCTATAAATTTGGACGGATCAGAAGATACAGAGTTGTTGACTACTAATTTTTGGAAGATGAATATTTGTGATGGTAGACTATATTTTATCAAAAAAGATACTCCAAATATAATTAGTTATATAGAATTGTCGGACAATAGTCATACAATAAAAGAATTGCAGGTGGAATCATCTATTAGGAATGCTTTGAATAAAACATATGGTGCAAATGCTGTGCAGGTGACATCTTATTCAGTAATTCAATTTGCCGGAAATTATGCAATGGTATTGTGTCAAGAGCTAATAGATGGAAATAGTTATATTGATGAATATATTTATGTTGTGAACACAAATGAAACAAAAATTATTCCAGAGTTTTGTATCAGTAAACAAACAACAGTATCAGTGCCTTTATCAGAGGCATCAAAGCAAGAACAGGCTCGTACCGTGGCACAGTCAATAGCAAATTCGATTCCTGCGGGAACTGACTTAGAACGTGTCAGGACTGCGGCTGAAATAGTTGCAGATTATTGTAATAGAGCTATATATACTTCAGATGATCCAGACTATAGAACTGCTTATGGTGTGCTTTGTAAGGGTGTTTATACATGTGCCGGTTCAACAAGGGCATTGGGGTTGGTATTGGATTGTATGGGATATAATTGGTCACATATAAATGAAAATAAGTATACGCACCAATGGTGTGAATTAGTAATGGATGGACAGATTGGCTGGGCTGATGGTATGGGGGGTATTGCGGATTATGGTATCTGTCCATTTCAAGCAGGTGGCGTTTATAGAGATGCAAATGGATGGATATATGTACCAAGTTATTGATTTTAAGGAAAATGTTATTTATTGCAGGGGTAAGGTGCAAGGGAAAGATGAGGAAAAAAATATTTTATATTTGTGTAATAGTTGTTATTTTTATGATGAGTTCATGTGAAAAAAATACACAAAAAAATGTTAAAAGCCATGAATTAGATTATTGTAAGACAGAACAAATACAGCTTATAAATGGCATGAATACTAAATATTGGAAAAATGAAACAGATAAATTTATAAATAAAATACAATCTAAAATTAATGAATCTGTATTTGCTGATACAGATTCTAATATGGTTGTGGATAAAATTGAAGTAAATCCAAATGATATTTATTCACCAATTTTGAATAAATTTGGTGCTTTCTGTGCTGATGCAAGGCAAAAAGATAGCTATGATATTGAGGGTACAGTTTATACATACTATCATTTATATAAACAGATTCTTTATTATTCTTATTATGATATTGACAAAAATGGTGTACCCGAACTTTTACTTAGTATGGGAAGTAATGAAAATATTGAAAGTATTGTTGATATATATGCATTCAATGGATCAGAAGCAGTTTGTATACAAGGAAATGATTCATTAGGAGATCGTTCGCATTTAACTATTTATACAAATGGAATAATATATAGGGAGGATTCAAGTGGTGCAAGTGATGGTGAAGTTACTTTTTATAGATTCGCTTCAAATGGTTATGAATTAGAAGAATTAAATAAATATACATATGATAGTAATAAAATGCCTACGCCATATTTTAATAGTATTGAATCATTAACAGATAATGAATTTTATGCATTGTTTAATGACTATGAAGTTATTTCTGATATAGAATGGCAAAAATTGGAAGTTAAGGAAATAATAGATTACGATAAATTGTATGAAGCGTTTACTTCAACAATTGGAACGGAAAATGAAATATATTTCTGTCAGGATGATTACGATTGCGATGGTCAAGAGGAGGCTTTCGGAATTACAGGAGTGGAGGCATATGACAGTTTAGAAAATGTGCGTATTTATTATATTACAAATGATGCAGTTGTGTCATGCATAGATGAAATTTCTATTATGAATGGATATGGAAATTCTTATTTTCAATATTCAGATATAGAAGATTATATCTTTATTAATACTGAAAATGCAAGGTTCTTGAGCTTAGGAGGTATTGACGGACAAGTGATATGGTTATATGGCGTAAAAGATGGCAGTGCCTATCAACCAGCAGTTTCTGGTCAATTTTGTGAATTTAGTAAAGCTGAAAATAATAGTGATGAGTATTGTGCATATGAATTTAATGATGCAAGTCAGCCAGAATATTATATTTATGATAAATCTATTAAGGAGTTTATTGCAATTTCTCAATAAAAGCATAAAACTAATGGTCAATCATTTGTTTCGAGGAGGTTAAGAGTATGTTTTGTTCAAAATGTGGTTCACAGATATCGGAAGAGCAAGCGTTTTGCGGCAATTGCGGAGCACCTGTTAGAGAAAAAAGAACAGATGAAAATGTATTTGCACAGATGCAGATGTCAAATAAAAAAATGGTTATGCATTGCCCACGATGTGGAAATACAGGGCTACAAGCTCAAGTTAGTAATAGAATTACATCATCATCATCATCTGCAAGTAAAATTGGGAAAAATTTTGCAATTGGTAGTACAACATATAATTCAATAACAGAAACTTTTTGGCTTTGTCCAACTTGTGGTATGAAGTTTAGAGATTTGGATGAATTACATAATATAATTGTTCAACAAAGAAAATATGCCAATAGATGTAAAAAATTTCTTATTATATCTGCAATTGTGGATTCTTTATCTGGGTTATTTTTTATTTATGAGTGTAATGCAGGCTTTAAAACGTTGATAATACTGATAATTATATATTTATTTATTCCATTTCTTCCAATAAAATTAATTGAACTATGGGCAATAAATGATGCAAAAAATAAAGAAATAGAATATAATAATTTACTCCCAAAAGTTAGAAGAATAGAAAGAAAATAGCAGAGTTTGTATGTAGAGAGAAACTTTTTATAACTACAATATTTATATGGAGAAGTTTCTGAAAATTTTGAATATTAATAACAGAATTGAGGAGAATGCAAATGGGATTTTTAGATAATTTTGGGAAAAAAGTTGCTGATGCCGGACAGAAGACGATGCAGAAAACAAAAGAAATGTCAGATATTGTGCGTATTAATTCAATGATTACACAATCAGAAAATAAAATAAAGGATGTGTATTACCAAATTGGAAAATTATATGTCAGCATACACCAAAATGATTGTGAGGAAGAATTTTTAGAAATGGTATCTACTGTTGTCGAGTTAGAACAAAATGTTAGAGAGTGTAGAGAACAGATTCAAGAGCTAAAAGGAATCCGACATTGTGAAATATGTGGGGCACAGATGCCAAAGGATAGTACATTTTGCAGTTCTTGTGGAAGTTCTGTTTTTGAATCAGAAGAAAAAATAAGTACGAATGACTATAAAAAATGTCCTAATTGTGGAAATAATGTTGAGAACGGAATAAGCTTTTGTGTATTTTGTGGAAAACCAATATCACAAGCATCGATTTTAAACATAGCATCTAGAAATATTGAAATTTCAGAAAGTGAAGAAGAACCTAAGGTAATAGAAAAATATTGTCCTAATTGTGGTATTGAGTTGGAGGAAGATTTTGATTTTTGCATAAAATGTGGGGCAAAGTTGTAAATATAGGGAAATTTATAATTGAAATTACTAAGTATAATATGACTTGAAGGATGTTTTAAGTCATACAAAAGATAAACTATAATAATAGAGGTTTTGATCAATATTCTTTGTATTAGTCAAGATTAAGGAGGAGAGAAGCATATGAAAATAATGAAACAAAAATTGATAGCAGGATTGCTTAGCATGGTATTAGTGATATCAAGTATATCCCCTATTGGATTTCAGGTATTAGCAAGTGAACTAGAAACGGAGCAGCAAGAAATAAAATCTGAGAAAGGCAAAGAAGCAGAAAATTCAATAACAGAAACAGATGCTTTGGTAAATATAAGTACAGAAGATATTTCTGTAATAGAAGAAGTATCCGACACAGAGGAAGATGAAACGACAAATACTGAAATAGAATTACAAAATGAAGAAGATAAAAAAAGTACAGAAACACAAGAGGAAAGCATAGAACTAGAAGAAACAACGGAATCAGAAGAATCAGAAATAGAGAGTGAAACAAAAGAATCAGAAATAGAGAGTGAAACAAAAGAATCAGAAACAGAATATGAAAATAAGACCGATTTACAAGAGAAAGTAGTAAAAGAGGAATTAGCGGGAGTATATCAGTTTGGAGATTTTCCGACAGATGATGACGGTATTACAGCCTATTTGGTAAATTTAGCAACAGATACAAATATATCAGAATTAGAGAAATATTTATATCAGCAAATGAAGGAGCGCAATGAAACAATAGATGTTGAAAGTTATCAAATAAGCACAGAAGCAATGGGAAAAATTGTTACTGGTGTATTGAATGAAAATCCTGACCTTTATTTTGTTAATAAAAGTTTTCAGTATACTTATTATCCAGGAGATACATTAGCAATTGAAGTTTTGCTTACCTATGATAATTCCCATGATGATAATGCTTTTCAAAAAGCAACAAAAGAAGCATTAGCAGTTGTAAAGTCAGGAATGAGTGATTTAGAAAAGGCGATTGCTTTACATGATTATCTGGCAGTAAATTGCGAATACGACAAGGAGAATTATGATAATGACACGATTCCAGCAGATTCTTATACTGCTTATGGTGTATTGGTCAATCGAGTAGCGGTTTGCCAAGGCTATGCACTTGCTTATAAGTATCTTTTGAACCAGATAGGCATTGATTGTTATATGGTATCAAGTAAGTCAATGAATCATGCATGGAATTTGATTGTATTAAATGGAAAATATTATCAGATAGATGTAACATGGGATGATCCGACATGGGATAGAATTGGCAGGGCACGTCATAAATATATGTTCCGCAGTGATAATGCTTTTATAAATGAATGTGAACACAAAGATTGGTCTGTAACAGACGGCAGTGAAATCGTGGATTATAAAGCAACAGATACAAGCTATGATAAAGCATTTTGGCTGAACAGTGATTCGCCTTTGGTTCTAGTAGGGGAAGACTGCTATTATGTATCGTATGATAAAGATAGAACAATAGGCGTGATTAATAAGACAGTATTCAATGATATTACAAACAATGGGACAACAATATGCGATATTGGTAAATGGTTAGTTTGGGGAGATAGTTCTAGGTACTATACAAATGCTTTTTCAGGCTTATTTCAGGCAAATAATAGATTGTATTTTAATGACAAGACTACTATTTACAGTATTGATCTAAACAATATAGAGAGCGGCGTCAGCAAAAAAACAGAGTTTATAGCAGATACAACAGATGGTTATATTTATGGCAGTGCATTTTGTCAGGGAAAAGTGCTTTATTCTCTGCTTCAAACACCAAATGGTTCATCAAAAGAAACTGTATTGACAGCGGATATTACGATTGAAGTTGAAGAACCGTCAGAAATTCCAGTGGAACAAATTCGTTTGGATAAAAAGAAGCTGCATTTAGTGGTAGGTGATACAGCAACGTTAAAGGCAACGATTACTCCTGATAATACTACAGACGTTAATATTACATGGCAAAGCAGTGATGATTCGATTGCAACAGTAGAAAATGGAATAGTGACAGCAGTCGATCTTGGAAGCTGTAGTATTACGGCATCTGTAGGCGGCAAAGAAGCAGTTTGTAAGGTAATGGTAACAGAAACGGAGGATGATATTGCGTGTGGAAGATATAAAGATATCAAATGGGTGCTTGATACGGATAATCATCTAATAGTAACTGGAACAGGAGATTTTGCAGAACCTGCTACTGGTAATGAAGAAATCGACATGAAAAGAGCACCATGGAGTGATTACTTTGTTGCATCAGTAGAAGTACAAGTAACAGGAATGACAGATGCATCGTATATGTTTTACGAATGTGCCAGTATGATTAGTGTGGATGTAAGCGGTTTGGATACGGAAAATATAACAAATATGAGTTATATGTTTGGAGCGTGTTATGAGTTAGCATATTTGGATTTAAGCAGGTTTAATACAAAAAATGTAACAAATATGAGCCATATGTTTAGCTGTTGTGGTGATTTACAAAAATTAAATATCAGTAGTTTTAATACAGAAAATGTAACAGATATGAGTTATATGTTTGAGCAATGTTATTCTTTATCAAGTTTGGATTTAAGCAGCTTTAATATGAACAATGTTACTGATTTTAGCGATATTTTTTCGGAATGTAATAATTTGACTAAGGTTTATACGCCGTATAATTTAGAACAATCTGTAATTTTGCCCAACCAAGAAGGTATTTGGTATCAAGCTGATGGAACACAGATTGTCGAACTACCGAAGAATTTAAGTTACAGTACTATTATAATGAAAGATGAGATTCCTGCGATAGAATCTCCGTATTTAATGATAACAAAGGAAAAAACAACTTATGAATGTGGTGATATATTAAATATTGATGATTTAACAGTAAAATTGTTTGGAACGGATGGAAGGATTACTGAAGTTACAGGATATAGTACGAATAAAGAATCAATAGATATGTCTACAATGGGAAAGAAAAGGTTGGTTATAACTTATAATGACATGAAAGCAAACGTAGATATCGTTGTAACAATCAAAAAAAGTGAAATGATTTCAGGAGGTAGTTATAAGGATATTGTTTGGGCGATAAATACAGATGGAAAATTGATTGTTGTAGGAACGGGAGATTTTGCGTCATCTTATTCAGAAGATTTTGGTGAAGATTTTGGAGAAATTGATGAAGAATTTCTTTATACTAGAGCTCCTTGGTATAATGCTAGAAAATCTATTGTATCAGCGGAAGTTTCTGTAACAGGAATGGGAAATGCATCTTATATGTTTTATGGCTGCAGTAATCTAACTAGTTTAGATTTCAGTAAATTTAATATGAAATATATAACCAATATGAATGGTATGTTTTATGGTTGCAGTAGCTTAAAAAGTTTAGATTTCAGTAGTTTTGAGGTTAACAGTGTATCTCATATAAATGATATGTTTAAGGATTGTAGTGCTCTTGAGGAATTAAATTTGAGCAGTTTTAATTTACGTTATGTACATGGATTGGATGATGAAGGGGAGGAAATAGAGATAATCCTGTTTGAAGGCTGCACTAATTTGAATGTGATATATACACCATTTAATTTAACAAAGTCAATTGAATTACCAGTATCAGCATCGGAAGATATTTGGTACCAATCAAATGGTAAAGAAATTACAGAATTACCGCGAAATTTGGAATACAGTATTGTTATATCTAAGAATAAAGTTTCTTCAATATTAGATTCTTATATTGTGGTTAAAAAAGTTCAGACAGACTATGAGTGTGAAGATGTCTTAAATATGGATGATTTAACGGTAATATATTATAGTAAAGATGGAACGGTCAAGAAAGTAACAGATTATAAAACAAATAAAAAAGAAATAGATATGTCCACACCGGGGAAAAAGGTGTTAAAAGTTACATATGATGACAAAGAAGCATCTATAGAATTGAATGTGACACCAAGAACCGTTGGTGAAGATATTGCGAGTGGAAGTTATAAAGATATTACATGGGTAATTGACAGCAAGGGAAAGCTGACAGTAACAGGAACGGGAGATTTTGCGGAACCATCTAAAGATTTGGCATATGATCACGGCAGTACAGATAATAGCAGAGCTCCGTGGCATGATTATAGAAAATTTATTGAATCTGCAGAAGTGAATGTAACAGGAATGACAGATGCATCCTATATGTTCGATGAATGTACGTCGTTAAAGTGTATTGATTTAAGTGGTCTTGATACAAAAAATATAACGTCAATGGGAGGGATGTTTTGTCGTTGTGAAAATTTAACAGATTTGGATGTGAGTGATTTTGATACTAGCAATGTAACAGATATGGGGGCAATGTTTTACCGTTGTTTTGGGCTAACTAGTATAGATGTGAGTGGGTTTGATACAGGAAAAGTAACATCAATGGGAAGTATGTTTGGAGAATGTTATGATTTAAAGACGTTAGATTTAAGCAACTTTAATACTGCAAAAGTAACAAGTATGGGTTCTATGTTTTGGGATTGCCATAATCTTAAAAGGCTAGATTTAAGTAGTTTTGACACGAAAAATGTAACTTCAATGAGTTGGATGTTTTTAGGGTGTGTGGTAGAGAATCTTGATTTGAGTAATTTTGACACCAGTAATGTTAAATATATGAAATGGATGTTTGGTAATTCTGGGAGCATACTTGATATAAGCAATTTTGACTTTAGGAATGTAGTAGATGGGGAAAATATTTTTTGTAGTGCTAATTGTTCAATAAATAAAATCTATTCGCCAAAAAATCTTACACGGCAGATACCTCTGCCTATGTATAATGTAGACGATATCTGGTACAAACCAGATGGAACAGAAATTACAGAATTACCACAGAATTTAGATTATAGCATTATTATATCCAGAAACGATATTCCTACCATTTCATTGTCTTACATAAAAGCAAATAAAACAAAGACCACTTATGAATGTGGCGAAATTTTAAATATTGATGATCTAAAAGTGCGTTTCTTTGATACAGATGGAACGATCAAAGAAGTTACAGATTTTATCACCAACAAAGATAATATTGATATGTCTACATTAGGGGAAAAAGAATTAAAGATAACATACAATGGTTTGGATGCTGCTATAAAAATAATAGTAATACAAGCAACTGTAAGTGAAGATATTGCGAGCGGTAGTTATGAAAATATTATATGGGTAATTGATGGTACGGGAAAACTTATAGTTACAGGAAGCGGAGATTTTGCGGAGTCGTTAACAGATAAAAATGATCGCTCTCCGTGGTATGAACATCGTACTTCTATAACCTCCGCAGAAATCAACGTTACAGATATGACAGATGCATCTTATATGTTTTATGAATGTGAGAATCTCATTCATTTGGATTTAAGCAGATTTGACACAAGTAAAGTGACAAATATGTCATATATGTTTTGGGATTGTATGCGAATGGAGAGTTTAGATGTCAGCAATTTTAATACAAGCAATGTTGTAAATATGTGTGGAATGTTTGGAGGTGCAAGCGAAAGTCGGAGTTTGACCAGATTGGATTTATCTTCGTTTGATACAAGTAAAGTAACAAATATGAGGGATATGTTCTATTGGTGTGGTGGTCTTACTTATTTAGATGTTAGTAGTTTTAATACAAGCAATGTGACAAGTATGTCTGGTATGTTTGAGGGTTGCTGGAATTTGGAACAATTGGATTTAAGTAATTTTGATACACGTAGAGTAAGATATATGGAGGGTATGTTTTTCTATTCCCGTAGTTTAATTCGTTTGGATTTAACTAGCTTTGATACGGGGAAGGTTACAAGTATGGATTATATGTTTTCAGAATGCCATAGTTTGACAAGTGTAGATTTGTCAAGTTTTGATACTAGAAACGTAGATGATATGAGTTATATGTTTTATGGATGTGAAAACCTTATAAATTTAGATTTAAGTGGCTTTAATACAGAAAAGGTAAAAAATATGTATGGAATGTTTTCACGTTGTAGCAGCTTAACAAGCCTAAATATAAGTAGCTTTAATACTATAAATATTAATTTAAATTCAGGATCATGGGACGTATTTAGATTCGATGACTGTACAAGTTTAACAACAATTTACACTCCATATATGGTATCACAAACAATTTCATTGCCAACAGCCAGTCAAGAGGATATTTGGTATCAACCGGATGGGACAGCAATTACAGAACTGCCAAAGAATTTAGGCTATAGCATTGTGATATCTAAAAATATGATACCTACAATCACACCACATATCACAGCTCATAAAAGTAGAACTATTTATGGCTGCGGAGATATTTTAAATGTAGATGACTTAACAGTTAGATATTATAATGCAGATGGAACGATTAAAATAGTTACGGACTATACGACTAATGTAGATAAAATAGATATGTCTACGTTAGGAACAAAAACACTAATTGTAACATACAATGGTTTCACAGCAGAAATATCAATTATTGTGCAGGAAGGGTTTACCGTTACGTTTGACCTTGGTGGGCATGGTACACCAATTGCACCGCTTACAGGTGTTCCAGCAGGAAGTTTAATAGATTTTCCGGGATATCCTTCTGCTGATGGCTATGAATTTCTAGGTTGGTATAAAGATACTGCTTTTACAGAAGAATGGGATTTTGAATCAGACATGATACAAGAAAATACCACTATCTATGCATATTGGCATTTTGTGGGAAATATTATAGTACCATCTTATACGAAGAGTGGGAATTTGCTAATTCAAAATATTCCAACTCCGATTTATACGGGAAGTGCTATAAAACCAGCAATGACGGTATACTATCAAACAACCAGCGGAAAAACGCTGTTAAAGGCAGGAACAGACTATACAATTGAATATTTCAATAATATACAAGCTGACACAGAACAGGAAAAAACATTAGGAGGAACCAGCCAAACGGATACAGGAAATGGATTTACCAAAGATTTAGCATATATTGTTATTACTTGCAAAGGAAATTATACAGGTACTGTTTACCATAATTTTCATATTAATCCACATTCTATTACGTATGATGGGCAAAATCCAGCTAAAGATTTTTCTTTAACCTATACAGACCAATTTATAATGAGCAACAAGGTGTTAAACCCCTTTCGTTCTATAAAGTACAAGAAAGCTATGAAAGTTGGAAAAGATTATACCATTAAAATAACAGCGCTAAAAGCTTTTGATGGAAATAAATCTATCATTCCGGAAGGTACGTCTATTAATGGCAATACAAACAGTGAGATTCCTGCCATTCCAGCAGGATATCAAGGGACGTTCCAAATGACTGTTACAGGAGTGAATAACTATCAAGGAACAATCAACAAGATAATCTATGTAACAGATAAAAACCATTTATTAAAGAATGCAGCCATTGCTTTAGGGAAGAACCAGAAAAATCAGAAATATACTGGTAATGCAATTGCGTTAACTCCTGCATGGTTTGATGCTTCAGCAAAAAAATATTATGTTATTGATGATAATGGTACACGCACAGAAGCAGATAAGAGTAATGTATTTACAGTTAAGATTGGATCACAATATCTTGAATATGGTAAGGATTACACAATCAGTTACGAGAACAATCAAGCAGTTGGGAAAGCCACAATGACAATTACGGGAATAGGTGATTACATTGGAACAAAAAACATTACTTTCCGCATTACTGGGACAGCATTTCAATCAAAAAACATTAGTGTTGATAATATCAATCCTTCGTTGGTTTATACTGGACATGCATTGACGCAAAATGAGGTGTCTTTAACAGATATCAGTAATGCAAGTCCTAAAAAACTTGAAAAAGGAACGGATTATACGATTGCTTATAAAAATAACTTGAAAAAGGGTACAGCGACTATGACGTTTACAGCAAATCCTAGTTCAGGGTATAGCGGCAGTTTTAAGAAAACATTTAAGATTACAGCAGCAGGGCTGGGGGATATTGTAACGGTGAATGCTGTAGATACTTCTCAAGATGCTGTCACAACGGCAAATGGAAGCATGAAACTTGATGCAAATATTATTTATACAAAAGAAGGAGCGAAACCTTCTAATAAAATAATGTTGGTAAACCGCAACAACAATGCTATTTTGAAAGAAGGAACAGATTATACAGTGAGTTATACAAATCATAAATCTGTGACTGTTGGTAACAATTTTGCAATAATGACAATTAAAGGGAAGGGAAATTATAATGGAAAAATTATTGTAAGTTTTTCTATATTAAAGGCTCCATTAACAGAAAATGAAAATCTGGATATGACTGCTTCTATGATGATGTATAGTGCAAAGAAAATGGATGATTTTCAATACCAACCAAAGATAAAAATTACAGATAAGAAGAAAGTGTTAAGTGCAGTAAAGGATTATGAAGTGATAGGATATAAAAACTGTACCCAAACAGCAGTGAAAACATATCTCGAAAGTTTAGCGAAGGGTACAGCAACAGCAGACATTAGACCCTATGCAATTGTAGAAGCTAGAGAAGGAAGTTGCTATGAAGGAAAAATTGAGGTTGACTTGACTATTTATCAAACAAAACTTTGTGCAAAGAATTTGTATATTATTGTATCATCAGATAATGCTCAGACTACATATACAGGAAAGCAGGTAAAACCGGAAGTAACGGTATATTATGGTGAGGAGGAAGCAATTCAGCGGGCAAAAGCAGCAGAGGAAACAAAAGAGAACAGTTTGACAAATCCATCAGGGAGTTATCGGCTTGCAAAATTAAATTCAAAAGAAAATGGGATAGGGGATTATACAATTTCTTATGGAACGAATATGAAAGCTGGTAAGAATAAAGGCAGTATTACGATTCATGGAACAGGTCTTTATGGTGGAAAAGCAACAGTAAAATTTACTATTTTAGGGAAAAATGTATATGATGATAAATGAAAATATAAGGAAATTTTCTGTAAGTGGAGTTAAATATTTGGATGTTTTTATAGAAAATTATTATAGATAAATCGTTCATTTATTTTCAAAGTATTGGGCAAAAGAAAGATAAAATCCGAGGCTGTCGCAATAAGCTTTGATGATACAAGATATTGTATAAAACACAGCAAGGTATTATGCTATTTTGTATACATTTTTCATAATGCGACAGCCCCTGGTTCACTGTTTCAGTCAAAATTTAGCGTCTGCTGCAAAATCCAGTTCATGATTCAATCTTGCGTACTGCCCGCAGTACCTCATACCCAATGACTTCCGGATAATGTCTTTGGTAATCCGGGCAGACCTCATGATTCCATGTATACCCTTTTGACTTTGGATCAAAATTCCACGCTAAGTTTTCCACGCGTGACATCACTTCCCCGCAGTCTTTAAGATAGTCAAATGGTGGATGAAAAAATACCATATAATCACTGGCAGGGATTGTTTTGATTGTAAAACCTTTCGGAATTTCTCCACGATAATTGGCATCAACACCAAAGCCATAAAAATAACCTTTTTTACCATTTTCATAAAACCAGCCGGCTGTATGTCCCGTAACAATTGGATGATAAACATGGCTCATGCTGTCAATGAATCCGCATACGGAATCGCAGTCATGTTTTTTCCAGAAATCACAATAATTGTCAACGGTGATATCCCAGATACCAATATACTTGTGCGCTGGAATATGTTCCATTTTCATGTTAGGTTGTGTTAATATTGTATTACGCATAATTCTCTCTCCTTTACAATTGAAATGTTCGGGAAAAAGTACTACCTGCCGGATGGACATTGGTATAGGAACAGGTTTTCTCCGATATGCTGACGGTGTGCACCCATAAGCATTCACAAATGCCCTCGTCAGGGCTTCGTGTGAGGAATAGCCATATTTGACTGCGATATCTAAAAGTTTCTGGTCAGTGTCTCGTATTTCCAGTGTTGCTCTGGCAAGTTTTCTGCCCGCGATATATTCCCGAATCGTCATGCCAGAAATTTCACGGAAACATTTGGAACAATAGTATGGAGAATATCCAATCTGCTTTGAAAGTGTAAGAAGTGACGGATTTTCCGCCAGATTGTCCTCTATCCAGTCAATAATTTTTTGAACCGCTTCATTCCATTCGTACAAGTTTTTCTCCTTCCCTTGGTTTGGAACTGTCAATCATTAACAATTCGTTTATAGAAATAATTGATATCATAAGATTACCATAAATATTTATAAAAATACTTGATATAAGTTGCAAAGATGATAATATGATTATAGCTGAATTTTTTTATTATGCGAAGTATCAAAAAGACTGACGCTAAGTATAACAATATGCACACAGCCACACAAAAGAAAATTGACGCTTTGCGGCGTGCGGCTGGCGCAACTGAACGGCAAATTTTTTTCGTTCAGTAGATAAAAATTTGGAATGCATTGGGTGATTTCAATGATAAAACGGCTGCAAAGTGCGGCGAAGAGAAAGGTATGGTGTTTCCTATGAAAGAAAAAATTGACCGTTTTATGCTCGGAAGATATGGAAATGATCAACTAAATCGTTTACTAATAATATTGGCGCTCGTCTGCTGTATCTTGTCATTTTTTGGCAGTACAGTGCTGCATACGGGAAGTCAGTCGGTGGGAATCACAATCGGGATTCTAGCGCTTGCCTATGCGTATTTTAGAATGTTTTCCAGAAATATTTATAAAAGAAGCGCTGAAAATGCAGCATATTTACGCGTAACAAGCCAACTGCGGCAGGCAGTGATTCGTTGGAAATACAAGGCAAAACAGTATCAAACATACCATATATACCGTTGCTCCTCCTGCAGTCAGAAAATCCGTATTCCTAGAGGAAAAGGCAAGATTGAAATTACCTGTCCAAAATGTGGCAACAAATTTATTAAGAGGAGTTAAGGGCTGTAGAATGAAATACATTTTTTTAAAGTGTGTGTTGAATGCACTTTGAAAGGATAATTGGAGGTTTATGAGTTGTGGATAGAGGGATAAAATGAAAAATATATTTTATAAGAGATTAGTTATGACAGCAGTGTCATTTAGTGCGGCTGGACTTTGTATGACTTTGTTCGCAGGATGTAGCGCAAAGACATCAGACGCAAGCCAATCAACAGCAGTATTTTTGCAGGAAGAACAGCAATCGGAAAAAGCGGACTTAGAAACGGCAGAATTAGAAAAAGCGGAGTTAGAAACAATAGAGTCGGAAAGTGTGCATTCAAGTGAAGCGAATTTAAAAGAATCCGATATAAGTAAGTATGATGCAGATAACTCCGATACAAATAAACCTGATGCAGATAAAGCCAACGCAAATAAATCTGATGTAAATAAAAATGATACAACCTAAATTCCGCATTGAATTATAACGAGGAGGGGACCGGGACTTTCATATTAA
>ERZ778496.1398-NODE-1398-length-17420-cov-6.811805_pt1 | contig 17420 bp, 19 predicted proteins | sample MGYA00433099_ERZ778496 | MGnify/ENA primary metagenome ERZ778496 (study PRJEB29527, sample SAMN07138962) | mouse gut metagenome | material: feces | host: mouse | place: China:Nanjing | collected 2016-01-25 ... | reverse complement strand
CCTAAAATAAGGCTTTAAGAAGTTTTTGGGTAGTAGGAAGTGTCGAACTCCCGGATAGAAGAGGAACAGATGGAAGAGGAAAAGATAGAAGAGCAACAGAAAGAGGAAGAACAGGAAGAAAATAACAGCAGTGATCAGGCGGAAGTATTAAAGTAAATGGACATATATTGGGCAATTTGTACATAATAGATGGATATCATTAGTGAAGTTGTCTATCATCTTTTGCAATGTATGATTTACTTACAGTGGGATAAGCAATTTCTACATATGTATACAAAAATCTTTGTGGAATTATGGCATAGCATTTTAGTGAAAATTACTTTATACTATAAATATCTTATTTATATGTTAGTCAATAAAAATTTGGGAGGCAGTAAAAATGGCAAGTTTATCATTAAAAAACGTTTGCAAAGTGTATCCTAACGGGTTTGAGGCCGTTAAAAATTTCAACCTTGAGATTGCTGATAAGGAATTCATTATTTTCGTTGGACCTTCAGGATGTGGTAAGTCTACCACACTTCGTATGGTTGCTGGTCTTGAAGATATATCTTCTGGTGAGTTAAAGATTGGTGACAGGGTTGTAAATGACGTAGAACCTAAAGACAGAGATATCGCGATGGTATTCCAGAACTATGCTCTGTATCCTCATATGTCAGTTTATGACAATATGGCATTCGGATTGAAGTTAAGAAAAGTTCCCAAGAATGAAATAGACAAAATGGTTAAGGAAGCAGCAAAAATCCTTGACTTGACACAGCTCCTTGATAGAAAGCCTAAGGCTTTGTCAGGTGGTCAAAGACAGCGTGTTGCTATGGGTCGTGCAATCGTACGTAATCCAAAAGTATTCCTTATGGACGAGCCTCTTTCAAACTTGGATGCAAAGCTGCGTGTACAGATGCGTATTGAGATTGCAAAGCTGCATCAAAGACTTGGTACAACGATTATCTACGTTACCCATGACCAGACAGAGGCTATGACGTTAGGTACACGTATTGTAGTTATGAAGGATGGTATTGTTCAGCAGGTAGATACACCACAGAATCTGTATGAGAAACCACAGAACTTGTTCGTAGCAGGATTTATGGGTTCTCCGCAAATGAACTTTATTGGCGCTACAGTAGATGTAAAAGGCGATACAGCATACTTAAAGGTTGCTGGATTGAATATTCCACTTCCACCAGCAAAGTCTAAGAAGTTAATTGAGGGTGGATACAGCGGAAAAACTGTTACATTTGGTATTAGACCAGAGGATATTTATGATTCGCAGATGATGATTGAGGCGAAGTCAGAGAGTACATTTGAAACAACAATTCGTGTATATGAGTTGTTAGGTGCGGAAGTATTCTTATATGCTGACTTAGCTGAGTTCCCTATCACAGCGAGAGTTGATCCGAGAACAACCGCAAGACCAGGCGATAAAGTTAAATTTGCAATTGATGTTGAGAAGATTCATGTATTTGACAAAGATACAGAAAAGGTTATTACGAACTAGTACTTTTCATTCATATAATATTTTGATAATCAAACATAAGAATAAGAGTGCCGCTTCACAGCGGCACTTTTTCATACACTGTTACAGTGAATATCAGAAATAACGGAGGTTCAGGAATGATTTCAAATCAGGTTATACAGACAAGTATTGATGAGCTGAAAAGCATTACAAAAGTAGAGCTTTGTGTTGTGGATGTGGAAGGCGCGACGGTTGCTACGACTTTTGATAATGCGAATATTTCGCTGGAACTAATCTTAAATTTTATTAAATCGCCTGCGGACAGCCAGATTGTCGGTGATTTTCATATGCTCAAGATTTTTGAGGATGGTGAAGTAATGTACGTGCTGATTTCCAAAGGAAACGGTGCAGATGCATATATGATAGGAAAAGTTGCTGTAAGCCAGATACAAAATTTGGTTATCGCCTATAAGGAACACTTTGATAAGAATAACTTTTTCCAAAATTTATTGCTGGATAATTTATTACTGGTAGATATATACAACCGTGCCAAGAAGCTGCATATCGAGGCAGAAGTTCCCCGCGTTGTCTTTCTTATTGAAGCACAGAACGACAAAGACAATATTTCTATGGAACTGCTGAAAAATATTTTTGATGAGCAGCCAGGTTGTTATCTCACCGCAGTAGAGCAGAAAAATATTATTTTAATAAAAAATGTGCCTAACAGTACAACATATGATGAAGTGGAGAAAACGGCTCAGGTGATTATTGATATGCTCAATTCTGAAGCAATGCTGATTGCTAAAGTTTCTTATGGTACGATTGTAAATGAATTGAAAGAGGTATCGAAGTCATATAAAGAGGCAAAAATGGCATTGGATGTAGGAAAAATTTTCTATATGGAGAAATCCATAATTGCTTACAATACGCTGGGGATTGGACGTTTAATCTATCAGCTTCCTGTAAATTTATGTCGTATTTTTATGAAAGAAATCTTCGGCGAAAATATTCCTGACAACCTTGATGATGAAATTCTAACGACTGTGCAGAAATTTTTTGACAATAATCTCAATGTTTCTGAAACATCAAGACAGCTTTTTGTTCATCGGAATACGCTGGTATACCGGATTGAGAAACTCCACCAGTCTACCGGATTGGATATTCGGAAATTTGATGATGCGCTGACCTTTAAAATTGCGCTGATGGTGGTAAATTATATGAAATATATTGATACTTTGGAATAGTCATAACTTCCCTCTTGTGGACATACATTTAGATAGCATGAAATGAAAATAATATTGCAGAACTTTATCTAGTGCTACATTATGTTTAAAGTAATAAGTTCTCGCATCTAGTTAGTACTGCAATGTTATTGATTATATTTTTGCTGTTGGAATGTTTTGTGACAAGGGGGATTTTTTATGCAGTTTTTTTATATTGATTATTTAAACGGTGATAAGAAGGAACGCAATATCGGTTTTCTAAAAGCAGATCACGAGGGGATTAATGTGGGGCTTCATGGTGTCCCAGTACAGTGTGGAGGTGCCTGTAAGGTATATGCAATAAATGAATTTGGAACACGCTGCCTGCTTGGACAGGTACCAGTAAAAAATGGAAACGGTATGGAGAAATTTCGCTGGGCGCCGGAAGTTGGTTTCCGCGATTGCGTAGCCGTTGAGATACCACTGTATGGAACACGTATAGGAAAATGTGTGCTGAGAGAACAGAGTACAGGATACAATAAAATACAGGAAAAGATGGGAGAGAAGAAAGAACTGACGGAGCAGATAGACGTATATAAGACAGATACATATAAGACAGACGCGTATAAAACAAATGCATATAAGACAGAATCCTATAAAACGGAAATGCATAAAACAGAACCATATATACCTTACAGCGGACAGCGCGTGGAATTTACGGCAAAGCAGCAAATATTGGATACAGATGTACACAGAGAATATCAGAACAGACAGCAGAATTCGTATGCAGGAAATGAGTTACAGCGAGAAACGAGTGAGCTAAGGAATATAGAGCAGCAAGAAACAAGAGAACATAGTGAGTGGGGGAATACGAGTCGGGAAAACATGCCGCGAGAAACAAGAGAACGCAGCGAATGGGGAAATACAAGTCGGGAAGAAATACAGCGAGAAACAAGAAAAAGCAATGTGTGGGGAAATCCGAGTCGGCAAGAAAATATCAGCAATATTGCCGCAGATAAATGGACACAGTTAATGGAAACTTATCCAAGAGTACATATTTTTCCAGAAGCGCAGTCGGTATTGATTAAACCGAAGGATTTAATTGTGTTGACAGAGAAATATCATGAGATGGCGACGAATTCTTTTGTTTTGCATGCATATTATAACTATCGTCAATTGCTGCTGTTTTGCTATCCAAACGGTGCGGGGAATGGGCAAAATGCAGATGCGCAGCAGCAAGGAAATGGGCAGCCAGATGCAGGCAGCAGAACCAGCGTTCATGCTGCTGACAATAGTTATGGAAGCACACAAAATGCTGCTCAAAGCCAGTCGAAAACAGAATACTACCTTGGCGTGCCGGGGACATATTATGAAAGAGAGTGCCGGATTGCGGAAATGTTTGGCTTCGAGGGCTTTGAAAACGGCGAGGCACGGATGCACGATGAAATAGACCGTGTGGCACATACAGGATGCTTTGGGTATTATATGAAGCGGGTGGAGATATAGGAAGCGGTGATTATACCCCTCGCAACAACGTATTTACATTCCAATTACGGCATATTTGTTCTAGTTTTTTCATGGTTTCTGGGGAATATGCGTGAAATCCTTTTTGGATAACGCCATCGCTTTCTACATAGGATTGCAGATAATATGCTGGTGCTCCCAAAATCCATTTTGCAATTTCCACTAAATCAGCTTCTGTATGAAGTTCCTGTACAACGGTAGTGCGAAATTCATAAGAAAATTCAGCACAATCACTATACATAAGAATATCCACAGATTTTTGGATCGATGTTAATCGCATTTTATTTAAGTCCGCCAATACTGCTGTATTAGCAATAGATGGGTTAGCTGAAGATGTATTGGCAGAAGATGTATTGGTTGTAGATGCATCAGGAACAGATGTATTTCGGATGCCGATGGTCTGCGGATATTTTTTTAGAGAATTTTTAATATCCATTGCGCAGTAATCAATTAATCGGTTTTGTATCAACATACGAAGTAGTTCAGGATTAGAGCCATTTGTATCCAATTTAATTTGATACCCAAGCTCCTTGATTTTGGCCAGGAACTTGGGTAAATCTTTATAGAGTGTCGGTTCGCCGCCAGTAATGCAGACACCGCTTAAAACATTGCGCCTTTTTTGCAAAAATGAAAGAATTTCTGCTTCGGTGTAGGTGATCAAACTGCCGTTTTGAAGACTTTCGCTGGCAAAAACAATATCTTTATTATGGCAGAAGGGACAGCGGAAATTGCAGCCGCCGAAAAAGATGGAAGCAGCGATATGTTCAGGGTAGTCTAGGAGTGTGGTTTTGGTTAAGGCAAATATTGGCATAATAAGGATTCCTTTCTGTATCATGGAGTATATTTACTTTGTATCAATGGGAGCATTATCCGTTAATCAGTATAAATAATACGGGAAAAGAAGCCGCAGCCGGAGCAAAATAACGGAAACAATCATTTACAGGTGAGGCAATGCAAGTTAAAATCATAATACCAATCTAAAGCTTCTCTACTCGATTTAGGAACTGTAAATAAATAGACAAGAAAGATGGTAAAGTTTGTTGTTTACAATTCCTTACTATATCATATTGTTAAAAAAATGGCTACATATAATATGGAAAAGAAAAAATCGTATGAATTATTTTTAAAAATAGTAGCCAAACGATACTAAACCGTGCTAAAATGCATATAGAGCCATTTTGTATTACAGAGGGACAGCAGAATGAAAAAGATCGTTTTAATTGGACCGGTTTATCCGTATAAGGGTGGAATCGCGCATTATACAAGTTTAATGTATCAGGCACTTTCCAAAAGATATCAGGTAGAAATGATTTCCTATAAAATGCAATATCCGAAATTCCTTTTTAAAAAAGAGCAGAAAGACTACAGCAATGATATGTTTCGCATTGAACAGACACAATTTTTAATCAATACAGCAAACCCATTTAATATTGCGGCTGTTGCGAGGAAAATTCGGAAATTAAATCCGGATTTGGTAATGATACAATGGTGGCATCCTTATTTTGCGCCTTGTTATTGGATTTTGGAGAGCTTACTTGGAAAAAAATATAAAAAAATGTTTATATGTCATAACGTTTTTCCGCACGAACGTTTTCCATTGGACAAGCTTTTGACAAAAGCAGTTTTAAAAAAAGCGGATTATTTTATTGTACACGCCAAAAGTGACGGGGATGATTTGCTGTCGATCAAGCCCAATGCGCAATTTAGGCAGAATCCACATCCCACATATCATGCATTTCAAGTGCGCAACCTTTCCAAAGAGCAGGCTAGGCAGGAACTGCATAAAACGCAGGAGGAGAAACTGCTGTTATTCTTTGGATTTGTCAGGGAATACAAGGGGTTAAAACATTTGCTGCAGGCAATGCCGATTATCCGGCAGCAGTTGGAAAATGTGAAGTTAATGGTCGTTGGCGCGTTTGGAAGTGATAAAGAGGACTATTTGACGATTATCCGCGAACACCATTTGGAGCAGAATATTGAAGTGATAGACGGGTATACGCCAGATCATGAAGTGGAAAAATACTTTGCAGGCTGTGATTTGGTAGTGCTGCCCTATGAATCGGCAACACAGAGTGGGATTGTCCAGATTGCTTATGGATTTGAAAAGCCAGTGATTGTTACCAATGTTGGCGGGCTGCCGGATGTGGTAATTGAGGGCAAAACCGGATATATTGTACCATCACAACAGCCAAAAGCGTTAGCAGAAGCGATTGTGCGCTATTTCCAGCTACAAAAGGAACAAGAGTTTACGGAAAATGTGCGCAAAGAAGCATACCGTTTTTCGTGGGACAGAATGACAGAAAAGGTTGGCGAGTTGTTGGAAATGGGGGAAGGGAATGCGTAAACAATGGAAAAACCGTTAATTAGCGTAATTGTACCTGTATACAATGTGAAACAGTATCTACGGCGGTGTGTAGATAGTATTTTGAAACAGACTTATGAAAATATAGAAATAGTATTAATAGATGACGGCTCTACAGATGAATCAGGGGCAATATGTGATCGATATGCGCAAAAGGATGTAAGGGTGAAGGTAATTCACAAAGAAAATGGAGGGCTTTCTGATGCACGTAACAAAGGGATGCAGGAGGCACGCGGAGAATACTTTGCATTTGTGGATAGCGACGATTATATTGCAAAGGATTATATTGCCTATTTATTTGAGTTAATAGTTGAAAATAAAGCACAGATTTCCCTTTGCGGATATTTGAAATTTGATAATAATAGAAAAATTATCCCCAAAAGAGAGAAAAGCAATGTCCGTAAAAAAAGACGGACAGGAGTAAATAATATTGCGCAGGTGTATCCATCGGAGGAAGCAAATTTTCATTTATTATATCAAAATGGTATGGTGACATCTGCATGGGGAAAATTATTTAATAGGAAGCTATTTGAAACGATTTGTTTCCCAGCAGGAAAGCTGCATGAAGATATTGCAGTAATTTATCGTTTATTTGATAAGGCGGATATTGTTGCGTGCAGCGAGGAAAGAAAGTATTTCTATTTTCAAAGGGATGACAGTATTAAAAACAGCGCATTTAACCAGAAGAAAATGGATTATATTTTTTTCACAAAGGAATGTATGGAATATATGGAAAAGAAACATCCATCATTATGGAAGGCGGCAGTTTCCAGACATTTCAGCGCGTGTTTTGAATTGTTGGTATGCATTGGAAATAACAGAGAAATATATTCGGATGCGTTTGGATACCTTGTGCAGGAGATTAAGAAATATCGAAAAATAGTCTTGCTTGATACAAATGCAAGAAAAAAGAACCGCTTGGCAGCCGCTGGAACATATCTGTCATTGCGGGCAGTGTTATGCGCTGTACAATTTCTTGAGAAAAGAAAGTTTGAATGAAAAACACGTTCAAAAGCGGATTGTTATGTGCGTGCGATACGCAGGAGTATAAACAGCATAGGAATTGATATGGAAGAAAATAGAAAAATTAGTATTGTAATTCCTTTATATAATGGGGAAAGTTATATTCGGCAGACGATTAACAGCATTTTGCAGTCTACGTATCAAGATTTGGAACTGCTAATTATTAATGACGGATCTACGGATAATAGTGTACAGATATGCGAAGAAATTCAGCGCCAGGATAAAAGAATTATTCTGTTTCAGAAAAAGAATGAAGGGGTTGTTTCAGCAAGGAATTATGGAGCAAAGAAGGCATCAGGGGCGTATTTATGTTTCTGCGATCAAGATGATATTGTTGACAAGGAATGTTATGAAAAACTGATAAAGCGGATAGATAATGACCAAAGCGATATTTGCATGTGTAGTACTGGGCGCAGTATTCATGGCAAAATATCTGCTTATGAATTGTCGGAAGATATATGTTATACAGGAAATGAAATATTGACACAGTTATTGTATCCGCTGTTGTTTAATGGGTTTTCTGTTCCGATAAAAATGGATAGTAAAAACCGATATCCACATATTTGGTCTTGTATGTTTCGGATGTGTTTTTGGAGGAAACATCAGTTTCAATTCCGCGCATATATTCGTTTTGAAGATGATTGGTTGTTGAAAATAGAAGCTTTTTCTAAGGCTGAACGGATAAGCACAATCTCGCATATTGGATATTATTGGCGAGTCAATATGCAGTCAGAAACATATATTCCGCATTATATTGCGCATTTAGGAGTAAAGCAGCAGAACTGTTATGAGGATATGCGCCACAGTATTTCCTACAAAGTGCAAGATCCAAAAGTACTGGAGTTTTTTCAGCAAGTGACATTTTGCAAGCAGTACTTAGAAGCGATACACAATTTTGCAAATTTAAAGAAAAGGAATCATCAATATAGAGTAAAACGAAAAAAAAATTCTTTACAGGAAGAATCTATTTTAACATACTTTCAGGAAAACATTTATCAGCGGGATTTTGAACATGCTATAAAAGCACGCAGATATGTGAAAAAGGGGCGTGTGAAGCCGCGGGTAATTTTGCCTATTTTAGCGAAAAGGTGGACAAGAATCAGTTATTTTGCGGAAGTTTTTCTGGATTATATTCTTGTTGTTACACTGCATTCGCAGATTATGACAAAATGGGAACGTATGCTGAAAGGGATTCGATAATTTTACACGCCGGTATCCTCACAGATTTCGCTCTATTGTAGGAAAACAGTTTCTTTTGAATATGTGGTAAATAGAAACTGTTTTTGCAGTAAAGAACTGTTTTGTAATATAGGAACAGTTTCTAGCGGAAAAGTAAAATTTCAATATAATATCGTATATGGAGAAAAGCGCTTAAAAAGTGCCGCAGAATCCAGAATATTTCCCGATATGGACAATCCGTTACCCGAATAACTGCTGAAAAAAACACGGATGGATGTAGATAATTTCCAAAAAGAAACCAAGCAGTTTGACGATATAACTATGCGTGCGCTTACTTATCGCAACAACGGATTTCGCGAAAGAACGTATGAATTATTGAACAATACGTCAGTTTTATTCGGACTTAAAGATGAAACTTTGGACGCAGGTGTGAAAACATTTGCAGGAGAGATATTATTAGAGGACTTATATAAGTCATACTATCAATAAGAAATACGAAACAAGAGGAGGATATGAGTAGGCTTTATGGTATAGAAGAGGGAAAAAGGGCAGCCAAAATGATAAGGCTGTCTTTTTATAGTGTTTCGGATGGCGGATAATAGCATTCCAAGGCAAAAAGAGGAACAAGCGCACACGCACGGATTCCTCTTTTTTGCCTGATAGTATGCAGTTTTCTAATTAGCCAAAATATCTCTTTAACAAGCCCTCAAAAGCTTTTCCATGTCTAGCTTCATCTCTAGCCATCTCATGCACAGTGTCATGAATCGCATCCAGATTTGCAGCCTTTGCACGCTTTGCAAGGTCAAACTTGCCAGCCGTAGCGCCGTTCTCAGCTTCGACACGCATTTCAAGATTCTTCTTAGTAGAGTCTGTTACAACTTCACCCAAAAGTTCTGCAAATTTAGCAGCGTGCTCTGCTTCTTCCCAAGCAGCCTTCTCCCAGTAAAGTCCAATTTCTGGATATCCTTCTCTATGAGCCACTCTAGCCATTGCAAGATACATTCCAACTTCTGTACACTCGCCGTTAAAGTTTGCTCTTAAATCAGCCATAATATCCTCGCTGGATCCCTGTGCGACACCAACTACGTGTTCTGCTGCCCAGCTTCGCTCACCGCTTTGTGCAGTAAATTTTTCGGCCGGTGCGCCGCACTGTGGGCACTTCTCCGGTGCTGCATCGCCCTCGTAAACATAACCGCAGACATTACATACAAATTTCATGATTTCATTCCTCCTTTGGATTATCGAATTTCACACAACCATTCATCACTGCTTATTTTCCTGTTTCGTAAGGCACTTTTTACACAAGCCGCAGAAGTAAAGTTTATGTCCTTGGATTAATCCGTCAAAATGCTTAGAAGCCTCTGCATCAATATAGGAAACATCGCCCATTGGCAGATCGATAACACTGTCGCATTTGGTGCATACAAAATGCTGATGTGGGTTTGTATCGTAGTCAAAATGATCAATACCCAAGCTGCCAAACTGCAGTTTCGAGATAACGCCGGCTTCCGCAAGTTGGTTTAAATTGCGATAAACTGTTCCAAGGCTGATGCGCGGATAATCCTTTTTCACATAAGCATATACTAATTCTGCGCTAGGATGATCTTTGCGGGATTGTAGAAAGGAGAGAATTGCAGCCCTTTGCCGGCTGAATTTCATAAGCATTATGTATCCCACCTTTCTCCGAAAAAATATACACTATCCTATAAAAACAGAACGAAATAAACTAGTAATGATTATCATTATTATAATAATGATCATGTACTTTGTCAATGAGGAAATGGAAATTTTAGGAAAATCATAAAATAGAATGGTATATTCCATAAAAATTCAATTAATTTACTTGTAACACTCTATATTTCTGAGAAATGTATGATATACTTATCTCAATAATATATACTGGTGGGCACTTAAATTTGCCAATCACACTGACTCACGAGTGTAATTACCTTGAATAATCTGGTAAAATCTGTCGCTCGTGCGTATGAAAAAGGCGGAAAAAATCGTATATTTCAAACAGTATGATTAGAACAGTACAGTTAGAAAGGAATCAAGGCATGAAACTGAAAAACAAAATGATGGTTCTGTTCCTGACCATAATCTTAGTGCCGCTGATTTTTGCCATTGCTGCGTTCCTTGGATTCGGATATCATGAGAATATTGATATTCTGCATGAATTGACGAAAGAGGATATTATGCTGGGCGCAATAATCAATAAGCGTTTTCTAAGTTTTCTGGCAATCGCAATGATCGTGATTTTAATTTTGACCAGCGCGATTATTACGATGTGGGTAAACAATGATATTTATAGACCCATTAAGGAACTAAGCTATGCAATGCAGCGTATTGCGGGAGGTGATTTTGATTACAGACTTTCCGGAGCAGGGGAAAGTGAGATTGGGCAGCTTTATGGCAACTATGAACAGATGCGCCTGCAGTTAAAAGAAAATGCGGAAGAAAAGTTCGAGAATGAGAAAAAGTCGAAAGAACTTGTCAGCAATATTTCGCATGATTTAAAGACGCCGATTACCTCGATTAAAGGATACGTGGAAGGCATTATGGACGGCGTAGCGGATACTCCCGAAAAGATGGATAAATACATTAAAACCATTTACAACAAGGCAAATGATATGGATGTGCTAATCAATGAACTGACAACGTACTCCGGCATTGATTCCAACAAAATTCCATATCACTTTCATATATTAAATATATCCGATTATTTTTCGGACTGTATTGAAGAGGTCGGGCTTGACCTTGAGCAGAAAAATATCCATCTAAACTATACGAATCTTGTGTCGGCGGATACTTGTATTGTCGCAGATCCAGAACAGCTAAAAAAGGTAATTAATAACATTATCAGCAACAGTGTTAAATATATGGGGCATGACAACGGTGAAATTGATATTCGTATTCTTGACGAAACAGAGTCGGTAAAGATTGAAATTGAAGACAATGGTAAAGGTATCGCTGCAAAGGATATTGGAAATATATTCGAGCGCTTTTACAGAACCGATTCCTCCAGAAATTCTTTGCAGGGTGGCAGTGGCATCGGACTTAGCATTGTGAAAAAAATTATTGAGGATCATGGTGGTTATGTCTGGGCGACCAGCCGAGAGGGAGAGGGCACCTGTATGCATTTCGTAATCAGGAAATACTCGGAAAAAAATGATGATGTCATTATATAAAGATAGGAAAATTATAAATATTTTATACTGCATAACGCCAGAATTTACCGTACGGCACTGGTTAAACGTATATGGCTGGCGTTATGTAGTCAGGTTACTCGGAAATTTTAACTGTTAAGCAGTATAAATAAGGAAAGGATTTGTATATGAGCAGAATATTAATTGTTGAAGACGAAGAAGCGATTGCAGAGTTGGAGAAAGATTATCTGGAGTTAAATGATTTTGAGGTAATTATCGAAAATAGCGGGGACACGGGACTTGCGACGGCACTGGCAGAAAATTTTGATTTGATTATTTTGGATTTAATGCTTCCGGGCATTGACGGTTTTGAAATCTGTAAACGCATTCGTGAGGACAAAAATGTGCCGATACTAATGGTATCTGCCAAAAAGGATGATATCGACAAAATTAGAGGTCTTGGTTTGGGCGCAGATGATTACCTGACAAAACCGTTTAGCCCAAGTGAGCTGGTGGCGCGTGTTAAGGCGCATATGGCGCGTTATAATAGGCTGGTTGGCAGTTTGGCGAAAGAAAATGATATTGTGGAAATCCGCGGAATCCGCATTGATAAAACGGCGCGCAGAGTCTTTGTTGACGGTGTGGAGAAAACATTTACCACCAAGGAATTTGACCTTTTGACATTTCTTGCCGAAAATCCCAACCATGTGTATACAAAGGAGGAGATTTTTCGAGAAATATGGGATATGGATTCCATCGGCGATATTGCAACTGTTACCGTGCATATTAAGAAAATTCGTGAAAAAATTGAAACAGATACCTCAAAGCCACAATATATTGAAACAATCTGGGGTGTTGGATATCGTTTTAAATTATAATATTGAAACCTTGTTAGAATTAGGAATTTTTTCAAAGGCATAGGAACAGCGAAAATGGATAAAATGATATTGTACGAAGATGATGCGTTGCTTGTTGTGCATAAACCTGCTGGAATCGCTACGGAATCGGCGCGTATTGGGCAGGCGGATATTGTTTCCCAGTTAAGAAACGAAAGGAAACGCAAAGGGCAGGATACCTATATTGGTGTTGTGCATCGTTTGGATCAGCCGGTAGAGGGACTTCTTGTATTTGCCAAGAATGCGGCGACTGCGAAAGCGTTAAGTCTTGCTCTTCAAAATGGAAAAGTAACGAAACGTTATGCGGCGCTTGTTGCAGGCATTCCAAGTGAAAATAGCGGTGTATGCAGTGATTATCTATGGAAAGACAGCCGCACAAATTTATCGCGTATTGTTGCCAAGGAAACCAAAGGGGCAAAAAAGGCAGAACTTCGCTGGCAGCTTTGTCAAGCGTTTCCACAGAAGGGTTTTTCATTGGTAGAGGTGGAATTATTTACCGGACGGCATCATCAGATTCGAGTGCAGATGGCAGCCGCAGGAATGCCGCTGCTAGGAGATAGGAAGTATGGCACAAGCAGTGCAAATGCGCTTGCAGAATGCATGGGACTGGAATATACTGCACTGATTGCAGATAAACTTTCACTTGTGCATCCGCGTACAGGTGAGATTTTAAAGTTTTGCATTGATTTTCCACAGAAATGGAATATTTGTTCTAAAATTGAAAAAGTGAAAATAATTTAATAATAATCTGACAATAATGAACACGTACTAGGAGTTGACACATTTTTCACAAACAAGTATAATAATAGTACAAAATACTTCAGTCACAGTTTTATTCAGTTACAATTTATACTGGTGAGCACTTAAATTTGCCAATAACGCCGACTCACGAGCATAATTATTTTAAGTGATTTGGTAAAATTTATCGCTCGTGAGTATATTTAGAAGGCCTTGTATTTTGCAAAAACTCGGTAAAAGGGGAGTACTTAAAGGAGGCCATTAAATTGAGTAAAGATGGAATGCAGAATTGGACAAATTATTTGGAACTGATGCGGAACCGTTTACTGCTTGTTACGGATATTGACAGCCTGATAACCGTGCTTGCAGATGTCCGGAATATTCCGGTTGCATTGTCAACGGTTGAGGATGTGACGGACGGAACAGGGTTGAATATGTCTTTATCCGTGATTTGTTCAGAGGTAAAAGTGGCAGGCAGGGTAATGTGCCTTGTAAGCGATGATATGTTTACCTCCGTCCAATTGAATCTTGATACTGTGAAAACAGTTTATTCAAAGATTTCAGTGGATGGCAAGGGCGTAGTTATGAAGTTAACGATTAAAAACGGGGCAGAGTTCCTGCTGATGTTCCACACAGAATTTGTGGAGGAGGAAATGCCATAAACCGTCATATGAATACGAAAAACCATAGGAAGCTGTAACAATAGGCTGGTGAAGGAGAAATCAATTGTTACGGTTTCCTTTTTTTATTGCAATCGCCATGGAATAAGCATATAATAGAAAAAGATAATAGTACATTATCTAGGTGAAATTGTGCGGCGGCAGAGTTATTAGCGGTTGTGCAATGGTTGCAGCATCACAGACAGGGGGAGGTGCAGGGCGTGAAATACTATAAAAAAGCAGACTTAAAAGTGGAGTGTATCGTGTCAGACGAGGATTTTGAGTTCTTTGGCGTGTGCTTCGATGACATACTTGACAGAACAGAAGCAGGAATGCATTTTATAAAACGGGTAAAGGAATTGTGCGCTATGACACAGAATATCACATGGACAAATATTGCCTATACCCTGAATATTTCCATGCTGCCGGATGGCAGAGTATCCTTGGAATTTAGCGAATGCATTTCTGACTATATTACAAGCCTGAAACATTCTATGGCAATGGCGGATGAAGAAACATTAGATCCGCTGAAGGAGTTTATCCAGGCGCTTGAGGAGTCAGATGAGGAGCACGCCAGAAAGCTGGTAGCACGTTTTGAAAAAAGTGTGAAGAGATTTTCTAAGCCTGCAAAAAACGCAGACTAAGAAAATCTAAAGCTTCACACTGAAGAATCGCAAGTGCAGCGATTCTTCACGGATTGTTTGTGCCGCTGAGGCGGCATGACTGGAAGTGTGAAAAATATATCCCTGTAAGTGTGCAGAATAGGGAAAAAACATTCACTTTTCTGTGGTTCTGTGTTACACTATTTATATGCGCGAAACGATAAAATCAGTCGTTTGCATCGTGCATTCACACCGGTTGGACAAGCCGGAAGCAGAGAAAGGAGTCGTTTCAAATGAAAAAAAGCAACAAAGTATTTAAGTTTCTATTTGCAATGGTTTTGGGGATGTTGATTTCAGCATTTTCAATGGGCAGCTACACTGCACATGCAGAAGCGCAGCAGGCAGCCAGCGCAGAATTGGATCAGGAGCAGGCAGCGCCGGCAGAAGCGGATAACGCAGGCAGTGGAGCTTTTCTTATTATGGGCGGTATGCTTTTGATTATCCTTGCAGTAGTCATTACGGTTGTAGCATCTTTTGTTGTGACAGCACCAATAGTGGACGAAATTTAAAATGTAAGTCTGATAAGGAACTGTTAAAGAATGATTTGTGACAAGTAATTGGCACGAATCATTTATTAACAGTTCCTAACTTAGGCAACAATATCGGAAGGTTATTAACAGTTTTTTATGGGGCGTATGGAGGTAGTACGCAATAGGTACGAGAATGAGCAAAATTACAGACAATTATAGGCAGCTTGCGGCAGGCATTGGGTTTGGCTATGACGAGCCGACCAAATGCATTTACGGACAGCGGAACGGATATGAGTATTTGATTTATGCATTTGATCAGCGTTATCCGTATCTGCTCCAGATTTCAACCTCGGCAAAGAGCATTGGGTGTGTTATCGGAAAGGAAGAAAGTAAACTTTTTACAAAAAGCGTAAAACCGGCGTCGGGATTGGTGCAGAAGGACAGCCTAATTACCGTCACCGCGAAGAATACACCAAAACAAGAGAGTCTGCGCGACAATATTAATTTTATTTTGGATGCGCTGTCGGCATTTTTAAACGAAAGAGCATTTACACCCTGCTGCCAGATTTGCGGCAGCCAGGTGCAGACAACAGGTTTTGCAGTACAGAAAGCATATATGCATCTTTGCCCAGAATGCGGTACAAGGCTGAAAAGCGATAATGAAGTGCGTTTCCAGTCTGATGAAAGAAAGAACGGAAATTTAATTGGCGGCATTGTTGGTGCGCTGCTGGGCGCTTTGCTTGGCATAGCATCTATGCTGCTGTTTAATCAAATGGGTTATGTAGCGTCTATTTCTGGTGTTATATTGGCAGTCTGCGTTGTAAAAGGTTTTGAACTGCTCGGTGGCAGACTCAATAAACTCGGAATCGCGATTTGCTGCATTATTATGTTAATTATGCCATACATAGGAAACCGTTTAATCTGTGGCGTTGAACTTGCAAAAGTGCGGGGTTTTAATGTATTTGACGGATTTCAGGCAGTATCTGCGCAGTTAGCCTATGGGATGATAGATCGCGATGCGTATATGATGAATCTAGCAATGCTTTATTTATTTACTATAGTCGGAGCAGTGCCGACGATTATGAATATTGTTCGAAATACCAGTTTTACGAATCGTGTGTCACAGATTGGGCAGAGGATTGGATAATCCAAAGTAAAGGGTGGTACTTTGAAACAAGAAGAAAATGCACTGTGTCGTGTAGCTGTTTTAGATGATAGCCAAGAGGAAGGGCTAAGACAGAAGACGATCACAGAACAATATTTTGAAACGAACAATGAATGGGACTTAGAAATCAAGGTGTTTCAGGACAGCAAGCTGTTAATGGAAGAATTGAAGGCGGCGGAATATTATGACATATTTCTGTTGGATTATGAATTGCCGGATAAATCGGGGTTAGCAGTAGCAAATGAAATTAGAAGGTATTATGATGAACCGGTTTTTATTTTTGTTACAAACTATGTTCAGTATGCAGTGCAGGCTTTTGAAGTAAATGCTTTCCGCTATATTCCCAAGAAACTGCTGGAAGAAAAACTGCCAGAAGCCTATAAGGCGATACTGCCCAAAGTAGCGCAGAAAGATAAAAGAATAATAAGAGTGAATACAGTGGAAAGCTTTGATGTAATATACTTAAAAGATATATTTTATATACTGAAAGAGGGCAAATACAGTATAATGCATCACCGCAGAGGAGAAATTCGGATACAAAAAGCGATATCTGCGGTTTTAGAAGATTTGGAAACGGTGGGCGGTTCGGAATTTATGCTGTCGGATAAGGGCTGTATTGTCAATGTTACATATATAATATCATGCAGCAGAGAAAGACTTGTAATGGCGGACGATACAGCCCTTCCGGTCAGCCGCTCCAAATACAAGAAGATAAGGGAACGGGCAGAGGCTATGATAGAGGCAAAGTGTAATATTATAAAGAGAAAAGTCAGAGAAGGAAAGCGATAGTTTTGAGGCTCTGGCGTAGATGTGAAAAAAGATACACAAGAGAAAGGAATCTGTCCGAAAATGGGAAATAGTATGGCATTAAATAGGTTTTGCGTTATTGTACACCACTTTACAACTTTTTGAAAAATAAAATAACACACAAGGCACTTTCTAAT
>ERZ778496.1393-NODE-1393-length-17454-cov-9.195184_pt1 | contig 17454 bp, 21 predicted proteins | sample MGYA00433099_ERZ778496 | MGnify/ENA primary metagenome ERZ778496 (study PRJEB29527, sample SAMN07138962) | mouse gut metagenome | material: feces | host: mouse | place: China:Nanjing | collected 2016-01-25 ... | reverse complement strand
CCTTAATTACTTATCAGGTGATGCAAACATAAATGTCATCGCCACATTAGAGGATAACTTCGGTTCCACTCCGTGGGAACAGACATTTGAGTTCAACGACAATGATAGCGATGACAACGGCGGTACAGGAAGTCTGGTCGTGACACCCATCAATCCCGGAACAGTAACACCCATCGGCAAATGAAGAAACTCCTGATACTCTTTGTGGCATTGTTTTCCATTGTGGGAACAATGCCCGGCAACGCCGCCTCACAGCGAACTGCCCCCGCAAGGGAGCAGAAAACAAAAAGAAGCATCTTGGAATTGCCGCTCTTTGAGCGTGCAGTTCTCATAATCAAGAAGTTTGAAACTTTACATGATTCACGCCGCCACTGGCCATACTTGGGTTATGGTCATAGAAAACTTCCCGGAGAGAAATATCTCCGTGGCTACCAGATGAGTGAGCGTGAAGCTGATGCACTTCTCCGAAAAGACCTCCGCAAATTCTGCGCTCTCTACCGCGACATGGGTAAGGATAGTATTCTGCTCGGAACATTAGCTTACAACATCGGGCCGGGTGCCGTAAACAGGTCCAGCGTCTATAAAATGCTCAAATCCGGCAACCGCAACATCTTCAAAGCTTACACCTCCCATTGCCACTACAAAGGCAAATGGCACAAGGGGATATACCAAAGAAGATGTATGGAGATTATGGCATTATTTGCACCATAATTTTAGACCTTGACACTCATGATTTATGATGTGTCAGGGTCTTTTTTGTTGCTATACCGACACAATCTTCTCCGTCTGCATGGATTATTTGGTTAAATTTATTATCTTTGCGTTCAAATTTAATTTACCAATCATGATAGTAAAATACGAGAAGCAGAAACTCAACAGAATTAAGATTGTTCTTGCAGAAACCGAAAAGACTGGTAAGTGGCTTGCAGAACAGTTGGGACGAGATCCTGTAACCGTTTCAAAATGGTGTACCAACAGTGCCCAACCTGATTTGCAAACGCTATCTTGTATTGCCCGACTGCTTAAGGTGGAATTAAAAAGTCTTATTAACGAGCCGGAATCGTACTGATTGAAATGGATAAACAGCAGTTTGCCCATAAATACATGAGCCTTATGATGAATCCATTTCATACAAAAATCCCTCAGACACATACAATATCTTATTACACATGACTGCCGGATACTCAACTAATAGTAATTTCGCATAATAAAGCAATCATTCGAGACTATGGCTCAAAAATTTTTATATATAAATTCTCGCGATGAGTTCTTCAGAGTGGACATTTCCCGTATTGTTTACTTTGAAGCGGAGGGCAATTATACCAATATTATACTGAGCAACAAGCTTAAAGGTATAGTGTGTATGAATCTATCTCAGATGCAGACGGTTCTGAGTGACAACCTTAAAGAAGCCGCCTCAATCTTCGCAAGAGTTGGTAAGAGCCATATCATCAATCTGAATTATGTGTATCATATCTCAATCCTACGGCAACGGCTGACTTTAAGTGATGGAATTAACTTTGAGTATGCTCTCAGTGTATCAAAGGAGGCTCTTAAAAAGTTGCGGGAGTTGTTCATCAGTGGGTTAAGTAGTCAGATACCATTAAATGAGTCAGAAAATGAGCAATAAACTACACGTCCCAGAGAACCTCAAAGGGAAAGTCGTATATATCGGAAAAGATGCTGGCTGTGGTCGGCTGCTAATCTCTATGTCTATTGGAGGGAAGAAAGCTAATGCATTATTGGGTGAACAGAACAGTGTCCCTAAATCTGTGAGCCGTTGTGTTCCCGATGAAGGTGTGGCACATCTATCCATCTCTGTTAATGATGAAGGGGTAATTACAGCAAAAAATATAAAGAGTCAGAATGTAACTTACGTTGAAGGTACTGAGATTGTCAGTAAGATTCTTTTGAATGATGCAGAAATTGAACTTGGCTTAGACAAGTACCCCATTAAATTATCATCTATATTATCAGTAGCAGAGAAAATTGTAGAAGCCTCTGAGCCAACGAAGATACCCGAATTTAATATCTCTCATCTTGAAGATGTATGGAATAATTATCACAATAATTGTATTGAACTTCAAAAACGTACCCGAAAACAAAATGTACAGGGGCGTATTCCAATGTTTTTTACGATGGGAGCAGGAGCATTATCTTCAATAGCTTTTGCTTGTGGCTGGGGTGATGAAGTTAAGATTATCTGCGTGATATTGACTGTCATCGGTTTGCTATTGATGGGTTATACTTTTCTGAAAAGTAAAAACGACACATCAATAGAAGATAGAGAACGGTTCACGGATGAGTTTCAAGAAAATTATATCTGCCCCAACCCTAAATGCGGCAAGTATCTTGGTTCATACTCCTATAAACTAATGAAACGACAATATTCAATGAGTTGTCCTCATTGCAAATGTAAATTTGTAGAAAAATAATATGTCAGCACAAGGATTAAAGAACGGGGCATTTCTCCGACATAATACATACAGGATAGAAAAAGTCCTTGGACAAGGCGGTTTCGGCATAACCTATCTTGCGACTGACCTTACACTTGATCGATTGGTCGCCATTAAGGAATTCTTCCCCAAGGACTATTGCGATAGGGCTTCAGATACAAGCCATATTACTCTCGGCACAAGCAGTTCCTCTGAATTTGTATCTCGATTGAAAGCGAAATTTCTAAAAGAAGCCAGAAACATTGCAAAATTTGACCATCCCGGAATTATCCGTATTCACGCCGCCTTTGAGGAAAACAATACGGCGTATTATGTTATGGATTACATCATTGGCGAATCTTTGTCGGATAAGGTCAAACGCTTAGGTGCTTTATCTGCCGATGATGCTTTACGGTATATTAAGGAGGTCGCCAAAGCGCTCGAATATGTTCACGATAAAAGAATAAATCATCTGGATATAAAGCCGGCCAATATAATGGTTCGTGAAAGTGATGATAGTCCAATCCTTATTGATTTTGGTCTATCCAAACAGTACGACTCGGATGGGAACCAGACATCCACGACACCAACAGGGATAAGTCATGGCTATGCTCCTTTGGAACAATATAATGATGGTGGTGTTAAGGAGTTTTCTCCCCAAACAGATATTTATTCTTTGGCCGCTACACTATATTTTCTTCTTACTGGCATAACTCCTCCACATGCTACAAAACTAATTGATGAGAGCATAAAGTTTCCTAAAAACTTTCCACCTTCATTAGTCCCTGTTATCAATACGGGGATGGAATCGGCACGGAAAAGAAGATATGGAAATCTACGAACTTTTCTCAATGCTATAGACAATTCTACTAATAATGGCGGTACTGATGATGAATGCACTGAATTTTCAGTAGTTCAAGAGACGAATCATCAAGGACAACAAGATAATAATCACGTCAAAGACAGCCGGGAATCTCCTTCAAGGACGAAACCTAATTACCTAAAAATAGGAGTAATTGCCATAATAATTATTTCTTTATTAGGAATCATTGTATCACTGATTGGTCCAAAGTTTATAGGCAACAATGAAGATATATCTGGATTCACATCTGATACAGTTGTATCGGAAGACCCCGAAGTATTAGTAGTTGAGGAAGGAAAAACTGACCACTTTGTAACATGGGAAGTTAAGGATTTTCCTGTAATGACAGCCTTGGGAAAATGTTCTTATTCTGGCAAACTCGACTCCGACACATTGCCTCATGGTCATGGTATAGCAATTTGGGCTAAAGGTGATGGTAAAAAATATGATGGCGAGTGGGTTCATGGAAATATGGATGGACAGTGCAAGTACATTCAAAGGAGTGGTGACACCTTCGTCGGGACATTCAAAAGCAATCGCTATCATCAAGGGAGATATACCATTATATCAACAGGTGAGTATTTTGAGGGCACATTCAAGAACGGACAGCCGGATAAAGGTAACTGGTATAATAAAAACGGAAAGAAACTTTAGTAGGTATGAGACGAATCATTATTCTGATTGTAGCATTATTTCCCTTGTTCACATTTGGACAAGGGAAAATAACTCGACCAAATAAGTCAGTTTCACACGGAAAAATACCTCAGAAATCCCAAACAGAACAAGTAAACGATGCGCTACAGAATTACGAAGATAGTATAGCCAAACTTCCTCGGAAGGAAGAATACATAAATAGTATCCTTGTGCGGTGGAGAGCGGATATTACAGAAGCGCAAAAAGAGGCAATTGCCGCAATAATCAACAACTTAGTAGATATAGAAGGAGGCACGTTTATAATGGGTTCCGATAAGAAAGATCATTATTGGGACTACGCTGGGAACAGATATTACATTGATTCTCCGAGTCATAGCGAACGGGCAAAATCGTTCAAATTAAGCAAATATGAGATGACTCAAAAAATTTGGGAAGCTATTATGGAAAATAATCCATCAAGATATTGGGGCGATGCTTTTCCTGTAACCAATGTGTCGTGGAATGACTGCCAACTTTTTATAAATAAAATTAGGCAAATGTCTGATGTTGAATTTAGGCTTCCTACTGAGGTCGAATGGGATTATGTTGCGAATAAAAATCTTCCTCATTACTCCGAATATGTAGATTACATAAAAAAGACAGAATGGGTATCCTATGGAGCAGATAAAATGCCTCATGCAGTGGGCACTAAAGAATGTAACAGCTTCGGTGTGTATGATATTATTGGTAATGTAAGAGAATGGACATCCGACCATGCGAGTTTAGACTATAATCATCCTCGATCATTATATAATTATGTAGTAAGAGGAAATGCGTATAATTCATGGTCTCCGGAATACTTTAGATATGATTTTAATCCCTCTGAAAGGAAGGATACTTTAGGTTTTCGGATTGCACTTTAAGGTTACAATAAAAGTTAGCATTATCATTCAATGAAATCGGTGAAACATCTATATATAATTGGAAATGGATTTGACCTCCACCATAAGTACCGTAGCGGATTAACCGACTATGGCAAATGGCTTATGGAGAATCACCCCAACATATACTATTCTTTTGAAGAATGGTTTGACATCCCTGTCTATGACGAGGATGATGATACCAAGTATGATGAATGGAAGAACTGGTGGAGTTATTTTGAACAACGGCTTGGAGAAATCGCGATACGGTCATTTATTGAAGATGCCTCATATAGAGCGTTTAATGAGGCTGCACAAGCTGAAGAGCGGAGAGCATATCACATTTACGGAGGTGAACGGATTGCAGACAACGAGTTGAAGAATCTAATCAATAATATCAAGGGAACATTTAGTGAATGGATTAGGTCTTTAACTCCGGGTGAAAAATGGTATCGCCTCCCACTTGAAAAAGAATCTTCTCTGTTCCTAACTTTCAACTATACTCCCACTCTGGAAACTATTTACAGAATCTCCAAAGAGAGAATACTTTATATTCATGGTTCCATTGAATCAGAAGAATACATATTGGGGCATGGTTTGTCTTATCAGGAGATTGAGAGCCAATGCGAGAGTGATGACGAATGTTCAGATTGTAATACCTTAGAAGAAATAGAACAATGGTATCGCTCCCATGCGGATGACTTCATGACCGAACAGGTTAAGGAAGTGGCAATTCAAAGAATGTATGATTTGCGCAAGGATGTTAATGTCATAATAGCTGATAACCATACATTTTTTGAGCAGCTGAAGGATATTCGCGTCATACACATTTATGGTTTCTCATTCTCGCCGATAGACATGCCTTATATTCATACAATTATATCTAATATCGACAAAGAAACTGTGATTTGGGAAATCAACTTCTTTAGCGAACGTGACAAAGAGAATATCGAGAACTTCATAGAGAAAGTTGATATACCAAAAGATAATGTGAAATTGATTCGATTAACGGATATTCAGTTAGACCCTCAATTAAAAATCCCCTTTGAATGAAGTGATATGATACGAATTTTTATCATACTAATACTGTTGCTAATCCCAATCCTTTCCTTTGGACAGGGGAAGGTTACTCGACCCCAAAAGCAAGCACCCCATCAATCTGTGGTTCCAAAGGAGAACGATATAAAAGAACCAACATTTGGGACTGCCAATGGTCATGACTGGGTCGATCTTGGATTGCCGAGTGGAACCAAATGGGCTACTTGCAATGTGGGTGCATCTGTTCCGTATGATTGTGGGTATTATCTATCTTGGGGTGGACTGTATATCCCAAAGGATGAGATTTATTCCCGCGAAAATGCGCCTCTATATGGTTCATCTATAAAAGATATATCGGGCAACTCTTCTTATGACCCGGCAAGAGCAAAGTGGGGTGGTAAATGGAGAATGCCTACGAAGGATGAATTTATTGAACTCACTAAACACTGTGATTGTCGAATAGGTTTCGTCAACGGTGTAAAGGGGTGCGTTATAACAGGGAAAAATGGCAATACAATTTTCTTGCCATTTAATGGCGTTAAGAGCGGCAGTATTAAGTCAAATCTCGCTCTTGACGTGACAATATGGTTATCAACCGCAGAATCCATCGAAATGGCATATTTATTGGTATGTGGAGAGGAGGGGTTTAAGACCAGCTCATGTAATAATAAAAATGTAGGCTATCCAGTCAGACCAGTTTTGAGTAAGTAAAATGCGTATTATGATGAGTAAAATAATTATTTTTTTATCGGTTCTCGCAGTTGGACTCATTGGTCACATAGAATGTTATGGACAAGGAAAGGTGACACGAATTCAGCCATCAGCTAACAAAGAATCCGCTAAACATAGTATTAGAGGAACATCTAATGGCCATGAATGGGTAGATCTTGGCTTGCCAAGTGGGACAAAATGGGCTACTTGTAATGTCGGCACCGATAAGTTTGATTATTATGGAGACTATTTTGTATGGGGAAGTCTTCAAGTAGTTAAGGATGAAAATATCTCATGGTCTAAAAGACCCTCCTATTATAACCTGGGCGATTCCTTTTCAGGATTAGTCAAATATGATCCAGCGAGGAGTTCATGGGGGTTGACATGGAGAACTCCTACAAAAGAGGAATTTGTAGAATTGGTAGAATATTGTCAATTCACTTGGACAGATGAATACGATGGAGGTGTCTGGGTTCAGAGCAAGCGTAATGGACAGAAAATATATCTTCCTGCGTGTGGTGGATGCTCTGGGACACAGGGATATGATTATGTTCGGATAGCGGGTCTATATTGGACTTCTACAGCAGCACCTACAGAAAACACTTATGGAGGTGTTCCGGATTACGCGTTTTGTTTGCAGTTCATTTCTGAGAATAAAGACGGTTCGATAATAATACCTACCATAAGAACTGATCCGAGACAAGCATGTCTCAGCATTAGACCTGTAATGTCAAAATAATAAAACTATGGTAAGACTAATAACGATTTATATTTTATTGCTTTGTAGCGCAACAGCCTACGGGCAGGGAAAGATTTCACGAACCACACCTCATACAAATACTTCATCGAGCAAAGTAAGCACCAAATTGAGTGTTAGCGGTACTGCCAATGGACATGACTATGTAGATTTAGGATTGCCCAGCGGTATGTTATGGGCCACAACGAACATTGGATCTGCTTCTCCTGCCGGATACGGGAACTACTACTCATGGGCGGAAACATCCCCAAAAAACACATATACCAAGGATAATAGTAAAACTTATAATTTAAGTCGCTACGCTGATGGCTTAGGTGATATAAAAAGCGACACTGTAAGGGCTATCGTCCGCATCTACAATAATCCGAAGTATGATGCAGCCACATCTAATTGGGGTCAACAATGGCAAATGCCTTCATCTGATGATTTTGCCGAACTTAACAAACATTGTAGTTGGCAGTTGAGAACTATAGATGGACACAAGGGATACCTCATTACCGGACCTAATGGAAATTCTATGTACCTTCCCATGGCAGGCTATATGGACCAGTCTCATAAATGCCAAGTCGGTAGTGGTGGATTCTATTGGACTGGTGATTTTTGGGACGATGTGGCGCGTTCTACAATGTTCGATTTTCATGAAGGTAGTCATAACGGTGTAATTTGGAGTTACAGGCACACTGGGAAAAGTATTCGGCCAGTATTGCATGACCGGAAATCACAAAATTCTTTTAATTGGTCTAATGAGTAATAGAACAAATATGAAAGATATTGACTACTTCATTGAATATGAAAGAAAATATAATAAAACTCCACTTCCCGAAATGGAATACATTGAAGGAATTGGATTTGACTTTCCGTATGAGCCGCTCCTTTTTCTCCGTAGGAAACCATTTACTTCTATAGCTGCGTTTGCAAAGGGTAAACAAGGCGAAAATGGGCTGAATGATGTAGAGTGGTTAATGTTCAACTGCTTTCTTGGCCCATTTTCTGGATACTTTAGAAGTGACATGTACCACGATGAGATTCCAGAAATTGTCATTGAAATGCAGCAGATTTTAGATTCCGTAATAAAGAAAGCTCCAATTTGCGACAAACAAACACTATATCGATTTCTTAATGAGTATGACAAAATTGATTTTAAAATAGGAGAAATATTTGAGCCATCGCATAGTCTGACGACAACAACAGAAGTTTGGGAAAATGACACTAATATGTATGTTATCACCCTGCGCTCTATCGATAAAACAAAAGCTCACTCTTTGTATAAGATATACAACCATGGAAATGAGACCCAAGTAAATTTTGAGAGGGGTACTCAATTTGTGGTTGAGAATGTTGAATATACGAAGAATAGAAAGATAGTATATCTAAAAGAAATATAGGTCTATGAATAAAATAATCTGTTTCATCATGCTCCTTTTTTGCTATATTATGGCTATGGGGCAAGGTAAAATCCAAAGGAGTCAGAAACATGAGAGTAAACCTAATGTCGAAGTAAGCCAACAAGATGGTTTTAATAATGGACATGGTTATATAGATTTGGGACTTCCAAGTGGAACGAAGTGGGCAACTTGTAATATTGGAGCATCACAACCATATAAATATGGTAAGTATTTTGCTTGGGGTGAACTGGATGAAAAGGAGTCGTATATTGAGTCAAATTGCTCAACAATAGGAGAAGTTCCCTATGATGCAGCCTCTAACACTAAATATGATGTTGCTCATTGTCAATGGGGCAGTAATTGGCGATTACCTTCTAAAGAGAATCTTCAAGAATTGATTGATTGCTGTGAGTGGAAGTGGTGTATGATAAGAGGGATCGCAGGATATAAAATAATCGGTCCAAACAAGAAATCCATTTTTCTACCGGCAGGTGACTCAAAAGGAGAAAATGGGTCAAAAGGGCAATTCATAAATACAAGTGGTGATTATTGGTCTGCTAATTCCTATGTGAAAGGCACTTCAAGATATGATAATGACAATAATCCTCAGTGGCTAACGTGTTCATTTGGATTATTCTTCTTTAATAAAAATGCTGACGTTAGACATTATCCCAGATATTTTGGTCGTAATGTGCGACCAGTGTTCTGATAGTTTTGTGTAGAATCCCCACTACTTCATACAAGAAACAAAATATAGTAAGAGTATCTCAAAATCGAGATATAAATTTGCATCATAAACAACGACAATATGGATACAACAAATTTTAATCCAGCCATTCCCTCTTCGACAGGGGCAAATAAGACTGATGGAAAAATCCTGAATGCCGGAGCAACAGCTCTTGCAGGAGGTGTTGTCGGCTCAGTTCTTCCTCATGCGATTGGCAAGGTAAAGCAAGCGATAGAATCCACCACAGAGGCTCCTGCGGAATACTCCGAGGGAAACACAGAACAAGCGACTTCAACACCCTCTTGGGCAGATGAAAAGATTTCCGTAGCAACCGGGGTTAACGATGCAATGTCTTTCAACGAGGCTTTTGCAGCTGCCCGTGCTGAAGTTGGTGCCGGAGGTGCATTTGAATGGCGTGGTAATGTGTACGGAACATATTATGCAGAGGAATGGAATTCTATGAGCGCCAGCGAAAAATCTGACTTTAACGACCACTTCAGTTGGAACCATCTGGAATCATCCGACAATTCAACAGCCTCCAACTATATCGCAGATAATACCATTGAAGTTGTTTCTGTTGACCACTCCGGTTCGTCAGTACACCAAACTGCTACAGAAGTAGAAGTTATGTCTGCCCAACCCGAAATCGAAGTATTGGGAGTAGTGCATGATATGCAGACTGGTTCAAACATCGGAGGGTTATCTGTGGATGGGCAAGATGTATTTTTGATTGATGTTGACGGAGACCTTGAGTTTGACCTCATGGCCTCAGACCTCAATCAAAATAATATCGTTGACGAAGGTGAGATCGTTGATATTCACGGTCAAGGTATGACCGTGGATCATCTCGGTGGTATATCTGAAATTTCCGAAGGCCTAAACGGAGACGATGATCTCCCTGACTATATGGCAGATAATACTTATGAAATATAGTCCCCAATATATCCTTATCGTGGTTTTAACACTTGTTCTAAGTCATTTTAGCGCGAGTGCCAAGGACTATCTCGTATCGGTTGGTATAAATGACTATTCATCATTTCCGTCAAAGTTGGGAAATCTTATGCTGCCGATAAACGACGCCAAGTCGTTGACCAATTTATATGCTAATCATGGAGATGTGGATTATGCTCTCCTGCTTGACAAAGACGCAACAAAACATCGTATTATTGCCGCCATGAAGAAAGTGTTCACCAATTCCACAGACACAGACAGAATCATCTTTTTCTTCAGTGGTCATGGTTATGCCGGGGGTGTTTGCGCCTATGATGGCAAGTTGACTTATGACGAGATAAAAAAGGTATTCGCATCAATGAGTAGCAGTGCAAAAATCATTTTTGTGGATGCTTGCAGAGCTGGAGGGATAAGAGTTAAGCAGAAAAATTCATCACACCCCAAAGGTGTATCCTCGGATGTGATATTCTTTTTGGCATCAAGGACTAATGAAAGTTCGATTGAGAGGATAGACATGAAGAATGGATTTTTCACAGAGTATTTAGTTCGCGGGTTAAAAGGTAATGCCGATGAAAATAAAGATAGAGCCATTACCACCAAAGAACTTTATGAGTTTGTAAGTAAGCGTGTTGGCATTCAATCAAGAGACCTGCAACACCCTGTGATGTGGGGTAATTTCAATGACTCAACAATAATAATGAATTGGTAATATCAAAGATATGGAAGTTATTAAAATAAAGTGCCCTTGGTGTAATGCCGTTCTTACCGTTAGAGACAACCCTGACAATGAGGGGAAATCTGTGACATGTCCTGTATGTAAGAAAAATGCTTTGTATTCTCAATTCAAAAGAGTGGACATAGCTCCTCAGATAGACGAGGGATGTACCCAATATGCTGTTTCACAAAGCATTCAGAATAATGAAGAAATCGGCGTTCTTAAATCCACAAAAAGCGGTCAGTCATTTCAGCTCCAATTAGGGAAGAATATAATTGGCAGAAAAGCGGCTAATTCTTCTGCAAGTATTCAGATAGACACCAATGGAGATAAGCGAATGAGTAGAGAACATATCATCATTGAGGTTGTCAAACATCCACTTAAGGGAACTATGTATAGCGTTTCATTATATAAAGAGAGGGTTAATGATACAACAGTGGCAGGTCAGAAACTTATTTATGGAGATTGCATAATCCTCCATAGTGGTGATACGATTGAATTGCCCAATCACTCTTTGATGTTTGAAATACCAGATGCTGACGCAACTCAAATTTAATTAGACCAATGAGATTTAAGACAGAATACAGAAGTATCTGGGAATGCGGGCAGAGAGTGGATACTTATGGCAATCCGCATCAGGAGGATTCCATTTATCCGGTACATAATTCCAATGAGGATAATGCCAGCCTCTTCATTGTGTGTGACGGGATGGGCGGCCATGAAAAAGGGGAAGTTGCAAGTTCATTGGTGTGCAATTCTATGTCATCACTTATTGGTGAAGGCTCCGACGTTTTTAATAATGACATTTTAGTCGATGCTCTTGAAACAATATATAATGAATTGGATAAATATGATGACCAATCCGATAAAAAAATGGGTACGACATTGGCTCTATTAAAACTTCACCAAGGGGGTGCCACAATAGCTCATATTGGAGACAGCAGGGTTTACCATATTAGACCGGGACAGGATGGTACATCTACACATATATTGTTTGAGTCCACAGATCATTCTCTTGTGAACGACCTTGTAAAAATAGGTGAAATAACACCTGAGGAAGCCAAAACATCTAAACAACGGCATATCATTACCCGTGCCATGCAACCGAGGAACCATTGCAAAGCCGATGTATATGAGACAACTGACATATTGCCGGGTGATTACTTTTATTTATGTTCTGATGGAATGCTGGAACAGATGGAAGATGAGGCGATATGTAACATATTTTCCCATTCCGGAGGAAATATCGGACAAAAGGTAGATATACTCACAGGAGCGACTTCTGGAAACAGAGACAATCATTCGGCAATATTGGTGCTGATTGAAGATGTTGTTGTAGAAACACAAAATCAATCATCCGATGATTCTGTTGTGGATGTCTTAGATATTACGTCTAAATCTACGTTCAAAAATAGATGGAAAAATATTTTCAAATCGTAACTTCAACCATAAGAAATATGATGAAACTTATCACTACCATATTGTTGATATTCACAAGTTGCGTGGCATTTGGTCAGCAAATTACAGAAATAGCAATCATTCCGGACAAACCGGATAAAGTCATTATAAACGGTAAGGAAGAACAAGCTTACGAATTACCAGACGTTCTTCCTGAATACCCTGGTGGCATCAATGGGATTATGTCCTTCCTTAGTGCCAATCTCGTTTATCCTCCCAATGCAGCAGAGCAAAGCATCCAAGGTCGTGTTCTCGTCCAGTTTGTAGTAGATACTAAAGGCAATGTTTCCAATGTAGAGATACGTGAGGGAGTTGACCCCTCATTGGATGCTGAAGCACTTCGTGTTGTAAAACTGTTGAATGGCTGGACTCCGGGGAAAATGAAGGGAAAACCTGTGAATGTGTGGTACACACTTCCTATTTCCTTCAAACTCCAAGATGAGACTCCACAAATAGAGGAAGAATGGGATGCTGTACCTATTGATTCGGTTGGCTATCAAGAAATGATGGATTTGGGACTCAAAGCACAATCTGAGAACAATTTTCCGCACGCTACAGCATACTTCAAAGCGGCATTTCATATCAATCCTTATTCCATTGACCCATTGGAACGTATTATAAAAATGAACAATGCTAATCAGAAGTCTGCTGACAACTATGCCATTTATGAATTTGGCGTTGATGAACTTTCTCGTTGGAATAGATTAAATGGGACTGGAATGAGCGCCATTTTTCCGATGGAATGGCTTGCGGAACAAATGCAGTCGCTTGATGCGGAAGACCAATATCCACAATTTGCCTTGATGTGGACTTATCTCCAAGCTCCGTCAGCTAAAATGAGGACGAAAGCGAATGTCCTGCTGGATAAACTTATTCCCATTTGTAAAGAGAAGCAGATGTGGGATCAATATGGGCACATGATGTCTCTCAAAACATTCTTCTTGACCACTGAAGATGATATTATCTCCTTATTTGAACCGAATGCTGAATATTTGGCAAAATCACCACAAGGTTCTGGTGCACTTGTAATTCTTAGCAGAGTGTATGCAGAATCAAAGGGTGACTCTGTAAAAGCTGCTAAGTATATGAAAATGGCTGAAGATGCTGACCCGGAAAGGGTCGAACTTCCAAAATGGTTGGAATAGGCTCTTAAACGAACTTACCATGAACAATCAATTCTATCGCGCAGGAAAATTCTTGCTTTCAGCACTTAATATTTGTTGGAAGCTAGGAGTGGTCACCCTTGGCGTTGGCATTATCATACTTGTGGTTTTCATCGCTAAAGAAATCCAAAAGGATAACCTTCGAGGAGGCGAACAACTGAGCGCGTATGTTAAGGTATATACAAAAGACGGATACAAAAGTCTGTACAATGAGCGAGAAACGGAATTTACACTTGAACGACTTGATTGGGTGAGCCACGGGGTCGGAGAAGATAGAATTGGCGTATATAGCAAGAATCTTCGTAGAGGTTTCTATAATTATGATACTGGCGAACCTCTGGCAGATGCGATTTACGACAAAGCGTGGAACTTCTCCGAGGGACTTGGCGCGGTAGAAAGCAATGGCATGTTAGGTTTTGTCGATCGAGACATGAAGATGGTAATACCTCAAAAATTCCACATAGTGAGAGCCTCGGATGATTGGCCAGATGCTATAAGATTTCAAGACGGGCAATGCGTCCTCCGCCTCACTCCCGATAGCGTCGGTGTTATCGACAAGAGCGGACAATGGAGAATCCCTCCTGTCTATCAATCTATCAGCGAACTGACTTCAGATTCATGTAGAGTTGTAGAAAAGAACGGCCAATTTGGGATAATTGATTATGTGGGTCAGCTCATCTTTGAACCTCAATATGATGCTGTTCGTATTACCAATCCATCAGTAGCGGTTGTAGCTAAAGATGGTTATCAAAAAAAGATTACATATTCCGGCACTGTGCTACTATCATTTGTATTTGATGATGTTCAAGAATTTTCTCCAGAGAATCCGCTTTATCTTCAGTATGAAGTTAATGGGTGCAGAGGTGTCCTCGACAAAAGAACCGGGAAACCTGTCATTCCAGCAATATATGAGAATGTAGAGTGCCTTTCCCAAAACAGATTTTTAGTTGGACTCAAAGATACCGAGATACCATTGAATTGCACACGCGACATCTCATATATCATTTTAGATTCCCAAAATCGTAAAATTTCAGAGCAATGAAGTTATTCTCTTATATAGTTTTAATGGCATCTTTAATGTCCTGTGTGGCGACTTCATCAAAGGAATCGTTGTCTGAGTCTGTAGAATCCACCGAGATTTTACAAGACACTATGCTAACGGTAACGGAAGTAAACATAGACTCTGTTCCTTTCATCATATTGAAGATGAACAGAGAGGTCGCTTATATATCTATGGCTGATTCTGTAATCCCATCTGAAAAGGATTCAACCATTGCTCTCTGTGTAGAAGCTGCTTTTACCGGTGAGTTACTCAAAGATTATAAGAGTACGAATATAGGTGGAGACTATGTAATAGATGGAGTATTCCACAAGGGATATAAGTGTAAGGCAAATACCGGATTCCTATACGCTGATAAGAGAATTTATACAATTTCATCTTCAGACCATTGTGCTGAATGGATAGATAAAGCACGAGCTAATGGAGGAACGTTGTTTCAACAAATCTTCATAGTTCAGAATGGGAAAGATACTTATAAGGGCACTCCGATAAAGCCGACCACTAAAAACATTTATCGCAGTGCTTGTATATTGAAAGATGGCAACTTCGCTGTTATCCAGTCCACTAAGCCCCTGTCTCTCAAAGACTACATTGACGCACTTATAAAAAATGGGGTAAGCGATGCCTTATACCTTGATATGGGCAAAGGATGGAACTATGGTTGGTATCGTGAAACACAAGAGACTAAACCAGTGAGACTCTTTGATTATCGTACACCTTACCAAACAAATTGGCTTTTAATCAAACTAAAATAATAATACCGTTAAAAAGATGATTAAGTTGCGGTGCGTTGTGGAGCATATTACTTACCAGAATCCCGAGAACGGATGGTCGGTGATGAAAGTCAAGGTCAAGGGGTATGACAACCTTATGACTTTGATCGGGGTGTCTGTAGTGAATTTTTTCAAGTCGTTTCAAAATACATCGATGCAAAAATACATTAAAGTAAATAAATTGAATACAAATGGCTATAAACTTTAAAGATATAGAAATTGCTACTTCCGTTGAGAATCCCTTTGAAGGGGATAAACTAAACAGACGAAAAACTATCATTCAATTAACAAGTTTGTTACGTGGATTGGGTGAGTATGGCTGCGTAATGGCTTTAAATGGAGAATGGGGTTCTGGGAAAACTACCACAGTATCAATGTGGAGAAATTATATTGCAAGCAGTGAGATAAACGGGAAATCCCTATATTTTAATGCATGGGAAAATGACTATGTTGAAAATCCTATGGTTGCTCTTATTGCTGAAATGAAGGCATTATTCCATGACAATCCTCTTTTTGAATCAATTATAACCAAGGGAAGTAGAATTGCTGTTAAGATTGGGGGTGCATTACTTAAAGCTGGAGTTAAGAAATATACAGGATTAGACTGTGATTCTATTAATTCTGGAATTGATGAATTGGCATCCATATATTCGGAGCGAATTGCATCTTACGATAGTGAGAAAAAAGAGCTTGAAGATTTTAAGAAGGCTCTTTCAGAATTTGTTGCTGACAATTCATCAGAATTCCCTGTTGTTTTCTTCATTGATGAACTTGACAGATGCAATCCGCACTATGCGGTTAGAGTTCTCGAATGCGTAAAGCATCTTTTTGATGTTCCCAATATCGTATTCGTTCTTGCTACTAATCTAAATCAATTGCAGTATGCTATCCAAGGCTTCTACGGTTCTAATAAAATAGACGGCAGGGAGTACCTAAAGCGGTTTATCGATTTTGAATTTACCATTCCCGAACCCAATATCAAGGATTATGCTCTTGCCTTATATGACAGGCACGGCTTTGATGATTTCTTTGGGCATAATCAACGTGCCTACGACAGAGAACTCTCAAGTCAAGCCGATTTGTTCAAACAAGCTATCGGAGATTTATTATCTGCATATCATCTAAATTTAAGGACTACGAATAAAATAATGACATATTCGAGATTGGCATTGATGGGTTTTCCTATACGTTCCCTCTTTTCTTCAGACGTTTTCTTTTTTCTTTGTCTTTTGAAAAATGTAGAACCACGAATCTATGATAAAATTAAGGCAGGAGAATATAGTATTCAGTCTTTATATACAGAATTGGAAAATGTTCTCCCATCGGTTCTTTTTACAGATGAGGATTTTGGCTTCACGACCAGACATATGGCGTGGCTTATAGCTAATTTACTATTTTGTTATAACTATTCCTCTCGGGGAATGGAAAGGGAAAAGGACTTTGTCGGCAAAGAGAATCCTCAAACTAAGAAAATGGAGTTCCCAATCAAAACACAAAGAATTGACAGAGAGCAATTTTTCGAAGCTTTAGCTTGGTTCCAATCTGGGAGATTAAGAAATTCATACAACGGTCTGAAAATGTATTTTGATAGGATTGATCTACTTGATAACATTGATTTTGGACTATGACATGATATAAAGTCACTTGCCGCCTCCAAAGGCGGCCGAAATTTTTGAAAATTTGAGCGTAAATCAGCGGAGCAACTCTTCACAGGGGTGCTCCGCTTGGCATATATTACGACTATTGGCTATTTTTTCTTCTCTGCCAGCCATTCATCCCGCCATTGGCGACAAAGTTCAAGAGTGGGTGCTGTTGCAGAGAATAATTCTCCATCGGTATGACGATATTCGTATATCCATTGGAATT
>ERZ778496.1383-NODE-1383-length-17540-cov-4.322963_pt1 | contig 17540 bp, 17 predicted proteins | sample MGYA00433099_ERZ778496 | MGnify/ENA primary metagenome ERZ778496 (study PRJEB29527, sample SAMN07138962) | mouse gut metagenome | material: feces | host: mouse | place: China:Nanjing | collected 2016-01-25 ... | reverse complement strand
ATTTTAATTCAAGATTCCTCCGGCAGGAGGAATTTCCTATTATACAAAAAAACAGGCGCCGCCGTAAGCTCCCGCCTCATACAATTTACTGATAATTTCGAGCATCCGCCGGTTGAGCCTGTGATACAAAACGGGCTGCTCCCAGCGGATGCCCTGCAGGTATCCCCGCTGTCTGCTGTTAAGGCATCGCATCATTTCCACTGCGGCAGTCTGCGCCCCATCCGCCCTGCTCTGCCCGATTTTTTCCTGGCTTTGACTATATTGGTCATTTATAGTTTTCCCGAAAGGGCAGGATATATAACTATAGATTTCCCCATACTTTTCGCACTTTCTATGCAACAGTTCTGTCAGTTTTCCATCCCGCTTCGGATCATACACGGATTCTCTCCACAGAATTTCCTGGTTTTTCGCCGCTTTTTCCCGCTGCGACATGATTGTCAAATCCGCCCCGTCTGTCATCTTATTTTGACTTTTAGGGTCAATCACAATTTTCCGAAAACTTCGCCTGCCGTAAGCGTCCTGCTCCTGCGCAAACTGCTCCTGCGCCGCCAGCAGCTTCCACGAGGGCTCCTCCTTCAAAAGCACACGGCTCTCATACAAATATTCCATCATAATCCGCTGCACCTTCGCCCGGGGCGCCGGGTAGTCCAGCCGCTCCACAATTTGCTCCAGCGTATAGCCGATATCGGTCAAATGCCTGACCGCGCCGCCGCAGGCGGCTTCCGTGACGAAATTTGACAACGCACTCTGAAAGTAATTAGTCTCGTCCATATGCCGCCCTCCTATGTTACACGCTTTTGACCGTCAAACCTCTTCGTCTGCTTCTATATCTTCTTTTTACAGATATCTGCAAGACAACATTTATCACAGTAGGGTTTCGTCCGTGCCGTACACACCTCCCTGCCGTGCAGGACAAAGCGGTGGCACAGATCGTTGCCCTCCTCGGGCGGCACGATCTTCCACAGCGCCATCTCCACTTTTTTCGGTTCTTTGATCCCGTCCACCAGACCGATGCGGTTGCACAGCCTGATACAGTGGGTATCCGTGACAATGGCCGGTTTGCCAAACACGTCCCCCATAATCAGGTTGGCGCTCTTCCTGCCCACGCCGGGCAGCTTAAGAAGCGCGTCAAAATCGTCCGGCACCTGCCCGCCGTACTCCTCTTTTAGCTGCTTCATACATGCGCTGATATCCCGCGCCTTACTGTTTCCCAGCCCGCATGGATGAACAATTGCCTCGATTTCCTCCACCGGGGCCGCTGCCAGCGCGTCCACATCCGGGAATTTCTCATACAGCTTCTCCACCACCACATTGACTCTGGCGTCTGTGCACTGGGCGGCAAGCCGCACGCTGACCAACAGTTTCCACGCCTCGTTGTATTCCAGAGAACAGCCTGCGTCGGGGTATTCCTGCTTCAATTTCTCGATCACCGCAAGAGCCAGTTCTTTTTTTCTCATGCCGTTTCTATCTCCTCTTTTGTCGCTCTAAAACCTCTTAAGATACCGCTTTAAACTCTTTATAATCAGTCAGAAGCTGTTTCTGTACTGTCAGAGATCCCTCGAAGCTGTCTTTTTCTATATACTCTCTGACTACAGCCGACATGCCGTCCAATATACAAAAATCCAAAAACATCGCGCTGCATACAAATAATTCCGCCTCGTTAAAAGGCTTCTGCCGCAGCACATATCCGCCGCCACTCTTCCAAATATAAATCTATGTTCCGTTTCAGATATTTCATAATCCCCTCACTTGAAAACAATCGCAAGTTTTCGTCCGCCATCCGACTATAATATATCCATTTTTCAGAATATACAATGACATCACATAAAAAAGAGGGAATCACGCTTCTCCCACTATCTCCACCTGGCACATCTTCATCGCCTCCAGCGCATTCTTATGGCTCTCCGGCGTCACCCCGGCGCAGCAGTCGGCATTGACCCGTACAGTCACTTCCGGCAGAAACGCCTTGATGACAAGCGCGTTGGAGATCACACAGATGTCGGTGCAGAGTCCGATCAGCGTAACGCTCTCCAGATCGGACATACTCTTCAGATATTCCGCCAGCTCCACGGAGCCGAAGGTCAGCTTGTCAAAAACCTTTGTCTCCCCGGCACACGCCTCACTCACCTGAGCACGGATCTGCCAGCCCTCCGTGTCTTTGATGCAGTGGGGGACAGGAAGCCTTTTCCCTTCCTGCGTGTCGAGATATCCCTCAAAGTGGGTGTCTCTCGTGTAGAACACCTCGCCGTCGAAATCCCGTACCTGCGCCGCTACCTTGTCAACGATCGCCTCCGCTTCCTTCGTGCCGAGCGCACCGTCAATAAAATCGTTCTGCATGTCAATGACCGCCAAAACATGTTTTGCCATACCGTGTTTTCCTCTCTTTTCAAATTTCCCATTCCTATTTGCGCTTCCTCATCACCAAAACCATGTCTGCCATCCGTTTCAAACGGAATTCGTGCAATATCAGTCAACCATCCCGCTTCTTAGCATGTTCCGTTTCCGCCCATGCCGCATCATCCACACCGCCGCCAGACTCACCGCTATGTAGCCGATGATCGCCACCACCGAAGATTCTATGCCAAACTCGCCCCCTGTCAGCAAAAAAGCACGCGTCTCGAGCACATAACTGCAGACGGAATACTCGTTGATCTCCGTGCCGATTGTCAGCCCGCCGCCTATGATAATCATGTTCCAGACCCCGTGCACAATGGCGCTGTTCCATACAGAACGCCCTTCCAGCGCAATCAGGGATAACATTACGCCGACCATGGTGCCCGCCACCATCACCTGCACACAGCTAAGCAGGCTGAATTTCATGCCAATAATGTGCAGCAATGCGAAGAGCACAGACGGTGCAAGAATACCCGCAAGCCTGCCCCACTTTTTGATCACCGCATTCATCAGAAGCCCGCGGAACAACAGCTCTTCCACGACGCCCGCTCCCAGTCCCGCAAGAAAAATGCCTCTTGTCACAAACGCTGCCTTCACCCCTGCATCCAGCGGATTACTCTCGTAATTTCCGGGGAAAAGCAGATAGACCGCACTGACAAGCACTGGCAGAAGCACCGCCGTCACCGCCCATTTTATCTGAATCCGGCACTTTGGAATGCAGAAATCCAACATTTTCTTTCCCAGATACTTTGTGCAGTAGAGCCGCACCAATAAATAAGCCAAAGCCGCATAGAGAAAGCCTCCCACGATATGATACAGCCATGCGGGAATCCCCGCCGTGGAAAGCAGCATCATCACCAGCTCCTGCGCCACCGAAGCTAAGAGTAGAAACCCGACGCTGACTATAATAGTCAAAATCATTTTTCCTGTTTTCATTTCGTTCTCTGTTTTCATTTCGTTCTCTGTTTTCATTTCGTTCCCTGTTTTCATAGCTGGTCTCCGTTTCCAATCGTATTCAAGGCGCGTAACCCTTTGTAAGTGCAGATATCATGTCCTTGCAATCCTCTGACACAAGCTGCGCCCTACGCCTCTTTACTCTTTAACGAGATACCACATGATAAATCTTCATCCCTGCCGAACGATTCACACACCGGATATCCGTCCGAACTGAGCCAGCCACTTTGCCACCCCGTCCTCGTCATTGGAAGCAATCTCGCCTGTGGCATATGCCTTTAACTCCGGCACCGCATTTGCCACGGCATAACTTTCGTCGGAGATTTCAAACATGGGAATATCGTTGACAGCGTCCCCGAAGGACACCACTCTGTCACAACGCCATATTTCTTTTAACCGTTTGATCGCCTCTGCCTTGGAGGCTTTTTTCGGCATGATCTCCAGAAAATATTCCGGACGGTACAGCTCCTGCTGCAAGGTACAACGAAACCGCCCGTCACCGGCAAAAATTTCATACAGAGGAGCAAGTTCCTCCCGATCCGCAATGCAGGTAAAATAAAAAATATCTCCCCGATACAGACAGGTCTCATCCGGAAGCGGTCGGAATCTCTTGTCCCCCTTTCTGGCATCAAGATAATGCCGGATGCCCGCATTCTCCCTGCCTGCCACATAGGAAACCCGCTCCACGCCGTCCACATAGGAATAAACAAGGGGATTGCCGTCATTTGCCTGCAAAACGTCTCTCACATAACACGCTTCCTCCTCCGAGAAGGAAAGCGAAGAAATCACCTCGCCCGTATCCGGGTGGATAATCAGCGCGCCGTTGTAAGCGATGACCGGGATGGTCGTAGATAATCCTTTCGCCACCACAGACGCGGACACGAGAGAACGGGCTGTAGCATAAGTAAACTGCATGCCCTTTGCCACCAGCCCGTTGATTGTTTGGATACTATATTGACTTATTTGGTCATTACTGTTCAACAGCGTACCGTCCAAATCTGTAACGTAAAGCGTATTCACAAACCGTTCCTCCATATCGACTACGTTTCCTTTACAGTTCCTTACACTGTCACAGCATTTTATTCTGATTATAAATCACTTTACAGATTCAGCTTGGAAAGCAAATCCCCCAGACTTGTGGAAACCGACTCCCCGGAAGTATACTCCTGCGGCTCTCTGTCTTCCTCCACATCCTCCATGACCTCTTCCAGCGCCTTCATGCTGAGACTGACCTTGTTGTCGTTGGTATTAAGAATCTTGACTTTGACTTTCTGCCCCTCTTTCAAAACCTCGCTCGGCTTCTTAATCCTTCTCTGGCTGATCTGTGAAATGTGTACCAGACCGCTGATGCCATTGCCAAGGTTCACAAACGCGCCGTAGGGCATCAGACTCTCCACCACGCCCTCCATTACAGTGCCCGGTGCCATCATGGAAATGCGGTGTCTGCGCTCCTCTGCCTCTTTCTCGCGCGCCACTGCCTTGCCGGAAAGTACCACCTTCTGCTTTTCCTGATCCACAGTGATCACTTTGACCTCGATCTCCTTGCCGACCCACGACTCCACATCCTCCACATAATCTGTGGAAAGCTGGGATGCGGGAATAAAAGCCCTCATGCCTTCCAGAAAAGCAACTACGCCGCTCTTCACGCTCTCTTTGATGCGGACCTTCACAATGGTTTCCTGCTCCATCATATTCTGCAGCTTACCCCATGCGAGGACGTCGTTCGCCTCTTTCTTGGAAAGCTCAATATTGCCCTCCCCGTCGTCCATCTTAATCACGGTCGCCTCGATCTCATCCCCTACAGCGATCTTGCCCGCCGCAAGGAAATCCGGGTCGTTGCTCAGGTTTTCCGCTTTGATAATGCCCTGCGCATAATATTTCAGGTCGAGGATGACTTCCTCCTCGTTCACGTCGATCACCGTTCCTTTGATGATATCGCCCTCTTCGATCTTTCGGAAAGAAGCCTCCAGCTCACGCTCATAATCCTTCATGGTCTCTGTGGTCCCGATTTCCGCCTCTCCCGCGTTCTGCGCTGTAACACTCTCTTTCCCTTCCATTTCCATCCTTCTATCCTCCCTGATCTATATGATATTTACCTTACTTCTTTCTTCACATTGCAAAACCCCAGCGCCGCACCCAGAAACAGGGCACCGCCACCGAGACGACCAAACACGTTCAGCCGCAAAAACAGATTCTGAAGCTGTCCCGGCATCAGATGTGGAACCGCCGAAGAGTCAAAACTGCCCTGCACCCTCAGCATTCGTTCCGACAGCCACCAGATATACGTTAAGTCCACTGCCGTCCACAACGCCAGTACGGCAAACGCTGTCAAAATAACAGCCGCTATACAAAAAACAATCCGCACTGCCTTTGCGGTTCGTTCCGTTCTGCCTTCCCATAAACGAATCCCGGTAAAGGCTTTTGCCGCCTCCGCAATGCCCCATCCAAACAGCGCCAGCACAAGAGGGCGAAGCACATACCGCAGAAGGTAAAGGGGCGCTATCTCAAAATTTTTCCATCCATACTGCTTCGCGAACGGCGTAAGAATCTCTATCGCCACAAGCAGCGTACATGCCGCCGCAAACGCAGCCGCCGACCTAATTTTCTGCCCTCTTCTGTTCTCCTTCTTTTTCGGGCCATAAATCAAGTCGTTTACTTCCACTTCCAGCACCTTTGCAATTTCCACCAGAAGCGCAATATTCGGCTCGCTCTTTCCGTTTTCGTAATTGCTGATGGTCTGTCTGGTACAATACAAGCGTTCCGCCAGATCATCCTGCGTCAGATTTTTTTCTTTTCTGATCTTTTTTATATTCTTTCCCACTTCTGCCATGTCAGTCCCCTCCGATCAGACTCTTTTTACTCTGTCTTACCCTGACCATAGCAGTTTCCGCCCGAAAAGTCACGCAAAGAATCTTTGCACACAGTTCTTTTGCTCTGCCCGTTATTTCTTTGCAAGAATCCCATCGATATATTTCTTGATATCTTCCTCCGGCATGGACTTCAGCAAATATCCCTTGGGTTTTAAGGACATTACCTTTTTCACGCTCTCGGCGTCACCCCTGCCCGTCAGGAAGACAACGGGGATATCCGCTATCTCCTCGTCGGAGCGGATCATCTCAAGCGTCTGTCTGCCGTCACAGACAGGCATCTCATAATCTAACAGAATCAGATCCGGTCTGTTGACCGTAATTTTCTTAATCGCCGCAATACTGGAATTGCTCTCCAGCATCTCGTAGTCGTTCCCCAGGAGACGGATCATATTGCTCCGCATAAAATCGGAGTCGTCCACAATCAGGATCTGTTTCTTCCGCATCTCGCCGTCCAGATATTTTCTGATCTGCCCCATGGCATTCTGCGCATTGATCGGAGATACAATCTTCCCCTGCATGGAATCGTCGGTGGTCACGCTGAACGCAAAATACCCGGCGCCCGTGTCAAACAGGAGACTGCAGGCGGGATGCACCCGGTCAAAAGAATTGACAAGCTGCTCCTGCGTGAGCAGGGATTCGCCTTCCAGCTCAAACATCTGCATATCGGGAAAACACTCCCTGATCTTCTCCAAAAGCTGTCTGGAAAGATATCGGGTGATATTGATGACCATATCGTCCACTTTCAGGTACTGCGTGCTCATCAGCTCACTGATCACCTTGAGAAGCAGCGTTTCCTCATAGGACATCACAATCTCCCATTTTTCCTTCTTCTGTCCCTTGTATACAAAGCGGCAGCAGATCAGCTTTCCGATATCTTCCCCGCCATACTGTCTGCTGATGGCTTTCGCCTTCAACTGAAATACGTCCGAAATAAGCTGGACAATCGTCTGCTCCAGCGCGTCGATCTCTTTATCATGCGGAAGTTTATTCCACTTGCTCATCTTTTTCCCCGCAATTGCCAGATCTTCCGTCTGCGTGTGCGCTACCAGCCAGCCGATGCTGACGCCGAGAAAATGGCGCATGGATTCCTCCGAATAATTCGTTTCCACCAGCTCCTCCTCCAGAGAAACAAGCGTGCTATTCTGAAAATCGTCGTGCAGACGTTTATGTATCTCCAGATCCGCGTAATCGATGGATCGCATGTATGCTTCCTCATGCTGAAAATGCTCGATCGTGTGATTTTTTAGGAACTTAATCCCCTCTTTGCACACCCACTCTCTTTTCTCCTCATTCTCGCTGAGCGTCAACAGTTTATTGATAGTAGCGAAGAGCTGCTTATGCTCCTTATCAATAAAATCTACCCCCAGTTCAAATCTCCTGTTCCACTCGATAGTCTTCACGTCATCCTCCTCCGCTCAGGCGTTTACGACGCCTTTGCCAAATCAATTTATTTTCTTGCCGGCTCGCAAGAATGCGTTTCAACCATATCGTATATTGTACACCAACTCAAGCTTCTGTGCAAATAGCAATCTGCCCTATTTTACACACAAATTTAGACCTGCCCGACCGCTTCAATAAGCCCATTATTTAAGATAACCACAGGTCTTTGCCTTGTATCATCCCATTTCATTGTATACTGCTTCCTAACACGCCCACCAGTCCAAATTGTAAATGACCTTCAGGATTCGTATGTCTGGAAATAATCTCCCCCTTCAACACCGATCCGGTAAGCTCTGACTTCGGTCACAACCGGTGCCTCAGTTCTCACCCATCTTCACCAGTTTCGCGGCTTGATCCGCTGCGATACACGCGTCCAGTATCTCCTGAATATCCCCGTTCATCACCTTATCCAGCTTGTAAATGGTCAGATTGATGCGGTGGTCGGTGACACGCCCCTGCGGGAAATTGTAGGTTCTGATCTTTTCGGAGCGGTCGCCCGTGCCGATCTGGCTTCTGCGAAGCTCCGCCTCCGCGTCGTGCCGCTGCTGCTGCTCGATATCGTAGAGCTTTGCTTTCAGCAGCGCGAACGCCTTCGCTTTATTCTGTATCTGGGACTTCTCGGTCTGGCTGTATACCACGATTCCCGTGGGATAATGGGTCAGACGCACCGCGGAATCCGTAGTGTTGACGCACTGTCCGCCGTTGCCGGACGCCCGCATCACGTCGATCCTGATGTCCTTATCTTCGATCACAATGTCGATATCGTCGTCCACCTCGGGCATCACCGCCACGCTGATTGTGGAAGTGTGGATACGCCCGCCCGACTCCGTCTCCGGCACGCGCTGTACCCGGTGCACACCGCTCTCGTACTTCAAAACAGAGTAAGCGCCCTGCCCCGTCACCATAAAGGTCACGCTCTTCATGCCGCCAATGCCGATTTCCTCCACTTCCATGGTCTCCACCTTCCAGCGTCGCCCCTCCGCATAGTGCACGTACATGCGGTAAATCTCCGCCGCAAAGAGCGCCGCCTCGTCGCCGCCCGCCCCCGCGCGGATCTCCACGATCACGTTTTTATCATCATTGGGATCTTTGGGCAGAAGAAGGATTTTCAGTTCGTGCTCCAGCTCCTCCACCCGCTTCTTTGCCTCGGCAAGCTCCTCCTTCAGCATCTCCCGCATATCCTCATCGGACTCCTCGTCCAGCATGGCCAGACTGTCCTCAATATCCTGATTACACTTTTTATACTCTTTATAAGCATTGACTACAGGAGTCAGATCACTCTGCTCCTTCATCAACGCCCGGAACCGCTCCTGGTTATCCGCCACAGTCGGCTCACTAAGCTCATTCATAATCTCCTCAAACTTTCTGAGCAGATCTTCTAATTTATCAAACATAACTACCTCCCTGACGAGCAGTTCACTGCAATGTCACGCGTCGAGAATCTCAAAGTTTTCCGAAGGAATACTTTATTCTCGTCTGCAATCACCGACTTTGTGATGCTCCTGCACAAAGTCGCGCCCAGACTTGTTCGGGTGTTGAAACAATCAGTGCATCAGCATGATTTTTTAATCTGTCCTCCTCCAATAGTTTCCATACACCACCCGGTCAAGCCCTGCAAAATCCTTCACCACCGCAATCTCCCGGAAACCCACTGTTTCCATAATCTTGCAGACATCCGCCGCCTGTTCACAACCAATCTCGAAAAATAACATACCGCCGCCGTTCAAATAGTTCACGGCATCCGCCGCTATCCTCCGATAAAAGACAAGACCGTCCGCCCCGCCGTTCAGCGCCATCGCAGGCTCATGCTCCCGCACCTCCGGCATCAGCGTATCAATAACATCCGTTTTTATATATGGCGGGTTCGACACAATCACGTCAAATCGTTCCGCACTACCGCCACGTTCTGCATTCCCAGGCTCCGTCCTATTCTCACCATCCGCCACGTTCCCATCTCCCGGTGATCCCACGCCGTCCGACGCCTTCACCGCTTCCGATGCTTCCACGCTATCCCATGCCTTCCCGCACTTCAGCGCCGCAAACAAGTCCCCTTCCAGAAACCGTGCCTTCATCTTCGGCCGCTCCGTCCGCAGCCTCTCATAGTTTTCCCTCGCCACCGCGAGCGCCTGCGCCGACAAATCCGTCCCCACGCCCTCACAGTCATTGGAATAATGCAAAAGACTGAGCAGAATACACCCCGAGCCGGTGCACAAATCCAGAATCCGCATACCGTCGTGGAGATGCTTCATCACTTCCTCCACCAACACTTCCGTGTCCTGTCTCGGCACAAGCACCTCTCTATTGACTAAAAAAGTCAATCCCATAAAATCCTGCTCACCCGTCAAATGCTGCAACGGCACATGCGCCGCGCGCCGCCCGATTAAGCTTCGGTATCTGCTATATTCTTCCTCTGAAACATCCCGATCACCATGCGCTAACAGCGTATTCCGGTTCGTCCCGCACACAAATTCCAGAAGAAGCCTCGCGTCAAGCGCCGCCTCCTCTATCCCTGCTTCCGAAAGCCGCGCCGCACCTTCGTCATACATTTCCCTATACGTTGGCTCTTTCATTGCCTATGACTCCATCCAGCTCTCGTCCACCTCATACCCGAACGTCTCTTTGATATACCCCTTCCAGTCAAAGACAGCCTCCACCGCGGCGATCGCCACCTCTACCATGCTCTCGTCAGGCTCTCTCGTGGTCAGCCTCTGCAGCCACATACCGGGTGCGGAGATGATCCGCACAAGGATATTGTTGCTCTTTCCTGCAAGCCTTATGATCTCATAGGAAATCCCCGCAATCACGGGAATTAACGCCACCCGGATCAAAATGCGGTAAACCGGATTGTCTACCCGGATAAAGAAAAACAGGATCACGCTGACAAACATGACAAACAAAAGAAAGCTGGTGCCGCATCGCCTGTGCTGTTTGGAACAGCGCATCACTTCCCTCACCGTGAGCGGCGCCCCCTTCTCGATACAGTTGATACATTTATGCTCTGCGCCGTGGTACATATAAACCCGTCTGATATCTTTCATCAGGGAAATTGCCAGCACATACCCCACGAAAATCACAATCCTAAGCGCGCCCTCCAAAATCGCCATAAAGGAGGCGCTTCTGATGTACTCCTCAAACAACGAAGTGACAAAGTAAGGCAGTATCATGAAAATGCCGATAGCCAACGCCAGCGAAAACAGCATCACGATCCCATTAAAGACCTTCTCCGCCTTATCCTTGAAAATCCTGTTAAACGCCTTATCCGCCGCCGTCTCCTTCGCCCCTTCATCCTCGTAGAAGGACGCGGAAAAATTCAGACAACGCATCCCTAAAACGAGTGAGTCAATAAACTGGAACACGCCTCTGACGAAAGGAATGTCCAGAAGCTTACTGCCGTGAATCACGCTGTGATAGTGCTCCACTTCCACCTCGATTCCGCCGTCGGGCTTTCTCACCGCCACCGCGTACTGCTCCTTGTTTTTCATCATAATACCTTCCAAAACCGCCTGTCCGCCGATTCCGGAATATTTTAATTTTCTTTTTGCCATATCCGTTTCCCTAATAGATAGAAAAGGTTGAGATAGTCTCAACCTTTTTCGTATCCTGCATTTATTTGTTTTCCACACCGTATTTCCGATTGAATTTATCAATACGGCCGCGAGCCTGTGCCGTCTTCTGCTGTCCTGTGTAGAACGAATGGCACTTGGAGCAAACCTCCACATGGATCTCGGGCTTGGTGGAACCTGTCACAAAAGTGTTGCCACAGTTGCACGTTACCGTTGCCTGATAATACTCAGGATGGATTCCTTCTCTCATCGTTATATCGTACTCCTTTCTCAGCCTGCGCATTTACGCCCTTCGCGTAAACCTGCCGTTGAAAGCATATTTCTTTGTAACTATCCAGCCTCCGGCTTCATAGTTACCGAATCCGGTCTATTCCAGTCCTGCCTTCGGCAAAGAAACTGGATCCTTCGGAGCCTTTACACGTTCTCACGGATTTTGCAGCAAGTGCAAAATCTTGGGCTGAACTGTCACGTTTCTTTCAACACTTCAAGTTCTGCCATGAACTGCCGCCTTGTTATGTTTAAAACCTCGGCTTCCAGTCACACAGCTTTTATATTCTAGCATAGGATTTTCGGGGATGCAAGCCTTTTTTCGTATAATTTATATGAACTTTATTTTTTTGACCATATTCACAAATTCCTGGTTGTTTCTGGTCTTGGCAAACATATCCACCACGCGCTCTACCGCCTCGTCCGCCTTCATACCGTTGAACGCCTTGCGAATGATGTTGATCGCCTCCAGCTCATCGGGATTTAAGAGCAGATCCTCTCTTCTGGTGCTGGATTTCGGAATGTCGATGGCCGGGAATACTCTCTTCTCGGAAAGTTTTCTGTCCAGCACCATCTCCATATTGCCCGTGCCCTTAAATTCCTCGTAGATCACATCGTCCATCTTGCTGCCCGTCTCCACAAGCGCCGTCGCCAGAATCGTCAGGCTGCCGCCCTCTCTCATATTGCGGGCCGCGCCGAAGAAGCGCTTGGGCATATGTAGCGCCGCCGGGTCAAGACCGCCGGACAGAGTGCGTCCGCTGGGCGGAACCACCAGGTTGTACGCTCTCGTCAGACGGGTGATACTGTCTAAGAGGATCACCACATCTTTCTTATGCTCCACCAGACGTTTCGCGCGCTCGATCACCATCTCAGACACTCTCTTGTGATGCTCGGGCAGTTCGTCAAAAGTGGAGTAGATCACTTCCACGTTCGGGCCTTCGATGGCCTCCTTGATATCCGTCACTTCCTCCGGCCGCTCGTCGATCAGCAGAATAATCAAATGTGAATCCGGGGCGGTTCTTGTAATGGACTTCGCCACTTCCTTGAGCAAGGTTGTCTTACCAGCCTTCGGCGGGGACACAATCATGCCTCTCTGCCCTTTCCCCACGGGACTCATCAAATCCATGATCCGCATGGCCACCGTGCCGCCCGGCGTTTCTAACTTCAGACGCTCATCCGGAAAAATCGGCGTCATATTTTCAAAATTCACCCGGCGCATCGCGATCTCCGGCGGATAACCGTTGATGGACTTCACATACAAAAGCGCGCTGAACTTCTCGTTCTGCGTCTTAATCCTCGTGTTGCCCTCCAAAATATCTCCCGTTTTCAGACCGAAACGGCGAATCTGGCTGGGAGCCACATAAACGTCATGCTCACCGGGAAGATAATTCTCGCAGCGGATAAACCCGAAGCCGTCGCTCATTACTTCCAGTATACCGCTGGCCGTAATGCCGCTGTCAAGCTCCGTCGGAAACTTCTCCTCCTCTCCGGACTCCGCCTTTTTCACAGGCGCAGACGGTGTCACCACCGACTTGACCGCCACTTCTTTCCCTGCCGCTTTGTCCTTCTCGTCCTCCTTGAGCATCGCTTCCACGATCTGCGCCTTCTTCATGGTAGAAGTGCCCTTGATCCCTCTCGATTTCGCGATCTCCTTCAAGTCCGTAAGCGCCAGCGATTCATACTTTTCTCTCATAGATTCCTCCCACGTTCTCTTCTATCTCTCATTGCGCAAGCAAATTGCTTTTCCTAACCACAGCATATCTGTCTCATCAATAATCTATACACAGCTCTTTCGTCCGGGGATTTCTTGCCTGATACGACTCAGAAAATGATTTTATGCTTGTATTCGCTTATTATACACCATCTTTTTCAAAATAGAAAGTCTTTTTTTCTGAAATAAAAAGCCGCCGGATATTGCAGAGAAATTTGAAATATTATAAGATAATAGACGCTAAGGAAAATCAAATTCAAGTATACAGTGAGGTATTGATATGACAACCAACGAAAAGGCCCTTGCATTACATGAAAAATGGCGCGGCAAACTGGAGACCGTCTCCAAAACCCCCGTCAAAACAAGAGAGGATCTCTCCCTCGCCTACACGCCCGGCGTGGCGGAGCCATGCAAAGTAATCGCGCAGGACAAAGAAGCGGCTTACACCTATACATGGAAATCCAACACCGTAGCCGTGGTATCCGACGGCAGCGCGGTGCTGGGCCTCGGCAATATCGGTCCCCACGCCGCCATGCCCGTGATGGAAGGAAAAGCGGTATTATTCAAAGAATTTGGCGGCGTCAACGCCGTGCCGATCTGTCTGGACACGCAGGACACGGAGGAAATCATCAAGGCCGTGACTTATCTGGCCCCGGGCTTCGGCGGCATCAATCTGGAGGACATCAGCGCGCCCCGCTGCTTTGAGATCGAGGAACGGCTGAAAGAAATACTGGATATCCCCGTTTTCCACGACGACCAGCACGGCACCGCCATCGTAGTGCTGGCAGGCATCATCAACGGCTTAAAGGTTGTGGGCAAGAAAAAGGAAGACTGTAAGGTGGTCGTAAACGGCGCGGGAAGCGCGGGCGTGGCCATCACCAAACTGCTTCTGACCTACGGCTTCCCCAACGTCATCATGTGCGACAAGGTCGGTATCATCGGCAAGACCACCGAGGGGCTGAACTGGATGCAGCAGAAAATGACGGAAGTGACCAACCCGAACGGGGAAAGCGGCACGCTGGCAGACGCCATGAAAGGCGCGGATATCTTCGTCGGCGTCTCCGCCCCGAATATCGTAACACCTGATATGGTATCCTCCATGAACCGGGACTCCATCCTCTTCGCCATGGCAAATCCTGTACCGGAAATTATGCCGGACGTGGCAAAGGCCGCAGGCGCGCGGGTTGTGGGAACGGGACGCTCCGACTTCCCCAACCAGGTCAACAACGTGGTCGCCTTCCCCGGCATCTTCAAGGGCGCGCTGGAAGGCCGCGCCGTACAGATCACGGAGGAGATGAAGCTGGCTGCCGCGCAGGCAATCGCTGCCCTCGTCCCCGACGACCAACTGCATGAGGACAACATCATGCCCGAAGCCTTCGACCCGCAGGTGGCGGAGGTAGTAGCGGAGGCCGTCAAGTCGCATATAAAAAATTAATGCGTAGAATGCCGATTTTCAGGCATTCTACTATGCGAAACTTAGTGCTTCCAAGTCAGCTTGCCGACTTGGCGTCACCGTCCTATGGCGAGACGTCTTTAGAAGTACTTTTCGCATTTCTCACGCTATTTGTAAGGAGACATTATGGCACAGGATCCTTTAACACTCTACAAACTGATCACCCTCTACATGCTGGATCGGGTTTCCTTTCCGCTCACGAAGGCGCAGATCGGCGATTTTATTCTGGGACGCGACTACACGAACTTTCTGACTCTGCAGCAGGTGATCGCGGAGCTGATCGACGCGGAGCTGATCCGGGCGAAATCCCTGCGCAACCGAACTTATCTGGAGATCACGGAGGATGGGCGGAGCACGCTCTCCTATTTCGGCAACCGAATCAATGAATCCATCAAGGAAGACATTGCCGCCTTTTTTGCCGATCACGAAATGGACATGCGCAGCGAGTCAGCCGTCCGGGCGGACTATTACAAGTCCACCTCAGGAGAGTTTGAAGCGCATCTTGTCGTAAAAGAAAAGGACGTGACAGTGGTGGATATCACCCTGTCCGTCCCCGATGAAGATACTGCCGCCGCCATCTGTACCAACTGGCAGAAGAAAAACCAAAGCATCTATCAATATTTGATTTCTCAACTATTCTGACGAAACTGCCGCTTTAACGCTTCCTAATCACTTCGCTCCAATTGGAAATACCGATCACCCGCAGGGCAAAGTCCGTGTGTGCGGCCGATTCTGCGGTATCCACATACTTGTATGCCTCATAGATGGACTTCCTGCCGCCGCCCAGCGTACAGATGCCGAGATCCAGCCCCTGCGCCACCTCGGAGGCCGCGTCCGTCTCTCTGGAAAAGAGCATACTGTCCACATACTGATTCGCCTCAATCACCTTATATGCGTAGACAAAGGAAGCCGCCTGCAGCTCCTGTCCCTGCGAGGAGGTGTACCCCATCTCGCTTAAGATCAGATGCCGCACCTCGCCGTCGTCCGTCAGCATTTCCGGCTTCTGCAGGTAATCCGTCAGCACATGCAGGTTTTTGATCGTGATCACGGGCGTGTTCTCGTTCTCCTGCACATACTTTCCGTTGCTCTGCCAAGCCTTCGCGCTCGTCAGAGGGTAATTGTAGGGATGCTGCGCCAGCCCCCAGTCAATATTCCCCTCCGCCTTCAAATTTCTGTTAAACTCATCCAGAATCTCCTTGGAACCATACCCGTTTTTGGAATAGAGGCTCTTTCCCCACTGCTGATCCAGAGATATGTATACCCGGGCATTGCCGTTGATGCTTAAGAAAGCATTGTAAAAAATGCGGAAAGCCTTCGCATACTCGTCCACATAGTCCGGCGTGCTCATATGCTCGATATGGTTCCACTCGCTTCTGGCGTTGATCTCATTGCCGATCACCCAGTTCATCACCCTGCCGTGCCCGGTGCCCGAATAGCGGCTTGCCAGAAAAGAGGCGATGGCGGCGATCGTCTCCGTCCCGCTCTCGTCCGCCGCGTTGAAGGCATAGTAGGGCGCATGTCCACCGGAGCGCGCCTTCGGATGAATCAGCTCCGGATGCGAAGAAATATCGTTCAGAACAATCGCCGTCGTGGTAATGCCCCTGTTGGTGAGATTGGTAAAAATATAGTCGTATTCCGCAATGATCTGCCCATTAAACGCATAGTTCTTTCCATTATAAGTATAGTAGACCGTGGGATAATAGTCGTTGCTCGTCTGCCCCAGAATCCGGCTTAAAGGAATGTTGTAAGCGGAATGTTTCACGCCAAGATCATCCAGCTCCGAGCTCTGCAGCTTCTCCGGATCTACCAGCAGCCCTTTCTTAGAGGATGTGGCGACAAAAGACGGATTATATTTCGCTATCGCCTCCGGATTGGTAATATAACGGGGTTTCGTGATCGCAAGGAATCCCCCGTTCTTCTTCACCGCCACCACAAATTTAGAGAAAAGCCGGGAGCTTGCGGTATTGTAATTCAAATTGACCGAAAAAGTCAACTCAACATCCTTCTGGTCTTCTATAATATACTCCGTACCTTGAAGCGCCGACTGATAAGGCTTTTCCTCGAAAAGATAATAATACCCGTCGTCACTGATGGCCAGATCCTTCGCCTTCATGGTTATGTCAATCTTCCCCGTCTCCGTGTTGATCAGGCAGCTTTCAATCGCTGCAAAATCTGCCGCATTCTCCGCAGTAACATTCACTTCCCGGGGCCGGTTTTTGATCCCCTCTATCATGTAGCGGGCGGCGTCCACCAGCGCCCGCGTGGTGTCCTTTCCCGCATTCTGTCTGACGCTGTCCTTTCTGTGCTGGGTTTTGCTGTACTCGGCCAGCTTCATAGCCTCCATATGTAACATAGCTTCCACCGCCGCGCCCTCGGCCATGAGCATGTCCATATGACGCTGCATGAAAAAGCCTCCAACCCCGCTGGCAGCCGCAAGCACAACAAAACAGACCGCCACAATGATCCACCGTTTTTTCCCAATTCCGGCGCCCTTCTCCTGTGCCCGCTCCGCTTTCTGCCTGGCCTTCTTCTCTTTTATTTTCCGCTTATTTTCCGCAACCTTTGCCTTGTCAAAGGTGCGCTTTTTTCTCCTTTTCCCGCGCTCCTTTGCCGCATCCTTTGCGTGAGTCCTCTCTTCGTCCTCTCTGTCGGTTGTGCCCATGTATTACCTTTTTCCCTTTTTGTTCTGACGCGCCTGTACTGTCACTCTTCTTTCTATGCGTCGCTGCCCGGCATCTCAAATTCCGTACCGAACCGCTGCCTCATTGTACTATACTACACGATTATTTAGAAAAAGTCCAATACCTTTCCTGACGGATGCGCTTCTTCAGTCAAACAGAATCTCATCCACGGTCACAAATTCATACCATTGTTTTTGCAAAATGTCC
>ERZ778496.1373-NODE-1373-length-17623-cov-7.048042_pt1 | contig 17623 bp, 13 predicted proteins | sample MGYA00433099_ERZ778496 | MGnify/ENA primary metagenome ERZ778496 (study PRJEB29527, sample SAMN07138962) | mouse gut metagenome | material: feces | host: mouse | place: China:Nanjing | collected 2016-01-25 ... | reverse complement strand
GAAAGTTGTGAGGATGGGTTTTCGGACAGGGGTTCAATTCCCCTCGGCTCCACCACAAGCCGCATTATAAAGCCATTTGCGAACTGTGTGATGCGGTTTTATTTTTTATATGCCGTAATATTTTGTTACATTATTCTCGAGTACTAAAACGGTAGTTTTGAATGGTGCACCGTTTTAGTGCAGTGGTTTTATGTGCCACCGTATTCTTTGTTTTATGCGGCTCAATTTTTGACATCAAAAAATAATGACGGGACAGTTCTTCCCGTCATTATTTTATCATGAGGTACACATTTGTATTCCCATATATGTCGGTACCTCGTGTTTTACGAGATACCGTCAATGTCTTTAATTTAACTCGGTAATGATGCTGTATAATAAAACTTGACACAATCCAAACAACAAAATATAATAAAACAAAGGAGAGTGTCAAAAATGGGAATAGTGAAACAATATGACGAGGAATTTAAAAAGCAATCGGTAAAGCTGGCAAAAGAGATTGGAAACAAGGCAGCGGCCAATGAACTGGGGATTCCTAAGGGAACGCTAGGAACCTGGTTGCGAAAAGCTCGGAGCGGCGATATAGATACCGGCTCGGGAACACGTTCTCCGGAGGAATCGGCTGAATCTTACTCAGCGGCTGGATGCTGCAAATAAACGCTGATTTTGCAATTGTGTACTGTAAGTTCGACATATTTTTCTCCAATAACTGCATTATCATTCTGTGGCATTTACACAGTTTATTTTTAAGACTCCTTGTATCTAATGATTTTTATTCCATCGCTCCAAGCGGTGTTTTTTTGTGCTGAAGCTACAACAAAACTGATTCCGCTTAAAAAACGGAATCAGTCAGTCGCTTATTTTGTTTTTATGGGACGCTTTTGTGCTGTCGGCACAAACCGTCAAAATTCACCGCTGATATATTCAGGGGTACTAAGTATCTGTTAGGCAGGATGGCATACACATATGGAATAAACAGTGATGTTGCCGTTCATAGCGCCCGCATGTATATTATCAAGCTTGCTGAAATCAGGTGTGCCGAAAGCACTTACACAATCGGAATAAGTAAACTTGGAATAGTAATGGCCGTTTACGAAGCCTGTTTCATGCGCGGAAACCCTTGCCCAATTCGCAGCACCCGACCAGCTTTGGAGAATAAGCTCCATCTCGCCTTCATCTCCGGAGTACTCAATATAGAAATAGCTGTTTTCGGTTATGCTGGAACTATTAAAGCTGCCGCCATTTTTTGCGGTTACAATGGAAACAGCCTGTCCCCACGCGCCGCAGCTCGCGATGCCCTGAAACGCGGATACATAAGAGTCACCCGAAGGCTTTTCCTCACCATTATTGCCTTCGTCTTTATCTTCCTTATCATTTTCATCCTTAGCGTCTGTTACATAGCTTACATTGTATACTGTCATACTTTCTTGGGCTGTTGCGATATGCAGCTTGTCAAGCTTATCCGCAAAATCTTCCGAGCCGAACGCTGCCGTCAGATCGTTGTAATCAAACCTCGCGAACTTATGACCGTTTACAACGCCTGTCTCGCTTGCGGAAACTCTTGCCCAGCTTGAGGCGCCCGACCAACTTTGAAGAATGATTTCGCAAGCGTTGTCCTCACCGTCAAACTCGACGAGCAGATAACCGTTTTTGGCGATTACAGAGCCGTTAAAGTCACCACCGTTTTTAACCGCTGTGAATGTGATCGGTTGATCCCAAGAGCCTGAGAAAATATTACCGCTCCAAAGCTCGATTTTACTTTCGTCCTTATCAGCGCTGCCTGTTGCGGGAATTGTTTCGGACTTAATAACCTCGCCGCACTTTGTGCATTCAATGTGTTTTACGCCGTCTGTGGTATCTGTTGCCGCTTTGTCAACGATCCAGCCGCTTTCGGTGTGTCCTAAAGCAGGGATTATATCAGTGTATTTTTCTCCGCAGGAACAAGCGTATGTCACAGAACCATCGTTTGTGCAGTCCGCATTTATACTGCTCAATATGGTGTAGTTGTGCTTATGACCAACAGGATCGGTAAAGTTATCTTTTTTCGTTTCACCGCATACGGAGCATTTATATTCACTATAACCCTTTTCGGTCTCTGTCGCTGCGACCGTATTAATAAGTTGCCATTTATGCTCGAGCGCGGGAATTACCTCGGTATAGCTTTCACCGCATGTACAAGTGTATGTAATTATACCGTTTTTGCCGCATGCCGCCGTTTCGATAATGTTGGATGTATAGCTGTGCTTGTGAACAGGAGTGGTAGAAACGTTCTTTACGGTAAGAACAAAAGAATCGCATGTGCCGCCCGTAAATCTGAATACCAGCTCGTATTCGCCCTCCTCAAGAGTTTTGAGATAGCTTTCGTTGATCATCACTTGGCTGCCGTTTGCGGAATAATCCACGCCGCCTTTAAGTACTGTGCCGCCGTTTTCAACAAAAGCAACGGATTGGCCGTTCAGAACAAGGTCTACCCTTACGGATGCGGGGGATATGCCGTCAAATGAGCCGCTCTTAGAAGAGATATAGGGATCATCGGTCTTTATCGACGACTCTTTGTATCCAATAACATTGTCAATATAAACCGTCCCCGTATCGGAATTTCCGCCGCTTCCGCCGTAGAAGGAGAATTGATTTATTTTTGATGTATCGATAACCGCGGGATCCGCCCAATCGGGGACAGCAAACTCAGCAAATGAGATCCTGATCGTTTTGCTGCCCGTAAAGTCAAGGGTAATACCTTTCTCAAAGTAATTATTGTTTGCGTCTCTGAGCTGGAGCGAGAAGCTGTTACCTGAGCCGTCGCCCTCAATAATAAACTCAATACCATCAAAACCGGACATATCTCTTGCCGCAATAGGATGGTTAATGCCGCAGTAACCATTGGGAGAACCTACGTTGTAGGTGAACGCAAGCGCCTTTCCACCGTTTCGCTCAACAAGATCAAGGTCTACGGCATTGCCGCCGGTGTTGAGAGAATACTTCTTCCATATATCCTTAGCGCTGTTATAACCGTCAAACGTGTCGAGTTCATCAAGTCCGGTCGTATCGGAAACGTTAACAGTAAGCTCACTGTCCTCCCCCTCGTAGAAATCGAAGGTAACGGTGTTAGCCCCCTTGGGAAGCGTTATGAGGAAAGAAGCGTTAATGGTGACAATATCATCATCCGCAACACTGTAATCAGCACCCTCGGAAAGCCGGATGCCATTTACGAGGAGCCCCCTGAACTCACTGGTTTTCTTGTCCATTTTGATCTGGACATCGCTGCAAACTTTGGGATTTATATCTACAGACACATTTGTCGGAGCGATAGTGGGCTTTGGCAGATTGCTGTCGATAACGTTTACCGTAAATTTAGGAGCGTTGCCGCTCGTTGTGAGAATTTTTGCGCTGTACTTCGCAAGCTCTTGCTGTTTCAGGAACGAGGATTTGATTGTGATAACACTGCCGTTTATCAAGCAGTCATCCATTGAGAGCTCTTTACCGTTGAACTCCAGGCCACTGATCACCCCGTCCTTCATGGTAACGTTGACAACAATATCTCCATCCGCACTTCTGTCGTATGTATAGCTGCTGTGATCTGGAAAGTTTACAATACCCTTGTCGTTCATCTTCTTGGCAGCGTCTATCATGAGCTTTCTGCTGCTTTCGGTGATAGCTCCCTCGGGACCGTAAACAGTATATCCGTCATAATCCTGATAAAGAGTACCATCGTCAAGATAAGACGCTATCATCCAATAATTAAATCCCTGATATTCAACCCCCTCGTAATAGTCGCCTGTAACGATATCAAGCCATTTTTTATAAGAATTGTCGCGCTTTGTCTTATCGGTAAGACCGAATTCCTCAAATATTATAGGCTTGCTCAGCGAAGCGGTGGTTTCGCCGTGACGCTTGATCCACTCAAGGTCGTCCTCATTAAGGTCAAAGCCCCACTGATCAACATACATATGAGGGGTACCGAAGTCGATGGTATCCAGCGTCATCAGTTTTTCAAAGTCAACTCCGTAAGAACCCGAGTATGCAGCGGAAGGCAGTCCCTGACTGTTAGCCTCCTGATAACCAAAATTGTAAAAGCCTTCATCGCCTACGGATACCATGTGGTATGGGTCGATTGATTTAACATATTCGCTCATTTCCTTTGCCCAATTGTAAAGAGTGTTGTCTCTGCAGAACTCGTCAATCTTACATCTCGGCTCATTGGAAAGCTCCCACGAAAAAATCGCCTCGGAATCCTTTAGCTTTTCTCCCGTGTAGTAATTTGTATGATTAAGAAGAGTTTTAATGTAATCCTTATACCAACCCTTGATAGTTTCATCGGTATAGAATGAACAGCAAGCCGTTTCGTCTACCGTTCCGTTTGAAACGTTTTGACCGTTAGACATCTGAAGCCATTTTACATACTGTCCCATACCACCAAACGCTTCCCAATAATTGGTAAAGGTGATGATTAGCTTCATATCATGATCTTCCGCCTGCTTAATGACATAATCGAGCTTTCTCAGACCGTCCGCACCTTCGTTTACAATCGGTCTGCCCGCCGCGTCATCCCAATACTGGAAGTAAATGCCGTCCTTTTCACCGTCTCCGTCGTTGTTGCCCTCAAATATAGGAGCGCCGTTTTGATTGACCTTGTCGGTCTTTCTTCCAACATCGAGATTGCCCCACACTCTGATAACCTTAAGTCCCATATCACTGGCGTCGTTAAAAACATTCTGCACCTCCGACTCGGATTTGTAAGTCAGATAGTAGCAGTTTGTGCCGCCATAATAATAGGGACTTCCGTCGCAGACAAACTTCGCGCCGTTTGCGTAAACAAATCCCTCGGGATAAGCCTGTGCCTGTGCGCTGTAACTTACGAGCGGTATGGAGCCGACCATGATCACGGCAGCGATCGCACCTGCAAAAAAGCGCTTTTTAATTGCTGTTTTCATTAAAATGTCCTCCTTAAAATCAACTTAATAATTAACGTTTGCATTAACTATGTTTTAATTATAGCACAACTTAAAAATCGAGTCAATAGCTTTATATCAAATTTAATATATCGATATCTGTTTTTCTACATAACTGCCAATGCAGTCGGTTTGTATTTATGCATTTTAACCAAAAACCACCTTGTATTTGATATTTTTTTGTCAATTTATTCATGTCTATGCATATGGTTTGGCGATGCTGTTAACTTAATAACATCTGTAATATTGTTAATAAAATGACAAAGTGACAATAAAAACTCTTAAAGATAAACTTACCCTACATACAAATAATATCTGTCATTTTTGAGATCAAACCTCATCAAAAAACTTGTTCATTACATTTTTAATCGAGCTTTGTAATTCGTTTTCTCTATTTGACCTCTAAGAATAACTTGATCAAGATTTTTGGGCTGATCGTTGTAGAAATTCTAATTTGCCTGCTTGATATGTAACACAAAACCAGCTGCGGATTAGCGGGATTTGACTACACTTACCTGTCTATGCTTAATCTCGTTTTTTAAAACTGTGTCGGAATTAAAAATTCTTTATATGCTGAATTGAAAATTCCTTTAAAAATTGCCTATTTCTATTTATAATTAATATGAGGTGATATTATATGGATTCGGATAAGGACGTATTGGGACGTGTTATTAAAGAAGCGAGAAACAACAAAAATTTGACTGTTGAGGAAGTCGCTGAAAAAGTAAACGTTACTCCTCGGCATATAGGAGCAATAGAGAACGAAAACAAGAAACCCAGCTATGAAGTCCTATACAGCCTAATTCGTTTGCTTGATATACCGCCGGATTTGATTTTCTATCCCGAACGTCCGGCCAAAGACAACGAGATAGAAAATCTGGTACGGCTTCTCTACAATTGCGATGAACATACTAAAAAACTTGTCAATGAAACGGTAAAGGCAACTGTTAAAGCCATAATTGATAATTTGCCGTAATTAAATCAATACATACAAAAAGAGTCAACGATTGTAAGTGATAATATCACTTCACGTTCGTTGGCTCTAAGTCTATGTGTTCGGCTCTTTGGGTAATGTTATATGAATTTTTTCGACATCTATCAGCGCCCCTTTCTTGCGCCTTGGACAATAGAGAGGAAAATTCAACAAAACGGCGTCCTTTCGGATTTGCACTCTTGCTATATTTTTGCAAAAAGGACACATTATCCATTCTGTATCTGAACAGACAGCCAAGAAAAAATTCCTTCCACCATATTTTTGTTAATAGAAATCCATTTGCGGCGTTGGAAATACTTTGTGTTATTTTGTCCAGGTCGATATTGGACAACAGCTCTCAAGCCATTCAATGTTTAACTGTTGAGCGTCCAAATATGCCTGTCTATCCGGAATGCTTTTTTGGCTTGACCGCATAGTTTTTTGATAAGTGAACGATCTCGGAAATGATCAACGTCAGAACCGCAATCAATACAGATCAACTTAATTATATAAGGTGAAAAAATGAAAAGTTATAAATCATGGAAAGCACTGAAAAATCAGCTTGAAAAACTGCTGTGTGATGATTTGAAAGGTCGTGTGACGTATTTTCTTACACGGTATCACAGGGTGCATAATTCCTACGGTCGCGCCGCGATTCTTCTTGATAAGTGCGAGCTGGTATGCTTTTCATGGATGGAAATGTACAGGCAAGAGCACGATATGTCGGAACTTTATAAGCAGACAGGCGAGTACTGCGGTAAGGATCTTGAGAAGAAGTGGGACGAGGACTGTACATATTATGAAATGGATTTCCTCGCCGCGGCGTTGGAGTTCACCGATATGCATATACATGATGCGCTGAAAAGCGAAAACAGCATTATTCGAATTCTCGCGGTAATGGATAGGCGCGTCGGTAAGCGGACGCTGCAAAGTCTTGATGAAAGCTCGTTCACTGATTGGGCGAGGATATTTTACAGGCTGCGGATTGAAGCGGAAAATTTGAACAAAGAGGGATAATGATGGAGGAATTTACAAGAACAGAGCGTCTGCTCGGAGAAAGCGCAATGAAACGGCTTTCCGAATGTCATGCGGCGGTTTTCGGTATCGGGGGAGTGGGTGGTCATGCCGCCGAAGCGCTTGTGCGCAGCGGCATAGGCGCGCTGGATGTCGTCGACGGGGATGAGGTCGCGGTATCGAATATCAATCGTCAGATAATCGCCCTGCACAGCATGGTCGGGCTGCCGAAAACCGATGCCGCCGAGGCTCGTTTCCTCGACATAAACCCCGCGCTGCGATTGACTAAATATCATCTGCGGTTGTCAGAGGAGACGGTCGGTCAATTCGATTTCACGCGGTACGATTACGTTATCGACGCGATAGACGACGTTCGCGCAAAAGTTCTGCTCGCGGTGAAGTGCTGTGAAACGGGAACGCCGCTGATAAGCTCCATGGGCACGGGCAATAAGCTGGATCCAACAAAATTCCGTGTGTCAGATATCTACGAGACATCCATTTGTCCACTTGCGAGAGTAATGCGGCACGAGCTGAAAAAACACGGCATAGAGCGGCTTAAGGCGGTATGGTCGACAGAGATGCCCGCTGCTCCGACCAAAGACGGCGAGCGCGTCGTACCTGCGTCCTGCGCGTTCGTGCCGTCGGTAGCAGGACTGATAATCGCGGGCGAGGTCGTTCGGGAGCTTGTCGGCAAATGATTTTTTATGGTGCTTTCGGTCAACAATATATTGTCAAAACGGATAAAAACAAAGCTTTTTTGGCTTTTTCACTTTATCCCGTAGCAAATCGGTTGACAAATTTTTCGGAATATGTTATAACTACGGTATGTAATCGTTTTATGGCACAGTTATATAAAGAGAGGTATTGAATATGTCGCTGCGAATTGAAACCGAAGCTAACCGCTGTCTAAACTGCAAAAAGCCGCGGTGTATGGAGTATTGCCCAGTACACACGCCGATACCGCAGATCATTCAAAAATTCAAGGAAAACAAAGTCATGGAGGCAGGCGAGCAGCTTTTCGAAAACAATCCCATGAGCGTTGTCTGCGCTACCGTGTGCAATCATGAGGCACAGTGCGCGGGTCACTGCGTTCTGGGAAAAAAGGATACGCCCGTTCAGTTTTACGATATCGAGCGCTTTGTTTCCGATGCTTACCTCAGCCGTATGCGCCCTGCCTGCGCTCCAAAAAACGGAAAGCGCGTCGCCGTTATCGGTTCGGGACCCGCTGGGCTTACCGTTGCCATTATACTGGCGAAGAACGGTTACAGCGTGACTATTTTCGAACGCAAGAACGACATCGGCGGTATGCTCCGTTACGGAATTCCCGAGTTCCGTCTCTCAAACACTGTCATCGACCGCTACAAACAGCTGCTCGAAAAGCTGGAGATACAGGTGCGCCTTAATACGACTATCGGCGGCGCACTGAAAATAGACGACCTATTCCGCGACGGCTACGATTCAGTATTCGTCGGAACTGGAGCGTGGCGGCCGAGAACGCTGAATATCCGCGGCGAGTGCCTTGCCAACGTTCATTTCGGTATCTCCTATCTTGAAAATCCTCGTCATCACGAGCTTGGGGAAACGGTTGCCGTTATCGGTATGGGCAACGTGGCAATGGACGTTGCGCGGACTGCGTTCCGCTACGGAGCGCAGCGCGTAATGCTTTTCTCGCGCGGCATACACGCCTCGGCAAGCTCTCACGAGATGAGCTACGCAAAGCTTGACGGAGCGGAGTTTATCTACGGAAAACAGATAGTGCGCATAGATCCCGAGGGACCCGTGTTCAAGACCTCTATAATCAACGACGAGGGCAAGATTGTGGGTTACGAGGACGGCGAAGAATTGGTTCCCGCGGATTCCGTTATCATCGCCGTAAGTCAGCGCCCCAAGGATAAGCTGATACTCTCGACGGAGCACCTTGCGGGTACCGCCAAGGGCTTACTGGTGGTTGATGAGGACAACATGACAACGCATCCCGGAGTGTTCGCTGCGGGCGACGTAGTTACGGGACCGCTCACCGTAGTTCACGCCGTGGAGGACGCGAAGAAAACCGCAGCCGCAATGATGAAGTATATGGAGAAAGATAACCGATAAAAACGGGGAGAACATCAGACGGTAATTCGCAAATATCCGCCACACAATTGACATACGGAGAGGAGAAATTGAAATGAAAAAAGACGTTGTTATTTTAACGGTCGCGGGACAGATCGCATGGCAATCGCACATAGAACAGGCTTCGGAAAGAAAATGGTTATCGGCGATAAGAGCCTTGCCAATGCCGATACTATCGTAAAGATTATGAACGACGCGGGTATGGAAATGGATCTGTCCTCGCGCAAGTCTATCGTGAAACTGATCGCCGAGGCTCAAAAGCACAGTGAAATATCCGCGACACTTTTCACGCTTATCAGATAGCTAAGCGCTGCAATGAAAAGCGCGTTATGGCGGAAGCTGTCAAGTGGGGAACGCGCGGCGACTTCTACAAGAATATGTTCGCGAAAAATCCCGCAGGTCGTTACGGGACCGCGGACGAGGTCGCGAACGTCGCGGAGCTGCTTATGTCGCCCGCGGAAGCGTTTATCACGGGTTCTAACATATTGATCGACGGCGGCGCAACTGCAAGCTACTATTACGGACAGCTCAAGCCGCAGTAAGTAAATACAGAAATAAAAAGCAAGGTGTTTAACCTTGCTTTTTTATTGTTTACATATCAAAGGCTCTTCCAGTCGTTGAGGAAACGCTCGATACCGATATCGGTGAGCGGGTGCTTTATCATCTGGCAGATGACATTATAGGGCACGGTCGCGATATCGCAGCCCGCACGCGCCGCCTGAGTAACATGAATGGGATTGCGGATTGACGCGGCAATTATCTCCGTATCAATACCCTGTATCATGAAAATATCAGCTATCTCGCGGATAAGCTCCATTCCGCATTCGCCAATGTCGTCAAGCCTTCCGAGGAACGGCGATACATAAGTTGCTCCCGCATTGGCTGCGAGTATAGCCTGAGCCGCCGAGAAGATCAGCGTTACGTTGGTCTTGATACCCTTTGCGGTAAGGCGCTTGCAGGCTTTGAGACCCTCCGCGCACATAGGCAGCTTTATAACTATGTTCGGGTGTATTTGTGCCAGCGGAAGAGCTTCTTCGACCATTTTGTCCGCCTCAAGCGAGATAACCTCAGCGGAGATAGGTCCGTCGACGATCCCCGCAATCTCCTTTACAACATCCTCGAAAACGCGGTGCTCCTTTGCGATAAGGGAGGGGTTCGTGGTAACCCCGCAGATAACGCCGAGGTCGTTTGCCTCGCGTATCTCGTCAACGTTTGCGGTGTCTATAAACAGCTTCATAATATTGTTCCTTTCGGTTTTGTAAATTCGTTTTATAAATCTATTTTACAACCCGAAGCTATACAATTCTACTCTGATATTGCGGTTGTGTAGTCAATAATTGCGGTTATTTGTCCGCTTTTTGAATTCCGACGGCGTACATCCCTGTATCGACTTAAATACGCGATTAAATGTGGTAATGCTGGAGAAGCCCGATTTCATTGCCGCGTCGGTTACGGTCATGTCCGTTTTTTCGAGCAGCAGTGCCGCCTCGCGGATACGTCTGCGGTTGAGGTAGTCGGACAGCGATGTGCCGCTGAATTTGCGGAACAATCTCGAAAAGTGGAATTTACTGTACCCCGACGCGTTTGCAAGCTCGTCGAGGGAAATATCGTACATATAGTTTTTGTCAATGTAATTCAGCGCGAGCCGAAGCTTGGCTGAATTTTTTTCAATATGCGGCTCGTAGGCGGTTTGTCGCTCTGCGAAAACGGCGAGCAGCTCGAGGAGCTTGATGTAAACGCGAGCTTCTGCCGCGGGAGAGGAGCTTTCATACAATGCGCGTATCTCGCCGATAAATCCGCCGGGTAAATCTTGCGCGCTTACCATAAACGGACCGGACAGCACGGTCATAAGCTCCGAGAGCGCGGAATTTCCCGAAAGCGCCGTATCATCGCATTGAATGACAACGTATGCCCCTTCTGAACTGAGCGCGTGGGGCTCGTCTGCGGGTATCAGTATTAAGTCGTTTTCATTCAGCGTAAATTCTCCGCGCGAGCAGACTGCCGTGAGTGTTCCTCTCAGCGGCGACGCTATTTCAACAGCGCTGTGGCAGTGCTCGGCGGTATCGCCGCGATCTGCGTATTCTCTTAACAGAACAGCTTTGCGTCCAATGCTACGATCCTCCGGCATATGCGCACCCCCTTTTCTACATTTTACCATATTTCGGCGAAAAATTCAATATAAAATACGATAGGTTTTGTAAAGCTGCATAATAAAAGTTTGCGACGATAAACAGAATACATATATAAGGCTACACTTTGTGTTGTAAATTGTTTCCTTAACATCATCTTTTCATGTTTGTGTTGTTTATCTTCCATAGACATTGACAAATAATGCACGATTGTGGTATAATTTTTTAATAAGCGGTTCCCGCCAATGTGAATTTTATGCACGGCGCGGACGTTTGTATTTTAAGACTTTGTAAACAACAAAGCCGGAATTATTTCGCTGTGAAAGGAAGCGATGCTTGTGAGCAATACATATAACGGCGGTTCCGAAAAGCAAAGCCCGCTTGAACGTGTGGCGGCTTTTATAGTCGATAAGCGCAAGGCGTTTTATCTGCTATATATCGGTGTTGCCATTTTTTGTATTTTCTCGAGCGGCTGGACTAAGGTTAACGACGACCTTACCAGCTACCTGCCCAATACCACCGAGACGCGTCAGGGTCTCACGATTATGGAGGACGAGTTCGTGACGTTCGGCTCAAGCCGCATAATGGTCGACAATATCTCGTTTGCTAAAGCGGAGGAGCTTTTGGAGCGTATTGAGAACGTTGAGGGCGTGAAGTCGGTCGAGTTCGACGGCACGGAGGAGCACTTCAAGAACGGCGCGGCACTGTTCTCGATAACCTACGACGGCACGGCAACAGACGAGGTGAGCGTGAACGCGCTTGCCGAGGTCGAAAAGCTCGTTGACGGCTACGATGTGTACGTTACGGGCGATACGGGCGATTCCGCGTCGGCGGGATTGGCGGCGGAAATGCAGGTCGTTATGATAATCGCGGTGGTCATCATACTGCTGGTGCTGCTGTTTACCTCTCATACATATATGGAGATACCCGTGCTGATAGCGACGTTTGGTATGGCGGCGCTTATGAACAAGGGTACCAACTTCATTTTCGGCGAGATATCGTTCGTTTCGGATTCCGTTGCGGTGGTACTGCAGCTCGCGCTCGCTATTGACTACGCGATAATCCTCTGTCACCGCTACACCGAGGAGCGTACTCATCTTGAGGCGCGCGAGGCGGTAGTCATCGCGTTGTCAAAGGCTATCCCCGAGATAGCGGGCAGCTCTATGACAACGCTTTCTGGTCTCGGCGCGATGTGCTTTATGCGCTTCGGCATAGGCAAGGATCTGGGACTTGTACTGATAAAGGCAATCATACTCAGTCTTTTGGCGGTGTTTACGCTTATGCCCGGACTGCTGATGAGCTTCAGCGGGCTTATCGACAAGACACACCACAAGAATTTTGTTCCGCAGATAACGAGCTGGGGCAAGCTCGCGGTCAAGACGCGTTTTGTTATGCCTCCGCTGTTTATTCTGCTGATAATCGCGGGTTTTATTTTCTCGAACAAATGCCCCTACGCCTACGGTCAGACGGGTCTTACCACAACGCGTAAGAACGAATCGCAGGTAGCAGTCGAGCGCGTGAACGATACGTTCGGCAGCGTGAACACTCTCGCGGTCTTGGTACCGAACGGCGACTATGAAAAAGAGGGGCAGCTCCTTCGCGAGTTTGAGCGTATGCCCGAGACCGACACCGTTCTCGGACTGGCGAACGTCGACGCTATGGACGACTATGTGCTCACCGACAGGCTTACGCCGCGGCAGTTTGCCGAGATGACCGACCTCGACGTTGAGGTCGCTCGGCTGCTCTACTCCGCCTACGCGGTAGATCAGGAGACCTACGGTCAGCTCGTTTCGGGTATAGACGGATACGGCGTGCCTCTTATAGATATGTTTATGTTCCTGTATGATCAGATGCAGGAGGGCTACGTCACGCTTGACGACGAAATGACGGAGACTATCGAGGATCTGTACGGGCAGCTCTCCGACGCGAAATTACAGCTCCTCGGCGAGAATTACAGCCGCCTTGTGCTCACGCTCAATCTTCCCGAGGAAAGCGACGAAACATTTGAATTCCTTGATACCCTGCACAAGACCACGGCGAAATATTACCCCGGGGACGCTTACCTTGTCGGCAACTCCACGAGCGATTTTGACCTGTCCACCTCGTTCGGCGACGACAATCTGCTTATAGGTGTACTGACTATTGTGTTTGTCGTGCTGGTATTGGTATTCACGTTCAAATCTTCGGGGCTGCCGATACTGCTTATATTGGTTATTCAAGGCTCGGTATGGATAAACTTTTCGTTCCCGTACCTTCAGAAAGAGCCGTTGTTCTTCCTTAGCTATCTGGTAGTAAGCTCAATTCAGATGGGCGCGAATATCGACTATGCTATCGTTATCGCGAACCGTTATGTCGAGCTGAAGCAGATAATGCGCCCGAAAAAAGCGGTTATCGAGTCGCTCAATCAGGCATTTCCTACTATCGTCACCTCGGGTACGATACTCGCCTCGGCAGGCGTTCTGATAGGCTTTCTGTCGACTAACCCCGCGATATCCTCTATCGGAGTATGTCTCGGCCGCGGAACGCTGATTTCGATATTTCTCGTTATGGGAATACTTCCACAGATACTGCTTCTTGGCGACGTTATCATTGAAAAGACGGCTATCACGCTCAAGCGCCGTTTGCCGCTGCAAAGTCATTCGGGCGTTATACGGCTTGACGGTCATGTGCGCGGATATATTGCGGGCGTAGTGGACGGCAATTTCAGCGGACTTATCCACGGCACGCTGAACGCACAGGTCGAGTCGGGCGCAATATCACAGGAAATGACCGAAACGCTGCCAGCCGAATTTATGGGAGAGGAGGAGACACAGAATGAAAAATCACCTGTCTGATAAGATAGTTTCGCTGCTTGCGGCGGGAAGTCTGTTCATATCGCTTACCATGCCTGTTTTCGCTCAGGCTCCGCAGAATAATTCCGTTACCATCTCCTCCGCGGAGGAATTTATGAGCTTTGCGAAAAGCTGCTCTCTTGATCAATGGTCGCACGGTAAGACAGTAACGCTTACGGAGGATATAGACCTTTCGGGTGTTGACTTTGTGGCCGTGCCGATTTTCGGCGGAACGTTCGACGGTGCGGGATATACGATCTCGGGCGTGAGAATTGACGATTCGGGCTCACATCAGGGGCTGTTCAGATATCTTGAAAAGGGCGCCGTTGTCAGAGACCTCAATGTTATGGGAGTGATCTCTCCGAGCGGCAGCCGTTCCGAGGTTGGCGGTATCGTCGGCGTGAACGGGGGAACGATAAGGAGCTGTACGTTCCGCGGAACCGTACGCGGCGAAAGCTCCGTCGGAGGCATTGTCGGCGTAAACAGTGAGACGGGCAGCATTATCGAGTGCTCCTCCTCGGGCACGGTCATAGGAACGAGCGCCGCGGGAGGTATCGCGGGTCGCAGCGAGGGAACTCTGCTGAAATGCACAAATTCCGCGGGAATAAACCTCACAAATCCCGATAATTCGGAGAATATAATAGAATTTGACCCCGAAAGCTACATCAGCCCCGACGATGAGGAAGAGACAAATCTCCTTAACAGCTATACCGACGCGGGAGGTATCGTCGGGTATACGAGCGGAATGGTGCAGAGCTGTGACAATACGGGCGACGTGGGCTATCCGCACGTCGGCTACAATATCGGCGGCGTCGCGGGACGGCAGAGCGGCTATCTTGCGGGCTGCACCAACAGCGGCACGATAAACGGCAGAAAGGACGTAGGCGGTATCGTCGGACAGTCCGAGCCATATCTTTCGCTCGACCCTGGCAGGGAGATACTCGAGGAGCTGCGCACCGAACTGCACACGCTGAACGACCTTATTGACAAAGCACTCAACGACGTCCAGGACACGGGCGATGATGTTTCCGAGCGTCTTACCGCGATGAAGAAGTATACCGATACCGCAGAGGACAGCTGTAAGGAAATGCTGGACGAGGTGACTGGATTTGTCGACGAAAATGTTGATACCATAAACACTATGGTAGCGGATATCACCAACGCGCTTGACAAGATCGCACCCGCAATGGACGAGATTGCGGAAGCGGGCGAAAGTATAAGCGATATGTCCGACGATATCGGCGCGGCGTTCGAGGCGCTCAAGGACGTTGTAAACGTCGGAGACGCGGCTATGCGTAATATACAGGCTTCTTTAGATAATCTGAAAAGCGCTTCGGACAGTCTCTCGGACGCAGCACGATATTTCAGAAACGCTATTGAAGCAATGACAGACGGCGTTGTTTCAGACGATAAGGATAAACAGTCGTCTGCCGCGGAGGATATCAAAAGCGCAGCAGATTCGCTGAACGGCGCACTGGAGGACGTTTCGGAGGCGGCGAACGCTCTGGATAAGGCGCTCACCGAGGCAGGGCTGACCGATGATACCGCCGATGGCAGCGTTACGCGTGAGAGCGCTTCTGGCAGTGAAACGGAAGGGGCTCTCGAAGTACCCGAAATTTCGGAGACATCCGAGGTTCCCGAAAACCCCGACGAACCCGTGACCGACCCCAATGACCAGGGAACAGAAGGAACCAAAAATCCCGATGATCCCAAGGAGCCCGACAAACCTGATTTTCCAAACCTGCCGATAGACCCAGACGATTTTGACAGCAGCGATATATTGGAAATACTTGAAACGATCGAGGATAACTGGAATAAGGCAAAGGATCCGCTTAAAAGCTCCTCCGAGGCTATGCAGCGCGCGGCGGACAGTTTGAGCGCGGCGTTCTCGGAGCTGCAAAGCTCCGCTGATAAGCTGGACGGCGTTACGGACAGCGTCAACGAGGCGCTTGACCGCTTTGAGGACGCGTCCGAGGCTTCTTCCTCGATAGGCAAGGCTTTACAGCGCTCGTTTACCGATATTGGAGATGCGGTGCGTGTGCTGACCGAGGACGGCCCCGAGAGCTTCAGACGGCTCGGAGATGATTTCCGAAACGCGGGCAACAGGCTGCACGGCTCCGTTACCGCAATGACGGACGATATGGAGGCGCTCAACAGACAGTTTAACGAGAACAGCGGTACGGTCGCGGACGATCTTCGGGCTATTAACGATCAGCTTGAGGTGATCTCCGATATGGTAATAGACGCAGTTTCCGAGCTGTTGGATACGGCTTCTTCGCCCACCGTCGGCGACAGCTTTCTAGATACCTCCGACAAGGATATTGCCGCAACAAGGCAGGGCAAGGTCACGGATTGTGTGAACAACGGAACTGTGTCGGGAGATCACAATATCGGCGGTATTGTCGGCGCTATGGCTATTGAGTTCGATCTTGATCCCGAGAGCGATCTTTCCGAGAACGTTCGTTTTGGCGCTACATACGAGACCAAGGCGGTATTGCAGAACAGCAAAAACTACGGCGCAATAACCGCGAAAAAAGACTGCGCAGGTGGTGTCGCGGGACGTATGGACCTCGGAACGACCATTTCATGCAGCAACTACGGCGAGATATCGAGCAGTGACGGCAGCTATGTCGGCGGTATCTCGGGATATTCCGATGCGGTGGTGCGCGGCTGTTACGCCAAGAGCGTACTCTCGGGAGGCAGCTATGTGGGAGGTATCACGGGCAGAGCGAATGATCTGCGCGATAATTTCGCGATAGTGACCGTAAAGGAGTGCGGCGAATATGTCGGTGCCGTCGCAGGCAGTATCAGCGATGACGGAATAATGAGCGGCAATCGTTTTGTCGACACGGGAACAGCGGGCGTTGACGGCATAAGCTATGCCGACCGTGCGGAGCCTATCGGATTTGCCGAGCTTGAAAGGCTTGACAACGTTCCCGAGGAATTTACGCAATTCGGTATCACACTCATTGCGGACGGCAATGTTGTCGGAAAGATACCGTTTAAATACGGCGATGATCTGTCAAAGGTCGATTTGCCTGAGGTCCCCGTTCTCGAGGGCAGCTTCGGCCGATGGGACGAATTCGACAAGTCGGGGGTGCTTTCAGATATCACGCTTGAGGCGGTATACGCGCCGTGGATAACGATCGTCGCGAGCGCGGAAACGCAGGACGAGCTTGCGCTCGCGCTTGCCGAGGGCAGATTTACAGACGAAGCAATACTTCACGCGGAGGACGGAACTGCCGAGCCTCCCGCGCAGGGAGAAACGCGCGTTCTGAATATTTCGCTTACGGGAGCTGACACGGAAACGGGCACGATCCCGATAAGACTGCTGAACACGGGAGGAAAGAACGCGGCGGTCTGGCGGCTCGATAACGACAGCTGGACGCGCGTTGACAGCACCGTCAGCGGCAGGTATCTGCTGCTGGAAATGAATGGCACGAGCGGAACATTCTGCATTCAGCCGCAGGATACGGAGCTGCTGCCGATTTTGCTGGCAGCTGGCGCGGTCGTAATATTGGTAATTGTGATAGTTGTTGCGGTGACAGTGCATAAGAAAAAGCACAGAAAAGCCAAGGTAACGAACAAATAACAAAATGCGGCGAACCAAAAAGTTCG
>ERZ778496.1366-NODE-1366-length-17699-cov-5.436126_pt1 | contig 17699 bp, 14 predicted proteins | sample MGYA00433099_ERZ778496 | MGnify/ENA primary metagenome ERZ778496 (study PRJEB29527, sample SAMN07138962) | mouse gut metagenome | material: feces | host: mouse | place: China:Nanjing | collected 2016-01-25 ... | reverse complement strand
GAATGATTTCTTTTTTTGATAAAAGAATTTGGGAGTATGAACACAAACATGATAAAACTATATTTCAAACAGGCTTTTTACCAACTTCGTGAGAATAGGCTCATCAGCTTGGTTTCTATCATAGGAACGGCATTGGCTATTTGTATGATCATGGTCATTGTCCTGGTGTTGGAAGTGCGCATTACAGATTGTGTGCCCGAGGTGAACCGTTCACGTTCTCTTTATATGAAAGCGATGTCTATTCATCAGAAAGGGGATACCAGTGATAAGTCATCCAACGGCTGTATGTCGCTCACGGTGGCTAAAGAGTGTTTTAAGGCACTTACTGTTCCTGAGGCGGTAACTATAGTATCTACAGGAGGCAGGATGCGTATTTCTGTACCTGCGGGAAAAACAATGACGGTGGATAACCTTGAAACTGACGATACCTTTTGGAAAGTGTTCTCTTTTGATTTTATTGCCGGAAAGCCGTTTACGGCTGCCGATAGTGAAAGCGGACTTTCTAAAGTTGTAATTAGCGCTTCTGTGGCCTGGAATTTGTTTGGTACGGTAGAAGCGGTGGGACGTACAGTCCAACTCAACTTGGCCGATTATACGGTAGTAGGTGTTGTGAAAGATGTATCCAAACTGGCTGTCTCTTCGTATGCGCAGATTTGGATACCTTTCCATTCAACAGAAATAGCCAGAAAGTGTTGGTATGACAATGCGATGGGACCTTTTCGTGTAGTCATTCTGGCACATTCGGAGAAAGATTTTCCTGCCATCAGAGAAGAGGCGGAACGCCTGCGTCAGAAATTTAATGACGGATTGCAGGATTCCGAAATCTTTTATCGTGGACAACCCGATGATCGTTTCTCTTTTATCTTTCGTCACTGGGGAAGAGAGTTACAGGCGAAGGAAGCTTATTTGCACTACCTGCTGGTGATTGTCATTTTATTGCTGGTACCGGCTATAAATCTGAGTAGCATGACTTTGTCCCGTATGCGGAAGCGCATGTCGGAAATAGGAGTGAGGAAGGCATTCGGTGCTACTGCCAATGTCTTGTTGAGGCAAGTGTTTTATGAAAACTTGTTATTGACGCTCATAGCCGGAGCTGTAGGAATGCTTTTCAGTTATGCATGTACTTTTTTATTGAATGATTTCTTATTTTCCAATAGCGAGAACCGTACCCAAATAGGAGAAACCAGTCTTTCGGCAGATATGTTGTTCAGTCCCTGGATATTCTTGGCTGCATTCATTTTCTGCCTGCTTTTGAATTTGCTGTCGGCATGCATTCCTGCCTGGAGGGCATCGCGCATGAATATTACGGACGCTTTAAACCAACGCTAGATCATGAACAGGAATTTATTGAAACAGATATGGAACGAGCGCCGCAGCAATGCGTTTCTGTGGATGGAACTTTTTGTGGTGTTTGTCATATTATGGTATATTGTGGATGTGGTATATGTCACATTGAGCATCTATAATTTGCCGATGGGCTTTGATATAGAAAATACGTATGTTCTTCGTTTTGAGCGGATGACTTCGAAAGCGGCTGCTTATCAGCCTGGCCGTACTATGAAAGAGGATGTTGCCGATTTGCATGAAATTGTAAACAGACTTGCTCATCGTCCGGATGTGGAAGCAGTCAGCCTCTCGCAAAACTGTATACCTTATAATGATGGTGCGAACAGTTTTTCATTTTATCTGGATACAGTCCCAGTACGTAGTTTGAAACGATGGATAACTCCGGGATATTTTAATGTATTCCGTTACCGCAATATAGACGGTTCGGGCAGTGAAAGCCTTGCTGAGGCACTGACACCGTCCGGCATGGTTTTATCTGTGAATATTGCCGATGTTTATCAGGATGCACCTTGGCACGGTAAGGAACTTTTAGGGCGTAGGGTACCTGTTTGGCGGAATGAGCCGGAGGCGGAGCATCTTTCTATAGCTGCTCTTACCGAGCCGGTCCGTTATGACCATTTTACAGCTCCGGATGATTACGGATCCCGTTATGCTGCTGTGTACCTGACAGATGAGGAAATGGAGTCCTTGGGCGAAACGGTTTATATAGAAGTTTGCCTGCGTGTTCGTGAGGGACAGAATGATGGATTCATAGACCGTTTGATAGTGGAGGCCGACCGTCAATATCAGGTGGGCAATCTATATCTTTTGGATATAACCCCGTTGAGTGATATACGCGCTGCTTATGAAACGGATTCGGTGAATGAGTTGAATACGCAATTTTGTATCATATTTTTCTTATTGCTGAATATCTTTTTAGGCATTATCGGAACTTTCTGGTTCCGGACACAGCATCGGCGTGCCGAAATAGCGTTGCGTATGGCTTTAGGCTCTACCCGTTGGGGAATCTGCGGTCGTCTGATGGGGGAAGGGGTCTTGTTATTGCTGATATCTGCTATTCCTGCATGGGTCGTAGCGTGGAACTTGGGATATGCCGAACTGGTGGAAGTTACACGTATGCCTTTTACGGCAGGTCGTTTTGCGATTACGGTTCTGGGCACTTTCATTCTGATTGCTGGAATGATTGTCATTGGAATAGGATACCCTGCCCGTCGTGCCATGAGCATCAAACCGGCTGAGGCGTTACATGAAGAATAAATAAAATGGAGATATAAGACGAATGAAACAGTTATTATCACAAGCATTCAATCTGATACGGCAGAACCCTTTCTATTCTACAATCAGTATGATAGGAACAGCTGTCACTATCGCTTTTGTCATGGTGGTAGTGATGATTTACGACTTCCGGACCATGGACATGGCTCCGGAGAGTGATCGGAGTAATATGATGTATACAGGTCCGGGGATGACCTATCGTAAGCAAGACCAAACCAACCGAAACAGTGGTATGGGACGTAAGGCTTTCGAAGCGTTATTTTCAGAGCTTCCCGGCGTGAAAGAAGTTACTTGGTATCGTGGTGTTGCCAAGACACCTTGTAACTTGTCTGCTTCGAATGAAATTTTCAACTATTTTGTGCGGCCTGTGGCTGATAACTGGTTTAAGTTCTTTGATTATGAATTTATAGCGGGACGTCCTTTCACACAAGAGGAGTATGATGCCCGTCGGTGGGTCAGTGTGATAACCGAGCGTATGGCCTTGCAGCTTTTCGGCACGACGGATGTGGTAGGAAAAGAATATCAAAGTAATTTTTTCCCGACTAAAGTGGTAGGCGTGGTGAAAGATGTCAATGCTATTTTCCAAACAGCATACGCTGATGCTTTTGTTCCTTTCTCATTGGAAAATGAAGACTATTATGCTACTTGGACAGGGGGCTTGGGGGGAATCCGCATGGGATTGCTCAAACTGCTGCCGGATACTCGTCCTGCAGATATACGGACAGAAGTACAGCATCGGCAGGATCGTTTGAATAGTTCGACGGCGGAATATGCTTTCGAGATGAACGAACTCTATACTCATACGGAATACACTTTTTTCCGTGGAAAGGATATTAGTGCACCGTTGGTTTACAGTATGTTATTGATGGTCTTGCTGATTGTTCCTGCTATTAATATCTCAGGTATGACCAATGCCTGGATGCAGGAGCGGGTGACAGAGATTGCAGTTCGCAAGGCGTATGGCGCATCACGCATTTCCATCATGACGAGGTTGTTTTCCGAGAATCTGCTCACAGTCTTTTTGGGTGGAATCTTAGGATATCTGCTTTCCTGTGTGTTGGTTTGGCTGGGACGTGTATGGTTGTTTGGTAGCGGCGAGGTAGAATTGTCAGGTATCAGTCTGGATGGAGGTTTGTTGTTGCATCCTGCTTTATTTGTGTTGGTTTTCGGCGTATGTGTTGTCTTTAATTTATTGTCGGTATTGATTCCGGTATGGATGGTCACACATCGAAATATTGCAACTACCATCAAAGGAGAATAGGAGGAAAGAAAAATGATAAAGAGTTTATTCAGACAAATGTGGAATCAGAGGCATGCCAATGTATGGGTGTGGGTTGAATTGGTTGTTGTTCTTGTTTTGCTATGGTACAGCATCGATCTGGTTTATAATTATGAGGCGGCTGCCCGTCAGTCTAAAGGATATGACACGGAGAATGTTTTTGATATTCAACTGAATATTAAACCGACTTTGCAAAATGATTCTGTATTAATGAGTCATTCTGCCGAATATCTGGAACAAATCTATCAGTTGATCCGACAATATCAAGGGGTGGAGGAAGCTTGTTTTTATTATGGGACAATACCTTATACGGGAAATAATATGTATGAGGGGTATGCTCCGCATTCGGATTCGACTCATGTGGTAGGCTGTTTCATCCGTTATGTCAGCCCCGCTTATTTCAAGGTATTTCGTTTGCGGCCATTATCAGGCTCGTTTGAGGCGGAGCGTTGGGACAAGAATGAATATCCCATGCCGGTGTTGATGAGTGAAACATTAAGTGATTCTTTGTTTAGCGGACGCAATGGAGTAGGGGAGACTTGTTTCAATCCTTATTTCCTGAATAGTGCGCAACCGGAAACTAATTATAAGGTAATGGCGGTGCTTCCTGCTCATAAGACAGATGAGTACGAGCGTTACGAACCTTTTATTTATCTTCCCAGTCCGCCACTGACTCATTGGCATCACATTGCGGTGCGTGTGGCTTCCAATTCCATACCGGGATTTACCGAACGTTTTATGCAGGATATGCAAGGGAAATTATCTATCGGCCCTTATTACTTATACGATATAAATTCGTATGGCGATATGAAGGAAGCTTTTGATATAGAGCAAGGAACGGTGAATTATCTGAATACGACCTATGCCGTTATCCTTTTCTTTGTTTTCAATATATTTTTGGGGATGCTGGGGACTTTCTGGTTCCGGACTCGTAAAAACCGGAGCGAGATAGCATTGCGCATGGCATTAGGTTGCAGTAGGATGAATGTATTCGGCTATTATGTACTTGAGGGCGTTCTTCTCTTGGTTTCGGCTGCCATTCCCGCTGTTTTTGTTTGTGCGAATATGCAGATGGCGGATCTTACCGTGCATACATTGATGGAACCTGCTTGGGGACGTTTTCTGTTTTGTTTTGTGTCGGCCATGCTGTTGCTGGGGATAATCATTCTGTTCGGCATTTATTTCCCCGCCCGGAAAGCGATGGAGATTGAGCCGGCAGACGCGTTGCATAATGAATAGTGTTATTTCATTGTCACAGGATCAGCAGTGTTCGTATATGAATGGAGTGTCCGATTTCGGACACTCCATTTTTATTGTAAGTTGTTATAAAACAGTGAAATAGTTTTTTGGCATACCATTTGCCTTACCTTTGACAAAAAGAATCATAACACAATGAAAAAACAAGTAATATCTCTATTTTTAGCTTTTGGCATATCGTTGGTTGCCGGAGCGCAGCCACAAGAAAAGCGACGTGCCATCACTTTGGAGGAAGCCATCACTATTGCCCGTGTGCAAAGTGTGGATGCGGCCGTAGCCTTAAACGAGCTGAAAACCGCTTATTGGGAATATCGTACTTTCCGTGCGGATTTGCTTCCGGAAATGAATTTTGAAGCCACTATTCCCAGCTATAATAAGAAGTATAATTCTTATCAGCAGGATAACGGTTCTTATACATTTGTACGTAATAATTATATGGAAATGAATGGTGAAGTCTCTATCGATCAGAATATTTGGCTGACCGGTGGTAAACTCTCATTGAATACCTCTCTTGATTTCTTGAAGCAACTGGATGGAGATAAGTCCAAACGATATATGTCTGTTCCGGTAGCATTGACATTGGAACAACCTGTTTTCGGAGTGAATACAATTAAATGGAACCGCCGCATCGAACCGGTGAGATATGCCGAAGCCAAAGCCGCATTTCTTACTGCAACCGAAGAGGTGACTATGACTACTATCAATTATTTCTTCAATCTGTTGCTGGCCAAGGAAAACGTAGGCATCGCCCGGCAGAATCTGAAGAATGCGGACAAACTGTATGAAGTGGCCAAGGCAAAGCGTAGCATGGGCCAGATCAGTGAAAATGATTTGTTGCAATTGGAACTGAATGTATTGAACGCCCGCTCCACACTGACGGATAATGAAAGCAATTTGAAAAGTAATATGTTCAAACTCCGTTCATTTCTGGCATTGGGAGAGGATGAGGAATTGGAACCCGTAGTTCCCGAGACGATTCCGGCTGTATTGCTGAACTATCCGGATGTTTTGGACAAGGCTCTTGCCAATAATTCATTTGCGCACAACATCCGCCGCCGCCAGTTGGAAGCCGATTTTGAAGTGGCTAAAGCGAAGGGCAATCTGCGTGAGATCAAGCTCTATGCACAGGTAGGTTTTACGGGGACAGACCATGAATTGAATAGTGCATACCGCCGTTTGAAAGACAACCAGATTGTAGAAGTTGGTTTTAAGATTCCTATTCTTGACTGGGGAAAACGTCGTGGTCAGGTAAAGATTGCCCAAAGTAACCGCGATGTGACTGAAAGCAAGCTACGTCAGGAAACCATGAATTTCAATCAGAACCTGTTTATCCTTGTAGAACAGTTCAATAACCAGCAGGCGCAGTTGCAGATAGCAGGCGATGCGGACAAGATTGCCCAGAAACGTTACAGCACCAATGTGGAGACCTTCATGGTCGGTAAAATATCGACATTGGATTTGAATGATTCCCAGACAAAGAAAGATGAGGCCCGTCAGAAGCATATCAATGAGTTATTCTATTATTGGTACTATTATTACCAGTTGCGAAGCTTGACATTGTGGGATTTCAATACCAACACCAATATTGATGCCGATTTCGAGAAGATTATCAAACAATAGGATTTTCACCATTCCATTCTGTTTGAATATAAAATGGGGTTGTCCTTGTGCTTATTAAAATAATAATTTCTACATTTGCAGCATTATGATATTAATTATAGACGATGACAGTGCCATTCGTTCTTCTCTGAGCTTTATGCTGAAAAGAGCGAAATATGATGTGCAGGCCGTACCGGGTCCCAAAGAGGCTATTGAAATAGTCCGTTCGGTTGCACCCCAGTTAATCTTGATGGATATGAACTTCACCCTGTCCACCAGTGGCGAGGAAGGATTGACTCTTCTGAAACAGGTCAAAGTGTTCCGGCCCGATGTTCCCGTTATATTGATGACGGCATGGGGAAGTATCCAGCTTGCTGTGCAAGGGATGCAGGCAGGTGCATTCGACTTTATTACCAAGCCTTGGAACAACGTAGCGTTGATGCAACGGATAGAAACGGCCCTGGAACTGAATTCACAAGATAAGAAAGCAGAGGTTCCGGTGGAAGATAATGACGGTTTCAACCGTAGCCATATCATTGGAAAGAGTAAAGCGCTGATGGATGTGCTGGCCACGATCAAGCGGATAGCACGTACCAACGCATCGGTCTTGATTACCGGTGAAAGTGGTACAGGCAAGGAGTTGATAGCCGAAGCGGTGCATTTGAACAGTCCCCGTAGCAAGAAACCTTTTGTGAAAGTGAATTTGGGAGGTATTTCTCATACTTTGTTCGAGAGTGAAATGTTCGGTCATAAGAAAGGTGCGTTTACGGATGCCACAGCCGACAGGGTGGGACGTTTTGAACTGGCTGACAAGGGTACGATTTTCTTGGATGAGATTGGCGATTTGGATTTAAGCTGTCAGGTGAAACTGCTTCGCGTGTTACAAGAGCAGACTTTCGATGTCTTGGGCGACAGCCGTCCCCGTAAAGTCGATATCCGTGTGGTCAGTGCGACGAATGCCGATTTACGGCAGATGGTGCAGGAACACACCTTCCGCGAAGACTTGTTCTATCGTATTAATTTAATTACGGTGCATCTTCCGGCATTGCGCGAACGCCGGGAGGATATTCCGTTATTGGTCCGTCATTTCGCCGACAAACAATGTGAATCGAACGGTCTTCCCAAAGTGGAATTTACTTCTGAAGCGATGGATTATTTGAGCCGTTTGCCTTATCCGGGCAATATCCGTGAATTAAAGAATTTGGTGGAACGTACCTTGCTGGTCAGTGGAAAGGAAATATTGACTGCGGATGATTTTAAATCACAATACCAGCATCCTATAGAACAGAAGGTGACAACGAATCTGCAAGGCATGACCTTGGAGGAGATAGAAAAGCAGACGATTCTGCAAACGCTTGAGAAGTATAACAATAATATGTCACAGGTTGCCGTAGCCTTAGGAATCAGCCGGGCCGCTCTTTATCGCCGTTTGGAGAAATACAACATACAAGTGAATGATTAGCAACGCCGGAACCGGATAAAATATGAAACTGAAATTCTTGTTCTTCTTTTTAGCATTACTGTTGACAGCAGTATGGATTATCCTGCTCGTTCTGACCTTGAAGGAACGCGGTGCGCTGTTTTATATAGGAGAGGGAGTCATTACATTCAGTCTTGTGTTTCTGGTTTATTTCTACCGCAAAGTCGTGAAACCGCTTGATATCATCGGCAACGGTATGGAACTTCTTCGTGAGCAGGATTTCAGCAGTAGGCTGACTCCTGTCGGACAAAAGGAAGCCGACCGCATAGTGTTGGTTTTCAACCGCATGATGGAGCAGTTGAAAGACGAGCGCCTTCGGCTGCGTGAGCAGAATCATTTTCTTGACCTGCTGGTCAGCGCTTCTCCCATGGGAGTTGTCATACTGACGCTGGACGGACATATTTCCATGCTGAATGCGGCAGCTCTTCGTTTTTTGGATTATTCTTCGGCAGAAGAAGTCAGAGGCCGATTGCTGTGCGAGTTGGCTTCCCCTTTGGCCGAAGAAATAGAACGTATTCCCAAAGATACTACGGAAACAATTCGCCTGAGCGACTCCATGATTTACCGTTGTTCCCGGCTTTCTTTTGTTGACAGAGGCTTCTCCCATCCGTTTATTCTGGTGGAAAGTCTGACTTCCGAGGTAGTGAAAGCAGAGAAGAAGGCATACGAAAAAGTGATCCGTATGATAGCGCATGAGGTGAATAATACGACTGCGGGCATCACCTCTACGCTTGATACGGTGGATGGTGCTTTGGAATGTATGGAGGACACGGAAGACTTGCGCGAAGTGATGAAAGTCTGCATAGAGCGTTGCTACGGCATGAGCCGTTTTATCACAAATTTCGCCAATGTGGTGAAAATCCCCGAGCCCCAATTACAATCAGTGGACTTGAATGACCGCGTGGCCGCTTGCAAGACATTTATGGAAACGGTTTGCCGTAACCGTAAGATTACGCTGCATCTTGATTTATGTAAAGAGAACCCCGAAGTGATGATGGATACTTCCCTGTTTGAGCAAGTACTGGTCAACATTATCAAGAATGCGGCTGAAAGTATCGGGGAGACAGGAGATATCTTTATCCGTACTTCCGTATCGCCTACGATGCTGGAAATTGCTGATACCGGTGCCGGTATCAGCAAGGAGGTGGAAACCAAACTGTTCAGTCCTTTCTTCTCCACTAAACCTAACGGACAGGGCATCGGTCTTATTTTTATTCGCGAAGTCTTGATGAAACATGGGTGTACTTTCTCTCTTCGTACTTATCCGGATAAACTGACCCGTTTCCGTATCCGTTTCTGATAATTGGAGGACGAATATTTGGAATGTTATCAATAAAATGTGTATCTTCACCACTTTACCACGCCGATACTTCCGAAAGGAAGTGAAAAGGGAGGGAGGGTTTATAGTAAACGTCTTTCGGGGTGTTTTGTTTTGTGCTGTTGGTTCCTTCGGAATCTCGAGTTCAAAATGAAACACCCTTTTTATTATGCTAAGCTGTCCGCGATGAAAAATGTTCAATCAGGATTGGATGAAATCGGTTCGTTTTGTTTATCTTTGCAATATCATGTACTAAATACATTAAATTATGAAATACCCTATCGGCATACAAACTTTCAACCGCATCCGCGAAAATGGTTATGTTTATGTAGACAAGACTGCCCTCATCCATCAGTTAGTGAGCAGAGGAAGTATCTATTTTCTCAGCCGTCCGCGCCGTTTCGGAAAAAGTTTGATGATCAGTACCCTCGAAGCCTATTATAAAGGGCGGAAAGAGTTGTTTGAAGGACTTGCCATTGCCGGACTGGAAAAAGACTGGTTTCAATATCCGGTATTTCATATAGACTTCAACGGAGATAATTTTGCCAAAGAAGGAGTGCTGGAAGCTGCCATTGAGGGCTATTTGGGAAATTGGGAGGATATGTATGGCAAGAATCCCAATTACACGACTCCGGGAACCCGTTTTATCGAATTGCTGCGTCGTGCCAGCGAAAAGACAGGAAGGCGTGCCGTGGTGCTCGTCGACGAATATGACAAACCCATTCTCGATGTGCTTGATACCCCCTTGGAAGAGGAGAACCGGAATACGTTGAAAGCTTTTTATTCTACCTTCAAGGGAGCTGATAAATACTTGCAGTTCGTGATGCTGACGGGAGTCACCAAATTCTCGCAAGTCAGTGTCTTCAGTGGTTTCAACCAGCCTAAAGATATCAGTATGGACCCGCGTTATGAAGCACTGTGCGGAATCACCGGGGAGGAAATGGAGCATTATTTCCATGAACCTATTTCCAAGCTGGCCGACAAAGACGAATGCACGTATGAGGAAATGAAAGAACGTCTGAGAGCACAATATGACGGTTATCATTTCAGTGAAAGTTTGCTTGATATTTACAATCCTTTCAGTATTCTGAACGCTTTTAATAAATTACAAATCCGTGACTACTGGTTTGCCTCGGGCACGCCTACCTATCTAGTCCGGCTGTTGCAGCATAGCAACGAGCAGATCAACGAATTGGTGGGGCAATATTATGACGCATCCCTGTTTGCCGATTACAAAGCTGATGTGGAACGTCCTCTTCCCATGATTTACCAGAGTGGATATCTTACCATCAAGGATTATGATAAATATACTCATTCCTATCTGCTTGATTTCCCCAATGATGAAGTACGTAGAGGTTTTCTCAGCTTGTTGGCCAGTGATTATTTCAAAGTACAGGGAGTTTCCGTTTCCAGCTGGCTGATCAGTTCTATCCGTCTGCTGAATGCGGGTAAGACAGATGCCTTCCGTGATTCTTTCACCGCTTTTTTGTCCGGCATTCCCTACGATTCGCATGACAGTACCAAGACTCCGGAGCTGACCGAGAAACATTTCCAGTACACTTTCTATCTCATTCTCCGTCTTATAGGCGTATATTGCCTCCGCATCGAGCAGACACAAAGCCGGGGACGGGTGGACTGTATCCTTGAGACTCCGCAATATATCTATATTTTTGAATTCAAACTGGACGGCAGTGCCGATGAGGCCTTGCGGCAGATAGAAGAAAAGGGATATGCCCGGCCTTATCTGGCGGACAAGCGAAAAACAGTTTGTACGGGAGTGGTATTTTCTTCACAGACGCGAACCATTTCCGAGTGGAAAGAGGTGAGGTAATATCCGGACAAGCCTGAAAATCTCCTGTGGTTTGGAATAAGCAAGTAACGTTATAAAAGTGTGCGTAACGGGTTTGTACTTCTATGGAATGTGATTGCAAAGTCCCCGGCATTTCAGGCAGCGATAAAAAGATCAAGACGTTTTTAAAAAAGCTCATTATCTTTCAAAAAAAGCTCTTGATCTTTTTAAAAAACGTCCTTGTCTTTTGAGGTGAACCCCCGGATCTTACGCGAAATATCTACCACAGAGTTTTGTAAAACTGCTGCCACTGCTACCACCCTTACCACTGAAACCACCATGAACAGGGCGTTTCATAGGGTGGTGGCAGCACCTTTTTTTATATGGGAAAAAGGGTTGCTACCACCACTTTTACCTCTTTTTTACCCCAAAAATCCCGTATGAGGAGGAAGAAACAAGAGGCGAAGGATGACCCAATGCCGAAAAAGGAAGAGAATACAGGTACACAGAACCCGGAAACCGGACCGGCAGGACGTCGCCCACCAACGAACAAGATATTGGCTACAGCCTGATGGGAGTCTGATTGCGACCCGCCAGAACTACGGTTACATCCCGACAAAGCCACAGTTACAATACGGTGGAACTTCAGTTTCTCCCTGATGGAACTAAAGTTTCAACCTGATGAAACCGGTTGAAACTCCTAGTCCGTGTACGCGTTCATACGGATGAACGAGACAGATCATACGCATCAACAGGCGCTTCCGCCAGCTCCGGAAAAATAGTTGGAAAGTATCGTACTTCCGGAAAGAACAAAAAAAAGTGGTGGCAGTAGCCCTTTTCGGTGCATAAAAAGATGTGCTGCCACCACCCAATGAAACGCCCTGTCCATGGTGGTTTCAGTGGTAAGGGTGGTAGCAGTGGCAGCACTTTTGCAAAACTCTTGAGGGGGAAAAATAGATGTGGTGGATTGCAAAAAAAGAAATTCATAGGTATAAAAAATGGAAATTATTTTTCTATTCTATTTATAATTCCGTATCTTTGCCGTGTTTTCCATGCTGATACTTTCGTAAGGGGGTATGGGAGAGTGGAAAATACATATATATAGAAAAGACGTTTACTTGGCGTTTTGTTCTTGGCTTTCTGAAATCTCGCAAATTTCAATCACAGTCAAAGCAAAGCAACAGTGGGTGTCTACGCGATATGTTTTTATATCTCTTGTTTCGTCTTTGTGGGTCAAAGATGTATTCAAATTATACATATCGGCGTGGGCTTCTGCGTTGCTCGTTCAGACTGTGATGGGCAATGCGAGAGCCTCAGAAAGCGGGACGGGTAACAGGTACAGATTCCCGCGCTTTTTCTTTATATACGTATCACATTTCTGATTTAACATATATGAACCATCCGGTTCGGGAATCTGCGGAAGGTCAAAGTTGGCCCGATATGCTGCATCCATTAATCATGTAGATTCCATATCTCCTATCATGAAATAGCTGTCCGGCCGACCTTCATAAAAAGAAGTCAAAAACTTCTTGTATTATCTGAAATGGTAATGTAACTAATTGAAGTACAGAAAGATATACGTACTTCAAAGCCCCAAGAGTATGTTTTGTTGTGAAAAAACACAATGGTTTGCCATGCGGGTCACTTACCGTCGCGAACTGGATGTGAAGAATCTGCTGGACCAACAAGGAGTATCCAGTTTCATTCCCATGCATTATGTTATCCGCATGGCAAAGAAACGTAAGGTGCGCGAGCTGGTCCCAGTAGTTCATAATCTTATCTTTATCCATATCACACAGACTGATATGAAGGAATTGAAAAAAGATATTCCTTATCTTCAGTATATGACTGACTCGCGTAGCGGTGAGAAAATCATTGTGCCCGATGAGCAAATGAGGGACTTCATAGCCGTGGCAGGCACGTATGACGAGCATCTGCTTTTTTTCAAACCGGAGGAAATCAATCCGGCTAAAGGAACACGGGTGCGCATCATCGGGGGAGACTTCGCGGGGTATGAAGGCATCTTTATAAAGGTGAAAGGGGCAAGAGACCGTAGGGTGGTCATTTGCATTCAGGGAATCATTGCCATGGCTATGGCAACTATTTCGCCGGATTTGATTGAAGTGATTAAAGAACCTAAAAAGAAATGATGGTATTTGTCTTGCTTGAATCACTTTTCTTATTTAAATCCTTTGTCATGCTGTACAAAGTAATTCATCTGATAACATTTACTTTATATAACTATGAATGAAGTGGTTCCTTCCGGTGTACTCCTTCAACGGCTTATCCAAAACAGCCACGCTGATATACTGAATAGGGAAAAGAATAATGACCGGTTTATGCACCTATATCATATAGGTACGTATTGGGTGGCATTTGAGCGTTCTGCCTGTAGATTGTGCGGTCTGTTTCCGAAAAGTGAACTTTCTTTGTTTTGTGTTCCAGGTTGTCCGGAGTATGTGGTGATGGCTTCTGTGCCTGTTGATGAGGCTGAGGGATGTTTTCGCAAACATGTTGTTTTGTGTGACGGCGTTTATCATAAAATGTTGTCTGATAATTTATTGGCGGCAAGGGATTATTATAGGTGGCATGATATGGCGGTAAGGACGATAGTGCGATAAAAAAGCTAAACGCATTTGCTTTGCTTATTGGGTACTGTTGCTTTTTATGAAGTAAACGCAATAGATTGTGCCACTAAAAATTGGATGTGATTGATTTATGGAGAGTTATGATTAAGTATATTCTATAAAATTAAAAGGATAGTAGGTAAAATAGTCGTTATGGGAATTGAATACACAGTTATAGTACCAATTTATAAGGTTGAAAAATATATACGGAAATGTATAGATAGTATTTTGGCACAGTCATTTAAAAATTTTGAATTAGTATTGGTAGATGATGGTTCGCCAGATAATTGTCCTGATATTTGTGATGAATACGCAGAGAAAGATGAAAGAATAAAAGTAGTTCATAAAAAGAATGGTGGACTTGTAAGTGCAAGAAATGCAGGAATAGCTGTGGCTAGGGGGGATTATATATGTTATGTGGATGGAGATGATTGGATTCGTGAGGATTTATTAGAAACTATTTACAAAAGAGCAATAAAGGATTATTATCCAGACATGATTATATTTGGTATTGTGAAGAAATTCTTGGATAAAGATGAGGAAATTCTAAATGATATGCCAGAGGGGTTATATGGAAAAGAAGTTTTGATTAAGTATATATATCCATATATGATGTATGATTCACGAAAGATTTTTTGTAAAGGATTGATTTTTCCTGCTGCCTGTAATAAAATTTATAAAACAAAACTGTTGAAGGAACATTATTGTAAAGAAGAGAGAATACGAATGGGGGAAGATAATGCTTTTGTCTATGAATGTGCATGGTTTTCGAATGATATATATATATGTAATGAAATTATGTATTACTATAATCAGTTAAATCCAGGAGCTATGAATCATACGTATGATCCAAATAGATTTATTAATAACAAGTATCTGTATAATTATATGGATAATATGCTAAGTGGGCAAAATAAGATTTTGGATAATCAATTAAACGCATTTAAAGCATATTGGTTGATAATGGCTATTTTTCATGAAATAAAAAGTAATAATTCAATTTTACAAGCAGCATCTCATGTGAAGGAACAGATGAAACAGCATGAACCATTAAAATATATCCAGTTTGCTGGATTGCCTATATCGGCAAAAGTGTTTCTTCTTTTTTTAAAACTTCGAATGTATATTTTTGTATTATCTTTTATAAAAATAATTCAAAAATATAGGAAGTGAAATTCATCTGTGATATTGGTTATGAAAGTGAAGATAAAAAGAAAATTTGTTTTGATATATATTGCAGTGTTTATTATTGTATTATCTGAATCTCTATTTTTTATGCATAGAAATTTGGGGCATATTCTTGAATATGTAGGATATTTAATGTTGTTAGGACAGATTCTGATTTCTTTTTATCATGTTGAAAATAATTATCAAAAAAAAATATTTTTCTTTTTTTGTTGTTATTGTTACTCTTATGAGTTTAGGTTTTTGGGTATTAGATTTGGCTTTGATAAGAAAAATAGTATTGTTCTTTACTGTATTAGGAATATCTATTTCGGCAGTCCTGTCCAAAAATTATATTACTTCTTTAGATTTGCTGAGGTCAATTTCATATTGTGCGTTTTTTTCAATATTGATAGCTGCAATGTTAGCCATTATCGGTGGAGATAGTATTGTTGATCATGTAGATCCATCTACAACAGGTGTGTTAGGAATACAAATGGGATTTAATGGAGGAATGACATACAAGAATTATTTTGCAGCAGATATGCTTGCTATTTTTATGGGAATATATTTTTATTATAAATGTGAAAAGAAAAAGTCAAAAGATTTATTTGTTCTTGTTTTGCTCTCTATAATGATTTTAGCTTCTAATTCGAAAGGAGGTATTTTGCTGCTCGTTATTTTTTTAGTATCAATGAATTATTCGATTTTGAAAAAAATACCGAGGAAGCAAAGGAAGATATTTGTTTTTTTTATATCCATAATTTTTTGTATAGTAATAATAAATATTTACAGTGCTATTATTTTGAATGTTTCTACTTATGGGTATAGATATAGAGGGTTAATTAATTATATTGGTTATTTTGAAAGTGATTGGTATCGAATTATTTTGGGTAGTGCTGATTTGATGTATGATCAAGAAGAAGAGTATGTTGTTACGGTGAGAAGCATTACAGGCTGGGATGGATCATTGGAAATGGCGTGGCTTAATATATTGATAAAAAGTGGGTTATTGGGTATAGTTGCATACTTCTTGCTTTATATTAGATATCTAAAAAATATATTACAAATAGAGGATTGGAATTATAAAACTTGTATGCTATCTGTTTGGGTTACACTTTTGGCATCTTCATTTGTTGAGGCTTACATTCAGAGTGTTCATTGCTTTTTTGCTATATTTTGTTATTTGCTCATTTGTGGACTTGGTGGAAGAAAAGAGAAACATCAAATTATTAGAAATGGGGGTTATTGATGAAGAAAATATTATATATACTTGGTATTTGGGGAAATGGTGGAATCGAAAAAGTGATTTCCACTTATTGTGAGAGATTGGACAAAACCGAATATGAAATTTCCATCTTGCCTATAGAGATGCGAGAGTCTGTGTTCACAGAGAAAGTGAACCAATTGGGAATTCACATGATAATACCATCCCAAAAAGTAAAAGGTAATTTTATTTGTAAGTATAGGATAAGGCAGGAAATTATTTTAGATGTGGTAAGAAATACTCAGTATGATATTATACATTATCATAATTCTAATGCTGTATCATATATATATATAAATGCAATAAAACGATGTTGTCCCAAAACAAAAGTTATATTGCATTCACATGGGGATGATGCAGAGGCTCCTTTTGTGAAAATGAAAAGGCTTTTCAATGCAGTTATAAGAAAGATATATCAAAATATACCGGATTTTTATGCTGCTTGTTCAGAAAATGCAGGAAAATGGTTGTTTTCTGAAGCGGCTTATAATAGTCAGCGGTATAAAACCTTTCATAATGCCTTTGATACGAAGATATATTGTATAAATGAAACCTCAAGAAATGAGATTCGAATGACATTGAATATTGAATCAAAATATTTATTAGGAACAGTGGGGCGTTTCTGTTATCAAAAAAATCCTGAATTTATCTTGGAAGTTATCCGGAGATTATATGACGCAGGAATGGATTTTTCTTTCTTATGGGTTGGGGATGGAGATGAGCGAGAGTCAATTATGTGTAAAGTCAAAGGTGAAGCATTTGCAGAAAAGATAATTTTTATGAGATTCTCTGATGATATTCCAGGCATAATGTCTGCAATGGATGCATTTTTGCTTCCATCAAAATATGAAGGTTTGGGTTTGGTACTGATAGAAGCTTTGTGTGCAGGCTTGCCTTGTTATGCTTCGGATAAAATACCAAGAGCTACGAAATTGACAGATAAAATAAAATACCTTTCTATTGAATCGCCAGTGGAATGGGCGAATGTTATTTTGAAGGATGTAGATAATGGATATATTGTGAGGGATAATGCGGATAATTTTTTGGCATCTAGGAAATATCCGGAAACTGAAATATTACAAAGCGTATTTAATTTGGATGTATTGATGATGGATCTGAATGATGTCTATAGAAAACTTTTAAAATAAAAAGATGGAAAAGGAGATTAAAATGAATATATGCATTGCAGCAGATGAGAAATATGTTACGCATTTGCAGGTTGTTATGCTGTCTGTTATGGAGAATAACAAACAGATTGAAGAAATAGTATTTCATATATTTGAGTACGGGATATCTT